>JABUBM010000170.1_pt1 | contig 14741 bp, 10 predicted proteins | sample 7240321 | NCBI WGS metagenome assembly JABUBM01 (sample SAMN07256344, study PRJNA390944) | subsurface metagenome | isolation source: Methane hydrate marine sediment | place: Pacific Ocean: Eastern North Pacific, ODP site 1244 | collected 2002
TGTTGCTTGACACAGGGGTTCGCCTTTCCGAACTAACGGAGATGAGACTTTCTCAAATTAAACCTGAACGAGGCTGGGTGAAAGTTGAGGGCAAGGGAGGGAAAGAGAGGGTCGTCCGCATGGGCAAGCTTACACAGAAGTCACTGTGGACTTATCTTACTTGGCGTGATGCTGATGGAGACGAGGTCTGGCTCTCTGAGGAACGAACGCCGATTTCCGCCCACGGAATCCAGTGTTTTATTGAGCGCCTAAAGCAAAGGGCAGACGTGAAAGGAAATGGCAGTGTTCATCGCTTTAGGCACACCTTTGCTCTTAACTTCCTGCGGGGAGGCGGCAATCCTCGGGAGCTTCAATATTTACTAGGGCATACCTCTATTGAAATGTCTATGAGGTATGTGGCTACCTTAGGTGCGGAAGATGCCCTACGAGCTCACGAAAGGGCTAGCCCGGTGGATCGCATGAGGCTACGGTGAAGTCGTTGCAGAAACAAGTAAGGAGAAGGGCAAAGGTTTCCTTTTTGTGATGCCATGGTAAAAAAGAAAGACCAAAGCGATGCCCTTCAAAGCAAGATTTATGCGCCAAATTCATAGTCCATAGTTTCAAGAGCAGGCCAAACTTAAATGTATCTTAATTCTGGGTAAGGGACCCTGAAAGCACGTTATTATTATGATAGCTGGCCCCAAACAGCTGACCAGTGGATACCGCTAAAGACTGATGTTGAGAGTTCAAAGAGCTGTTCAATTATTCATTCAGTCAATCAGTCGTTCATTCAGTCAGATGTTCAGTACCCCCCAGATGTAGGAACCAGTGCCTAGGTAATTGAGGAACTCCCTCTTATTGAGTGGGGAAACCCCTTGAGCGAAAGGCTTGATGGAGCCGAGCGTTATTGGTAGAGCCTTACCCGTAATGAAATTGTGAGGATAGCCAGCATAGGAGAACGAGGAGATACTCATTCTTAAGCGGCCCAGCAAAGTAACATGCTACTGGTTCGAACAGTCAACTGACCGCACTTTTGAGAGACCCGCATGACTCGGTACATAAGATGGCTGGGAGAGCTATCTCTGTTTCTGACAGAGTCCGAACAGGAAAATAGCGCCGTCTGCACGCCTTTGTTTCTAAGTTAATCACACATTCCGATGAATTGTGTGATATATAACCAAAGGGCTGGATACTCCAACTACAGGATGTCCAGCCCATTCTAAATCCAGTGGCGTAGGTGCCAGAACTAACTCTTCCCGATTCTGAACATCTTGGTCCCGCATACGGGACACACGCCCTGAGTCGCCGGCTTGCCATTCTTCATGGTGATAGCCTTAGCGTCTTTCATTTCCCTCTTAGTGCGACATTTCATACAGTATGCTTGCATTGGTTTACCTCCTTTCTGTGATTGAAGCGTAAACTACCCACTCCTGCAATGTCAATAGCTGAAGTGAGTTGCACTTTATGGCTTTTTGTTTGGTAGAAAGTAAACTCTAACTTAGAAGGTGGTATAATTTATAGGAGCGGATCAGTCGCATAGGTGGTCGATATATGTGGAAAGAAAGCGATTGATGATAGGCTCTCAGTAAAAAGGAGGTTCCGTCATGATTAACTTAAGTATAGCTGCCCGCGCTCGAAATTTGACTGATCGGCTTCGGAATGCGCCAGCAGAGTTAATTAAAACAGAGCTTGATGCATTGCTGGGCGCACTCCATTCCAATGAGGGAGCTAGGCTCATCTTGACCGGCCTACTTGAGCGTGAGCGGCCACACATTGGAGAAAACGCTGGTGCGTTCATTAGGGGAACTCCAGGTAAGCATCAGCGCAGTTTAGAATTTGCAAATTCGCCAGAAAGACGAGCTGCTTTTGGCTACCAAGTCTTAACTGGAATGTTAAGTGGTAGTAAAATGTCTAATGACGAGCTACTACGAGTTGTTATTAACGATGGTGTCCTTTATGCGTCGGGGGCAACTCTCATATCTGACATGATTGCTGCCTTTGTGGACGTTTTCGTCGAACCCATTGTCGACTATCTTGAATACAGTCAAAATAGCGATGACCTTATCCTTGCCCTGATGGCTAAATATAAACACCGCTGCGAATGGTTCGATACTGAACGTTTGCGTCAGATTGCATGGGGTGATGAAAACGCTAAGTCTACTACCGGTCAAGTTGAGCAAAGGTTGAAACATGATTTTTGTCGTTATCTGTTTGACTGCGGCTTGGATTTTGTCATGGAAGCGGAAAGTCCAAAACAGAAAGGTGCGACTGATATCCTTACTCCTAAACTAATTAGTGGACAGCGGCTTGTCGTCGAAGCCAAGGTTTTTGACGGAAAAAATCGGGATAAGAGTTGGCTTAGAGACGGAATTGGGCAGGCTGCCTCTTATGTAGAAGAATGGGGGGAGGATCGCGGCTACCTCTTGGTATACAACCTAGCTGTGAATTGCTTATTGGAATTTGAAGGTGCAAACAGATTATGGAATCTCTGGGTCACTCATTCCCACGGGAAAGAGATAAGGTTGGTAGACGTAAACCTAAGTAACGACCTAGCTGCATCAAAGACAGGTCAACTTGTGATACATAAAATCTAACTTGGTCATACGCCTGCCTAAGGTGTTTTTCAGCCAATTGCACAACATACTATATTTTTTAAGGCAATGACCCCGGCGACCTAAATATTACTAATATACTGGTGAGCAGGTAATACTTCTTAAAGAAAGTCTTTATCCTCCCCATACTAACAAGCCTCAATGTTGAGATAGGTGCTATAATTGGTGTTAGAAGATTATTAGCTTTAGTCATTGATCCAGGACCGTAAGCTAGAATAGGATTAAATATAGCAGGGAATATAGATGATAACGGAAACCACAATAGATTGGTTGATGTGGCAAAAAAGTCACTGGCAAGCTTGGCTGGAAGAACAAATCAAGCAACGAAAACAGGTCTTTCTTACCGACCCTGATGAGATGTCATCAGCATATAATCGAGAGAGAGAATCAGCGCGTGATTATCACGGAAGAGAGTTACTAGAATTACTTCAAAATGCCGACGATGCTGGTGCAGAGCAGAACCATAGTAACAGAGTGTATATCGAGTTAGAAGACGAGGCTCTTTATGTTGCAAACTCGGGGCAACCCTTTAGTCCTGCTGGCATCAAATCATTAATGGTTTCTAATAACAGCCCTAAACAGCTTAGTAGAACCCGAGTCATAGGTTATAAAGGGCTAGGATTCAGATCTATTTTAGGGTGGGCTTCAAAGATTGCCATATTAAGTGCTGACCTGGAAATTGGCTTCGCTGAAGAAGAGGCAATAAAGACTGGCAAGGAACTGTATAGCCACAATGATGGTATAAAAAAAGTAGCGGACAGCTTCCTGGCTCGAACAAAAACTTTTCCCATCGCAACATTGTCGTGTCCGTTTTGGCTCGATATTAACAGTATTGCAGAGAAACGATTCTCGACCATGATCAGAAGATGTAAAGAGTTGACAAATGAGGGATTTGACACTTGTATCGGTTTCGTATTGAGTAATCCACAAAATACTAGGGAGAAAGTACTTAGTCAGATATTAGCCCTTGGTAAAGAACTGCTTATATTCTCTAACTATTTGGAGAGGGTTGACTTACGGACACGAGAAACTAATGTTACGTGGTACGCTGAAAGAGAAGACAAGAAGGTGATTGTTGCTTCCGAAACTGAGGAACCTTCACTCTGGGAAGTTTTTTCAAAGTCAGATCAAATACCACTCGAATATATCGGCCCGGGTCAACCGCAAGATATGCTTTACGAGATAAAAGTTGCAGTACCTGACAACGGAATTGGTCAGGACCGTGTATTCGTTTATTTCCCAACACAAGTAAGTTTCCCGTTCCCCGTAGTGGCGCATGCTACATTTGAGCTTGTTGGTAATAGGCAGCATCTCATAGATAGCGAAATAAATCGCTTCCTTTGTAATGAACTAGCTTCCGTAATGGCCGACGCAGCTGAAAAGTCTATTGATCCTGACAGGCCTTGGAGAGGATTGTCTATAGTAACTCCCACTAGTGCCATAGACAAGGTTCTTGCCGCGATGAATTTTGGAGAAAAACTAATAGGAAAATGTAGCGACAAGCGAATCATACCGGTAAGAGGCACCGAATTCATTGATGCTAAGAATGCTAAGAGTATTGATGGAAATTTCGATGAGTTCCTGAAGGGAGAGAATTTTTCAAACTTATGCCTATGGACGGATGATTTCGATATAGAAATACAACTACAAAAGCTAGATGTGGAATCGATTAGCCAAATTGAACTTAAGGAACGCATTAACAAAATAACTTCTACTCTCTCTCTAGAGATGCGAGCTAAACTCATCTATACTCTTGTTGACAACAGTATATTCAACGAAGACTCAGCACCGGCTCTACTTATAGATGGTCGAAATAATGTAATCCCCGACTCCATTTCCCCTTTTCTTCCACCGGAAGGTAGAACATTTTCCTTGCCAGATTGGGTTCCTACCAGATTTATAAATGCCAACTTGGTTACGATCCTGCAAGAAGAATTCGGCGTATCACGAGTGCGAGATTTAGCTACAAAGTTAAAAGTATATAAGGTTCAGGAGTACAACTTTGCAACTATAGTGCAAACGATAGTTGCGGAAGCTAATAGAAGAGTGCAGGCATCTCCTGAAAACGAACTCCAAATTAGGAGAGAGATGCTCGTTGCTATTTTAGATTTGTATGAAACGAGAACAGGAGAAGAAACAAGTTCGTTATCGCAACGAATTACTTTCATTGTTCCAACAAGAACAGGAGAATTTCAATCAGCGAACAATCTCTATTTCGGCAAGGAATATGACAGGGGCCAATTAATGGAAACGCTCTTGGGCAGTATTGAACCCGGGCTATTCGTTGCTGATCCAGATATGTTAGGGCTAAGTTCTGGTAGCGCAAATCTGGAGCCGTTTCTACAATGGCTGGGAGTAACAGATTTACTTAGACTAAGACAGCGAAGTTATTTATCAAATAGGAATTACCTTGATTCTGTTTTGTCTTCATTGAAATACCCTGCGAAGTTTGAAGATTTCAATTTCAGTAGCTCAGACGAAATCAAATCCAATAGTCCAAGAATCCGTCACGTACAAAACTTTGATAACTTAGAAAACATATTAGAATCCGCCGACCCGGTTGCCATAATCACCTGGTTATCATTAGATAGCCGAATCGAGAAGTTACGCTCTGAAGGTGATAAAGAGGCGACCGTTTCGGTACACCCGCCTAGAACGCAATATTATAGGAATCTACAGGGTAATATTATCCCCTCGTACGCGATATGGTTACTTGGAAACACTGAGTGGTTACCGACCTTAAGCGGACGTAAATCACCAGTAAGATGTACCCTTGCCAGAGGTTTGCCTGGAGAGTTATCAAGGATTATTGGAATGCCGAACATAGATCCCGAAGCCCCGTTATTTAAGAAGGTGGGAATTGACCGTACTGCAATAACCAGGGCCTTGCTCACAATCGGTGTATCAAGCGATATCCACAACCTATCGTGGGAGACTTTTTACCAAATTCTCTTGGAATTACCAACAATTGATTTGGAGGGCAAACATGCTCGCTCTCTGTATCGTGTATTTGTAGGCAGAGATGATCAAGGGGTCTCTGAGGGCGGTAAGACGAAAGACAAATTTTTCCAAGATGGCAAGATGTTTGGGAAATTAGGCGAAAAATATAAATACTTCCCGATTACAGAATTATATTATATTGATAACTTTGCTTTACTGAGTCACATTGAAGCCTTTTTCCCTTTGTTAGAGTTAGATAAGAGACGCGGTGGAGGTAAGGTGCGGCGGTTGTTCAATGTAAAACCAATGACCGCTGAGGAAATTGGTGCTCGCCTCAGAGTGAAGCACCATGAATTACACCCGGGAGCCGATGCGCTTCAACACGATATCGAAAGGATGAAACCATTCATATACGCACTCCGTTTCGATGACGATGCTGATAGATCCGAGCTTTCACCATTAAAAAAACTGGAGATCAAGCTATGCAAGAGTGTAACTGCCGAAATCAGACTTGATGATAGGATAGAGCAAATTGTATTAAATCAAGGCGAATCGCTTAAAGAGGGAAATACAACGTATCTTGTTGCAGAACCGATTGAATATGACCGATCATTTCTGTCAGATCCCATTATTGCCGATGCTATTGGGGAGGTAGTATCAAGTGTATTGAGGGTTGATTTAAGTAGTGATATTGCACGATTAATCAGCTGCCGAGCCAGACAGAGGAGGGCACTGCTTGATCGCATACTGGGTGGTGCTAGTGAAGATAAACTAATTGAATCAGGAAAACTGCTATCATCTCCGTTAGAGGAGATCGATGAGTTCTCATATACTCCTCCTTTACCAACAGAGCCCCCACCTTTCCCAGTTCCATCTCCAGAAACTGCTGAGCCTCGACAGGTGGGTCCCACTGATACTGAATCAGAGATACCACCAAGTACAGTTGGACCAATCACATTGACCCCTGAAGAATTTACTCCTGCCAAAAGGGGAAGCAGAACGAAAATTAAAATCATTAGAAGTAGGAACCCAAAACCCCATAAGAGAAGAGTATTGACGAATCCTGATAGGACTGAGAACCTTGCTATTGAGTTCGAAAAAGCACAGAGCAGATTTCCTTTGAAGGTATCCGACATCAAAGGTGTTGAGGCTTATGGATGCGATATCCTAAGTTTTAAAAATGAACATGACCGAGACATCTTTTCAGTATCTCCTGAACTCTCACTGATCATGAGGTTTATCGAAGTAAAAGGAAGCGGGCTAGTAAGGGGAAGTATTACGCTGAAAGGCAATGAGCTGAAGGCTGCACAGAATTTTCCTGATCGATACTACTTGTATCGTGTTTACGAAGATGAAGACGAGAGAGGTACTTTTGAGCTTATTGAATTAGCAAATCCGCTAGATTTGGATGAGGAATCTCTGGAGATTGAATATGAAGTCCATCCTTTTAGAACGGATACCGCGCAGCTATGGATTGTAACAGAGCATCTCGATGCGGACCAAGAGAAGTATTAGCAGGAAACGTATATGGCTGCCATGATTATTAACAGCTATTACAGAGATAAGATACCCCTCCTATCCAAGTCTCGTTTCATGTCTGGACTACAGTGTCATAAACGACTTTATCTAGAGTGCTTTCACCCTGAACTGGCTACACCACCGAACGAACAACAACAGGCGGTATTCGATGCCGGAACTGAATTCGGGGCTCTTGCCAGAAAGCTCTTCCCAAGGGGATTGTTGATTGAAGAGGAATACTTTCGTCACGACAACGCCATGCAATCAACTCAAACCGCTCTGGCCGATTCGCAAGTATTAACTATCTACGAAGCAGCTTTCCGTTATGATGACGTCAGGACGCGCATTGACATTCTGACACGTAATGGTGAAGGTAGCCATGATGTGATCGAGGTTAAATCCAGCACCGAGGTGAAAGAGGAACATATACCAGATGTCGGCATTCAGTTTTACATACTCAATAGTAGTGGAATAGATATCAGGCGTGCCTGTCTAGGATTTGTAAACAAAGAATACGTCTACCCGGGTGGGGAATATGACTTATCTAAGCTTGTTTGTATTGAAGATATCACCGATATAGTCCAGGGGATACAGTCTGAGATCCCACAGTTGTTGGAAGAAATGAGGAATCCGTTATGGAATATAGAGGCACCGGAAATCAAGACAGGCAGGCAGTGTTCGAGACCATATGAATGCTCTTTTTATGGTCACTGCCACGCTGACGAACCAGAGTACCATGTTAGTCAGCTGCCTAGGGCTAGTGCAAAGCTGCTCCAATCTTTGGAAGAAGCTGGTATAAGTGACATTCGAGACATACCGATTGATTTTAAAGGACTTAACTCCACACAGCAGAGAGTACACGATTGCGTGGTCAATAATCGGTTTCATCTGGACAGCGAACTTCCCCAAGCCTTGCAGCAACTTGAATACCCCATTCATTTTCTCGATTTCGAGACTTTCAACCCCACGTTACCTATCTATGTAGGAACGCGTCCCTATCAGGTAATCCCTTTCCAGTGGTCTAATCACACTCTTGAGAAAAGTGGTGAACTCAGGCATGAAGAGTTTTTGAACGAGGGAGCCGATGATCCCCGTGAGCCGTTCGCAAGGAGCCTTTTGCAAACACTGGGAACGAATGGATCTATCGTTGTGTATTCTAGCTTTGAGACAGCTCGCATTCGCGAACTTGCAGCTGCTTTCCCGGGTCTTTCTACTGATCTTCTGGGGTTGCTGGAAAGCCGTGTTGTAGATTTGCTCCAACTCGTACGCAAGCACTGTTACCATCCAGAATTCCACGGTTCTTTTTCAATTAAATCTGTCCTTCCAGCGTTGGTGCCCAATTTAGGCTATGATGATTTAGAGATTAATGACGGTGGAATGGCATCAGTTGCATACGCTGAAATGAGACGATCAGAAACAATGCCGAACCGTCGTGATTACTTAAGAAAGGGCCTACTTAAATACTGTAAGCGTGATACCGAGGCAGAGGTCCAACTCTACAAGGCATTAATAGAGGGATAAAAATAGCAAAAGATTGTAGATTTCAGGTTTTGTATTTTCCCTTCGCCTTTAAATAGATCTCGTTCTTGTATAAATCATACATTTCTTCCCAGGTAATTCGTGCATCAAATTTAGCCAGAATATTATGCTTACCATACCTGTTATAATTATCAAAGTACTTAGATGAAGCTAATGCTACAATCAGTACTTCAATGTTTTTCCCAGTTATTCTTCTGATATCGTGCCTGTCTTTCTCAAAGACCTTGATTTGAGATTCGTTAAACATTTGCTGAACCTTTGCTTCGATAATGACGATTGCGTCCTCTGAAAAGAGGCAAAGGTCGAAAGTTCTTTTTGGTGAGTAATCTGTCGAATTGATTGACTCTTTCCGGAGCTTTAACAGATCTCTATAGAAGCATACCTCATAACCTACTTCCCAGTCATCGCTAGCTTTCAGATCAAATTTCTTATTTTCATTTAGCCAAAGAATGAACCCTTTTCCCTTACCTGTGATATCCTGATATAGATACGAGCAGAAGAGACGTTCTTCCCGGGTCACATCAAGCCAGTTTTCCCCATTCAAGTACGTAAATCCCATTACTTTTTCTCCTATTTATCTAACCTGCTGGTTCAAAATTTATTCTTAAGAAAGTACAGGACTCGATAGTTCCCTTACGTCTATGAATATCTCTAAAATGAAACGGGAAAGCTCGTGTGTTCTCAATCCAAGAGCAGCTTCCAGAACCCTTATACCTGCTTGCCACTCCTGAACTAACTTTGGCCCCTCCACCTCATCATCATTTAGGAAATATACGAATACAAGGTAGCTATCGATTCCATTCAATATCCTTAGAAGATAGAGATGTGCCAGACGATTTGTATATTGGTAAAAGGTTCCAGACCAATCAATGTTAGGTCTGACTTTCAGAAAAACTTTGGTCTCTTCTAAACTTCTGATAATCATTTTTCTTGAGATCTCTGATGCTTGTGTTCCTGGTGAGACTACCTCATTTAAATGTGCCTTCGCTTCAACGAGGATTACTTTGCCGCTATCAGTCTTACCGAGTGCATCCCATTGAGGTCCACGTTCTGGCCAAAACGATTCCCTGCTTCGCCTATTTAGTGTTATGCCAAGCCTTTGAGTGAACGAGGCGTCCCGATATTCAGCGTATTCATCTGTACCCAGAGGCGAAAGCCAGTTAATATTTTCGTCTTTATTAAGGTTAATAGCTTGGGCTAATTGCTGGTTGATAATGTTTGGATGTTCATTCACTAACCTTTGAATCCAGTTGAGGCTTCCTTTAGTGCCTTTTGGCTGAATTACTCTCGACAATTTCAAAAACCCCTTATTATTCTAGAAGCCTAATGTAACGATTTGATAGACGGGGAACGTCTTTTTCAATCTGAAATCTAAAATGAATAACTATAAGCTTCCTTGTGTATTATAGCATTGTCCAGTCATTCCGAGTGTTAAAAAGGAACGTTTTATAGTGCTTAAGGGACCGTTAAAAGACTATGGATATAGTCTACTGAGCCACTCTCTTTTTAGAAAGCCCCGATACAAAGGGTGCTTTTGTCCTATTTGACAACCTAGCTGATTTTCAGCTTCATTATTTAACATTTAGTCATAAGGTAAAATTTCAAGAACTAGCTAAATTATCGCCTCTCCCTGGGGAATACAAGGGCTTTCAAAAACAAGCAACCTTAACGAAGGAAGGAGAGGCGCAAAAGCTACAGAATTGATGTCAAATAGTGTAAACTTCTGTTGGAGTGGTTAATGAAAGTTTGTCAAATATGACAAGGCCCATGTGCTATGGTAATCAAAGCGATGGGAAAGAAAATGGGCTTCTGACTGACTTAAGGACAAAGGTTAATATTTGATCTGATGGCTAGATAAAGATAAATCCGAAGGTGAATTTATAAATGGATTGGCAACTTATAGGCATAGTAGCCGGTATCATATGTGTACCTCTCGCCGTATTTGGTGCTTATGTTGGCATTAGGCAAATAGTGCAGTGGAGAAGAGATGCAAAGGCAAACCTGGAAGTTAGAGTTATGCTTGAGAGTATGAGTAAAAAAGTAGATAGCATCAAAATATACATCGATGGTCTGCCTGAAATGGCTGAGAAGAGGTGGGGTACTCTATTAGACTCTGGACTAAAATCAATGCAGCACTACGAATATGATAAAGCTATTGGCTTTTTCCGACAATGCCTTGGGGGTGAAGCAAAACCAGGCGGAAAGATTGCTTTGCTTATACTTATTGGTAATTGTTTTTTGTCGACAAGCCGTTTGATTGAAGCGGGAGGAAGCTACAAAGAGGCAGAATCGATAGCCAAAAAAATTAATGACAAGGAAGGCTTGTCAGTGGCACTGGGTAACGTAGCGATTATGTACGGAACAAAAGGCGAATTTGATAAGGCGCTGGAACATTCCCAACTGTGTCTGAATATACTAAGGGAGCTGGGCAATCGGGAGGGAGAAGCCGACGTATTGGACAATATTGGGATTGTCTATCGAATAAAAGGTCAATTAGACAAGGCAATGGAGCATTTTCAGCTATCTCTGAAGATACATAGAGAGATAGGGAATTGGAAGGGGGAAGCCAGCGTCTTGGGCAACATGGGGAACGTGTATCAAATGAAAGGTAACCTTGATAAAGCGCTGGAACATTACCAACTGGCTCTCGAGATACACAGAGAGGTAGGCTATCGGGAGGGAGAAGCCAACAATTTAGGTAGCATAGGGATTGTGTACGCGAAAGAAGGCGAATCGGACAAGGCAATGAAGCATTTACAGCTATCCCTGAAGATACACAGAGAGATTGGCGATCGGGAGGGGGAAGCCAGCGGCTTGGGCAATATAGGGAACGTGTATCAAATGAAAGGTGACCTTGATAAAGCGCTGGAATATGACCAGCAAGCCTTGAAAATAAATAGGGGGATAGGCCATCGGGAGGGGGAAGCAAATGACTTGGCCAACATAGGAAACATGTATGGAATGAAAGGTGAACATAATAAAGCGCTGGAACATTACCAGTTAGCCTTGGAAATATTTGAGGAAATCGGCGCGGCGGAAGGTACAAAGCAAACAAGGGAAATTATTATTAAGTTGGAGCAATGGCTAAATCACGGAGCTTCAACGGCGTGACAGAGGCAACAATCTAGTATATTGTGACGTGGAACTCGAGATGATTTGGATAGTCTTAATTACTAGGTTACATGTAAAAGGTCAGAAACCTAGTTCAACTCTTGCGTATAAGTAGTGTTATACGCAAATGATACCCTGACTTAGGTTCAAGGTGTCACGTGAAGCCTCACCATTTATCTGGGTCGGGGCATCCAATACCTATAGCAGAGACTTCTCTAAATTATACATTTTGACGAAATGTTCAATCTACGGATGACTGTATCATTGCTCTAATCAGGCTGAGGTTGAGCACACTTAGCAAGATGTTCTAAGCCGTCATGTGCATTCTGCCTCAAGACCCTCAGTGACTTTTCGAGCGGAATAGCGTCACCTTCGCTAATTGATAACATCACCCGGTTCACAATCTCTCTCGCTACCGGCATAGCCTGCTTGAGAACCTTTCGCCCCTTAGCTGTCAGCGAGACATTAACAGACCTCTTGTCTCTGTTATTGCGTTCAACGCTGACGAGTCCATCTCGTTTCAGGCGGTCGATTAATGTCGTGATATTGTGCCGCTCCCTGAATGTCCACCGTGCGATCTCAGAAGGAGTCATGGTCCCGCCATTGGCAGCCAAGACTTGTAGCACTATGACCTTGATTACCGAGAGCCCTTCTTTTCTGTAGAAATGACTGTTGGCATACCTCATTGTCACGTCCCCCGCCTGCACGAATAATATAAAGGTTCTCAAAATCCTGTCTTCGTGGTCTACATCTTTCAACCTGTGTACCCTGTTAGCCATTGCTTGTGTTATTACCTTTCATCAAGTCTTGAAAGTAAAAGGATACAGCATCCTCTGGTTCGCTGTCAAAACCATTGAATGCCACTTCTATGTCTCATCACACATGAGTATTCATACCTATCTTTTTAAAAAAAGACCTATTTATTTTCCGAAAAGGGTTGACAATTCATATATGAAGCATTAGTATTTCCACTGCGCTAACCTTATTCATATGTGAACTACTTAACCTGAGCCGCAAGTAAACCGCAGTATTGGTTTAGGAGGCTGAGGGGATGAAAGAAGGGCACTGGAACCGTTAATGATATGGCGGTAGACAGTGCCCTTTTCAGTTGGAATAATGCGAACCAGCAAGGATTGGGAAAAGGACGGAGGATATGAGCCTATGTTCTAGTTATAAGGACTCCGGTAAGCTGGAAGTCTTGAAAGAGAGACAAAATAATTAACGAAAGGAGGGGAGCATCATGGCAGCAAAATTTGAGTTGTACAAAGATAGGGCAGGGGAATTCCGGTGGAGGCTTCGCCACGAGAACGGGCAGCTAATTGCCGATTCAGGTGAGGGCTACACAACGAAGGCTAACGCGATTAATGGAATCGAGTCTGTAAAAGAAAACGCGCCGACAGCCCCCATTGAAGACCAGACCGCCTGAATTACTCCGGCGGTAACAAATTTATCTTGCCATAGGTTCGGCCTCTCACTTCTTCTATCATGGGCCGAAGGAGTCCTCTGTCAGAGGCTTCATTGAATACCTCGGCACCGACGATAGCATGGTTCTCCTTATCCACCGCCATCTGGCAGTTGTAGCCCATATATTTGCTGTCCTTGTCCTTGACCATGCGGGCATCCCGGTCGGTTAAGCTTACCTTTCCCTTAGGTGTCGTCTCGTCATGCTCCACCTCGGTTAAAAAGGCTTCTATCTTTGCCTTTTCCCGTTCCAGAGTATCCAGCTTTTCCTTCCTGCGAGATTGTCCCTCCGAGCTTTCATCCATCGTGTGATGCAATAGCTTCTCTATTTTCCTTTCAATCTTGCCTCGATGCTGCCGAAACTCCTCCACATTGCCGGTAACCCTCGTGCCGGTATCAGCCCTTATCTTAGTCTCGTCCACGGCCACAAAGTCCAGGACTGAACAAATCGATGGAAAGGTTAATAATTACGCCTTTCAATCCTAAATTAAATAGACAATCACAAATCCGAAGAGTGATACAAAGGAGCTTGGTGATATGGCACGGGCTAGCTGATCTCGCTAGCCCTTCAGTGTGTAGATTATAAGACAATGGATTCGCTAGGAAGGACACGCAACATCTACTCAGGTGATAGTCTTTGCTTTACGCAAATGTCGAGGGAAACCAATCTACCAGCTTTCTTGTCCGCCCAGGAATTAATGGTGGATTAGCTATCCTCAGCAACAGACAGTCATGGTTTGGTAGTAGCGACAGGAATTCCACTATAGATATTATAGGGGGACTCCTATCTGATGACATAAGGTTCATTATGACATCATACTTCAACCTATGTCTGCCACCTCTACTACTACCGTTGTTCCTCTACCAAGCCCTGATCTCACCAAGAGTTTGCCATTGAGCAAGCGGGTGCGCTCTTGCAAACCTATAAGCCCTAGTTTGCCCTCGGTAGCAAAGTCGCTCAGCATACCAGGCAGTTCAAAGCCCCTGCCGTTATCAGACACAGTTAGATTGATTTTGCTCCGGGTGAATTTAAGCCTTATTGCAGCCTTTGTTGCTCTGGAGTGCTTCTTGACATTACGTAGTGCCTCTTGAGCAATACGGAACAGCGTCAGTTCTGTTTCAGGTATTAAGCGTCGCTCAGAACCCGTTACCTTGAGGCTGGTCTTGACCCTGTTCTCCTTATTCAGTTCTTCAGTCAAAATTTCCAGTGCTGCTACCAGGCCCACTTGGTCTATAACCCCAGGGCGTAACTTGTGGCTGAAGCAGCGTAACCCGTCCAATATGCTGTTGGCTTCAGTCCGAAGTCCCTTGAGGCGCCGCATAACATCTTTGGATAACTTCTCGTTCCCCCTGGCTATAGCGTCAATGCCAAGAGCTAAGGTAGCCAAGGACTGAATCGACTCATCGTGTATCTCACGAGCTATGCGCCTTCGCTCTTCCTCCTGAGCCTTTGTAATCTCCAAGAGATAGAACTCCATATTCGCCTTTAATCGTTCCCGCTCGGTGAGGTCAACCCAGTTTACCAAGTAATACTTGAACTCTCCGTTCACCTTTACTGTTTTAAAGGTTTTTTCAACCCAG
>JABUBM010000172.1_pt1 | contig 14532 bp, 14 predicted proteins | sample 7240321 | NCBI WGS metagenome assembly JABUBM01 (sample SAMN07256344, study PRJNA390944) | subsurface metagenome | isolation source: Methane hydrate marine sediment | place: Pacific Ocean: Eastern North Pacific, ODP site 1244 | collected 2002
AGATACATCCGAGTACTGTAATCTACAACAATACAAAGATAGGCGATTTTGTTATTGTAAATTCAAATACAGTTATTGGTAAGCAGGGGTTTGGATATATAAAGAAGAAAAGATACGAGAGGTTAAGTCATATAGGAAATGTAGTAATTAAAAATTTCGTTGAAATTGGCAGCAATGTTACTATTGATAGAGGCACAATTGGTAACACTGTTATTGAAGAGGGGACAAAAATCGATAATCTTGTGCAAATTGCACATAATGTAAAGATTGGTAAAAATTGTATTATCATGGGCCAGGTGGGTATTGCCGGTTCTACAAAAATCGGCAATAATGTGACACTCTGCGGTCAGGTAGGAATAAGTGATCATTTAGAAATTGGTGATAATGTGATTGTATATGCTAAATCTGCAATCTTTAAATCGGTTGCCAAAAATAAAGAATATTCGGGTATTCCAGCACGGGAACATCGTGTTGTTTTACGGGCTCTCGGCCGATTTTATAAGGGATTATGAAAGTAGAAATTAAAGGAAACTGTCTGAGTGGTGATTATAGTAGGTTAGAGGTCTCAACGAGTGATAGATTCAGGCTATTGCTTCATGAGGATTCTCAATCCCCAACCAGCATACCTTTAGATATTGATAATATAATAGTAGATAAGCATCTCGTCTCTATTGGACAGGAGCACAGAGTAAATGTTGTGGAACATCTTTTTTCTGCATTATATGGTATGAATTTATTCAATGTGAGAATTGATGTATTTAGTGATGAAATACCATTTTTTGATGGTTCAAGTCAGGATTTTGTCGAATTGCTTCAGGATATTTTTCCCTTATCATTGCGATCCGCCTCAGGCGGAGAAGCAATCTCGTTATTTAACGCAAACATTAAGGATTGTCCTGTCCCAAAGACGGAGTCCGTAGACTCTCGGGGAGTCAACAAGACTCGCAATGACGAAAAACCTTACTTTTTCAGAAATCGCTGTAATCTGTTAAGATTCAATAAAAAATTATTGGTTGAACAAAGTGAATCATTTATTCTCTATGAACCTCTAAAAAAAGATAAACTTCTTGTTGAAATGGAACTTACTCATCCATTTATAGAGACTCAAAGAATCACTTTAGAAGTTAATAAAGAAACCTATATCAAAGAAATAGCGCCTGCACGCACTTTTGCCTTTGTAAATGAGGATGATCCGAGATTGAAAAATCTGCCTGCCTATGGCATAGGAATTACCAAAAATAACATTTATTCTAAAGAACCTTTAAGATTCCAGAATGAACTTGTAAGACATAAGATTCTGGATCTGCTCGGTGATCTTTATGTGTTGAAAAAGAAGCTCGTCGGCAAGATAATATGTAAAAACACCTCGCATCAATTGAATTTAAGATTTGTTAGAAAATTGGTTCTTGATTTTATAAAATAATATGGTCTGCGGAAAATTCTACTAATTCCACTTTCCGCAGCGGCTACCGTACCGTGCAATGATTTTTCTATTTCTGACCGCCTCAACAATTTCGCACTGGTTAGGGCAATCATGGCATTCAAAGCCGCGTGACTCAAACTTCATGTCTATGCTTTTGTCAAATCCTATAAATGATGTTTTGCCATTTGATCTATAACCTGACAACATCGCTGCACCGATTGCTCCCATGACCAAAAAATGCTCTGGTACGTGAATTTTGATGTCGAGTGCCTTTTCGAATGATTTTTTTACGCCGTCATTTGCTGCTACACCACCCTGGAACAAAATCAACGGCTTGATTTCTTTGCCTTTTGCTACAGCAGTAAGATAATTTCTTACTATTGCATCACAAAGACCTGAAACAATGTCATTGCGTTGTATGCCCAATTGTGTTTTATGAATCATATCACTTTCTGCAAAGACTGTGCAGCGGGAGGCAATATGGACCTTGTTTTTTGCCATAAGAGCAAGCTTGCCAAATTCTTCAATCGGTAATCCTAATCGTATTGCCTGATGATCCAGAAACGAGCCGGTTCCGGCAGCACAGACTGTGTTCATTGCAAAGTCAACCGGGATTGCATCACGAATTATAATCAATTTAGAATCCTGCCCGCCAATTTCTATTATTGTATTTACATCTGGATAGAAATGTGAGGCAGCTATGGCATGCGCAATAATTTCATTTTTTACTATATCCGCATTAAGCATTATCCCAGCCAGTTTTCTGGCTGAGCCAGTAGTCCCCACACTTCTAATTTCAATTGAATTGGATAAATTCTTTTTAAGATTTTTTAAAACTTCTTTGATCGCGGCAATGGGTCTGCCTAATGTTCTCAAATAACATTGAGCAATGACTTTGTTATTTTCATCTATTATTACACCCTTAGCAGAAATAGAACCAACATCAACACCTAAGTAACACTTCATTTTTCCTCCTTGCCCCTCCCTTTATCCCTCCCCCTATGGGGAGGAAAGAATGGGGGATTTATTGAAAATCTTTTTACGGCGAAGCATTATACAATCAAGAAAAGCCTCAATTCTTGTATAGAAGCCAGTAGGACCACTGTGTTCATCAAGGGAAAAGTTTAGGAACGGGATACTATATAATTTAGAAATTTTATCAAAGACTGGCAGCGCTGCGGTCTCAGGCATACAACTAAATGGCATAAGATGAATGATTCCATCAAATCCTTGTCTTGCGGCATTGATAGCATGACCGATACTCACCTGGTCTTCACCGCCAGTGCCATATGCCCAGAACGGTTCTGCTAATTTCTTTGCCTTTTCTTTGGATAAATTACTACCTTCGTCTTTTCTTAATGCATGGTAAAAAAGCCATTGGTGTGTAGTTAAAAAGGGTTCAGCCAAAACACCCTGACCACCAAGATATTCGATCAAATCAAAATTTACAAATGGTTCAATTACGCAATACGATTCTCCAATAATTAGTATTCTTAGTGGTTCAAATGTAGTATTTTTTTTGATGCCCCAAAAAGTTTCTTTGATTTTTTGTTTCAAGCAGCTGAGTCTATGTATTGAATTTTCATCTTCAATGGTTTTGAGAAATTCTCTCTCTAATTTGGAAGCACCACCTTTTTTAATTTCAAAAGGTCTAGTTCTACGCGCAAGTTCCTCAGTAAGGTTAACAAGTTTTGATTTATGCCATGCTAATGTAAATGCACGCAAGACGTTTTTTAATGTGATTGTCCAACTATTATTGTTCAAGCTAAGGATTTGTGAAGCTATTGATTTAGTGTTCTCAAAGCTCACAAAAAGAGGCTTAAATTCATACCCAAATTTTTTTAGAATTGAACACTGTATCCTGCCATAATAGCCAAAACGGCAGGACCAATCACCTCCACCAATAAATGCCAGGGTGTCTGCACCTTTCTTAAGAGACTGAAACAAATCACCCAGTGTTACTTTGAAAGGAAGACAGACCAATTCAGGTGCATGTTTGACTCCCGTGTTCAAGGTTTCCTTATTGGGCTTAGGACCGAGCACAACATCACATCCAATATTGCCTATGAACGCTGCAAGTGCTATATGTAAGTTACCCATATGCTGGAACCCTACTTTCAAATTAACTGCTCCTTTTTCAGTTTTATCATATCAACAAAAGATTCAAGCCTTGTCATTAATCCGGTTTCGCCCGTATGTTCATCAATAATAATCCGCAATAACGGAATAGTTGATTTTCCGCGAATTTCAAAGTCAATAATTTCGCTGGTGATAGACCCGGCGCCACAACCAAAACTGAGTAGGTAGATTACACCTGAGACATCATTTATATGCAGAAATCTTTTTGCAGCACCTAAAATCTCTTCTTCGAAATACCAGGAAACCGATTTAATACTCCCTAATTCCTTCTCGATACTTTCTATTGGTAATTCATGACAATAAACAGTTCGGCAATCTAAATCAGAAAGTTTTTTGGTGAAATCCAAATTGAGATATTTATCTTCTATTAAATATCGGTGACCTAAAAGCCCAATTTTTATTTTTTTATCTTCATTATTATTTTCAGATAAATTTCCCTTTGAATTTTCCTCCCTATATTGCTTCAACTTGTATATGGCTTTTTGATATGCATGTTTAACCTTGGATGAGTTGCATCCCAAATTTTTCGCCATCTTGACATATGATATTAGTTCGCCTTCAATCCGAAGATCAATATCCAGTGATAAAATGTTCGCCTCAGGTAGTAATGCCCGTACCATATCAGGCAACCCGATAAACTTTGGGCAGCCCAGTTTTATTTTCGGTTTTTTCTTTAAACAAACTAAGCGAGGTACAAAGATCCAATCAGCATGATTCATTAAGGCGACAACGTGTCCCAAATAACATTTTAGTGGCAGGCATGATTCGCTTGGCGCGATTTTAATGCCTAGGTCGAGTTTCTGCCGATCAGTCATACCGCTTGTTTTTACTGTAAACCCGAGTTGAGTAAAAAACGTATACCACAGTGGCAAAAAATAGTGGAAGCCAAGTGCTTCTGGTATTCCTATTACTTTACCTTTATTCACTGTTTTTGTAATTATTGCTAATGGTGGCAATGACTAGACCATTGGCAGATATAAAAGGTTTATCGTATTGCAAGTCTTTAATAGCTTCCCAATCAGTGTCAATCCATTTGTTATCAGCGGAGATTCGTTTTAAACAACATAGTTTTGTACATTTTATTTTCTTTTTTTGAAGCATTTTATCCATATTTGAATTCTGACCAATGGGTGAAGTAAATACTAATTTCCCTTCTGGAGTCAAGCACCTTATTAAATTTTCAATGGCAAGCAAAATCTTCTTGGGTTCACGTGCATTATTTTTTATATTTTCATCCCAGCCAACATGCTCTAAAGTAGAAATGCTAACAATTAAATTATACTTCTTTGTCGGGCGGAAGTCTACTACGTCTTGGTTAATTACGCCGTTACCCTTCTCATACTTGTCTATAATGTCGTGATTAACAGAATAATAGTGTGAAAGAACATTGCCTACTTCGAGAATTTTTATCTTTTGATATTTTTTTACCATGTTCCAGATAATTGGTACCTCAACAGCCCTCTCACTCATCCAGGTTACGTTATACAAATGATAGATGTAGTTGTAGGATTTTTTTTGGACTGTAAAGGTTCTCGATGATTTGAATATTTTGTAGTAGTAATACCCAAAAAGTACACCAATCAGCAGTCGAATGACGAAAATAATCCCCTTGTCCTTGATAAGATTTTTAATTTTTAACAGATGTATTTTTGCCTCATCTATTATATAAATGCTATTCATCATACCTCCTCATAATGCTGGTCATCTTTATTGAAGATTGATAAACCGCTACCTGATTAATTAGCAAAATCTGTGCCAGGTGTCATAGATAATGGTTATGAAGAGGTTTGTATGATTTTTCAGGGGTTTCTATATAATATTATTGAAAATTGTTGGTCAACTGAGCAACATAATGCACAGTTGAGACTTCTCAGTGCGCAAAGGTTTTCACCCCGTTAGAAAACTTTATCTAATGATTAAGCGAGGGGTTAATGAACAGTTGTAGTTCTCTAACGGGGTTAACAGCTATTTAAGATTTTCCAGTTTATACAATTTTATTTTATTTAATAAACTACGTCTTGATATTCCTAATACCTTTGCCGCTTTGGTACGGTTACCCTTAGTTTCTTTGAGTGTTTTGATGATTGCTTCTTTTTCCATCTGAGCCGAGGTAAAACGGATTGAGTCCTTCAAACTTTTATGTTTAATAGTATCTGTTTTGATTTCTTGAAGACCTAAATCCTCAGGTGTAATTTCATCTCCGGATGAAAGTACTATAGCTCTTTCAATCACATTCTCCAATTCTCGCACGTTTCCAGGCCAATCATAGGACATAATAACAGACATGGTTTGCAAAGACAATTTTTTAATAGAATAACCATCCTTTTTACATAAATATTCAATAAAATAATTTGCGATTTCAGGAATGTCTTCTTTATGGTCACGCAACGGAAGGATTTTTATATTCAATACATTTATTCTATAATACAAATCCTGGCGAAATGAACCTTTCTGGCATGCAGTTTCAAGATTTTTGTTGGTGGCAGTAATTATTCGTAAATCTACCTTGATTGATTTAGTTCCGCCCAACCTGATAATTGTTTTGTCCTGCATGACCCTTAGCAATTTTGCCTGCATCAATAAGCTCATATCTCCGATTTCATCGAGAAATATTGTACCGCCAGCAGCCAATTCAAATCTGCCTGGCTTGGAGTTTATCGCTCCAGTAAATGCGCCTTTTTCATAGCCGAAGAGTTCTGATTCGAGCAAGGTGTCTGGTAACGCAGCACAGTTAACACATATAAAAGGTCCGTCACTGCGTCTACTTCGGTCATGAATTTCTCGAGCAACCAATTCCTTACCAGTACCAGTTTCACCAATTATTAAAACTGTTGCAGAACTTTCCGCAATTTTATCAATTGTTTTGTATATAAATTCCATCTTTGAGCTTGAACCGATGAGGAGTTTCCCAAGAGTTGTACTACGTAATTGTTTATTTCTGTATCTGTTGGAAGCAATCGCTTTTTTTATCACGAATAATATTTCTTCATTGTCAAATGGCTTTAGAATATAATCATAGGCTCCTTGCTTCATTGCTTCAACCGCAGTATCAACAGTACCATATGCAGTTATAAGAATTACTGGTAATGCGGGATCTATTTCTTTAACCATGGATAGAAGTTGCAATCCATTAATACCAGGCATTATCAGGTCTGTTATTACCAAGGATATTTCATTGTTCTTAAAGATTTTGAGTGCTTCCTTGGCGTTTCCTGTGTCATAAATAGAATAACCGGCACGGGTTAGCAATTCAGATAAAATACGACACATATTTTCTTCATCATCCACGATTAGAATATTTTTTTTCTCCATATCACTCCTTCCAATACGGCAGATTTATTATAACTTCACAGCCTTTGCCTGATTTAGAAATAATTCTCATGTTTGAATTATTTAATGCTAATAATTTTTTGGTTATCGGTAAACCCAGACCAGTACCACCCGGTTTTGTCGAATAAAATGGATCGAATATCTTGGTCTGATCTTCAAAATCGATACCTGGTCCATTATCTTTTATACGTAGCCTCACTTCAGTTTCACTATCTTTACTAATAGAAATTTCAATCTTCCCAGCACCTTTTATTGCTTCTGTTGCATTCAGTAATAGATTCGTAATAACCTGTTTAAAGTGGTCTATGTCAAATTTTATTATAGGAACGTTCCCTGGGCAAAAAATCGGCATTTCTATGTTTTTGAAACTTGGGTTATTCGAAATTTCCTTCACGCATGCAAATACCTCTTTTTTAATATCAACTTTGTGAAAAAGTGGAGTGGAGGTTTTGGAAAAACAGAGCAATTTATTAACAACTCGATTCAATTTATCGCATTCGTCTAAAATTAAGTTTGTGAATTTACTATCCTGAATGTTTGAATTAATAAGTTGTGCTGAAGATCTTATTATCGCGAGTGGATTTTTTACTTCGTGAGCTATATACGCCGACATTTCACCTAAAGCTGCTAATTGCTCTAAATTGCGAATTTTTTCAAGCATCCTGAATCGTTGAAGCCATAGGGTACACGTATTGGCAATAAGTTTCAAGGAACGAATATCAGCATTATTAAATGCGCGGCCATTATTTTTTGCTCCAGTGAATATTAGGCCTCCCAAATTTTCCTCAAACATCATTGGAATACATGCTTCATACCCCAGAGTTTCAAATTCCGCCAGCATTTCATTGAAATTCGATTCAGTAATTATCTCAGGGTTGCCAAATTTAAAAAGATGTTTTGCTTCGTCGAGAATTAATGGACCAGGTATCTTTTTAAACCACTTTATTAAATAATTAAAATCTGGCAATTCGGAGATTTTTATGTTTCTTGGACTTGCTGGCCAGGTCAATCGGTAAACTTGGATATTGTTATCGTAAAGATAAAATGCTGTTTCTGGAATATTTAAATTGTTTTCGAGAATTTCGCTGGAAATTTCAAATAAATCATTGGTATTTTTTGCTGTTTCTAAAATACTATTTATTTCTGCTATTACCTGGTTTGAGGATTTTGACTTTTTGAATAATGTATTTTCTACATAAGACATAATTCTGTTTCCAAATATTAGTATTATTGCTACTACTATAAATAAATACACATACGGTGTAAGGGTAGAAAATTTTAAAATTTCAGAGAGAAAATATGAGGAAGCAATTAATATCAGAAGAGTGAGAAAAAATCCAGTTGCTCTGCGTATTGTAAGATTCACATCAAAAAGGCGGTGGCGAAATATACTGATTGCAACAAGGGATGAATAGAATGCAGTTGCTACATTGCCAATACCAAACATATTTATCCCTAATGCAGAAAAAATATCTTCAGCAAATGCACCCGTTACACCAACAGTACCTCCTATAAACAATAAACCTAATCTTCCTTGCTCCAGAGGTCGGGTCGAGCGGAAATAAGCGCGGCCTATAAAAATAAGGGAGATAATAAATAATGGTAGTACGAAAAGTTCCAACATATAGTCATATGTCCGCGAGGAAAAGATATTCATAATATAAATTAATGATAGCAATACAGCTAATATATAGCATATTCTAATAAAGTACTTCATTTTTCCGGATCTGATTTCAATAAATGAAATCGTAAAATGGAGTGCCAATACAGGTAGTAAATAAAGACACGCAGTCACCAATGGGTAGTATATTTGGTTAATGATATTGAAATAGATTGCGCTGATGTTTTTTGTCTCAATAAGACTTGAAACAATTACTCTTAAATTCCACATAAGGAGGCAGAAGCTCATCAGAACAAATGTTTTATAGACAGTATGACGGCGATTACGGAATGAGACGAAGATAATCAGACCAAGATTTAATGCTGCGGCAAAAGCAGCAAATAATATTTTGATATTCATACCAGAAAAATTTCTCCTTCTTGATTAATTATATAAATATATTGTAATCAAACTACCTAAATTGTCAATACAATGAAGAGAATTCGGAAATAATTTTTCAGAGCCCTCATAATTTTCACTTGACAAGTATCTATTAAAAGATTATAATAAATAAATGAAAGTTAATGAGTGCACCGAAATTTCACTTTTTTTTCACACTTTTGATTATAATATAATATGAAGATTGGTGGATATATGCGAGTTGTGTAGCGGTGAATCCGATGTGGCTTCATTATTCAGAGGATGCGTGCAGCGTTTTTGCTGGAGATTCTGGTTTGGGTATAAAGCGTTCAACCGATTGTGGGGCGATCTGGAATGAAATAAATACAGGACTCGGAAATCTGTATATTAATTCACTATCTTTTCATCCAGAAGATACATTGAGACTATTTGCCGCAACTCAAGGTGGTCTTTACAGATACGATTATGAGCCAGGGATTAATGAAGACGTAACAAGTTTGTGCGGTACTAAAATTGAAGTTCCTTTGAGTATTCTACGTGCAGGTGAACCGATTCTTGTTAAATGTGATAATATAAAAGGAAGTGTTGAAATTAAGATTATCAATACAGCGGGGAGAAAAGTTAGAATCGATAAGATAACAGAGAATACGACTCTACTTAAACCATTAAAGAGAAAAGGGATATATTTCATTATTTTTGAAAAGGATGAGTATTATTGCAGCAAAAAGATAATTGTTATTCATCAAAAACTTGGTTCTGATGAAATGGGCGTGTATTATATTGTTGCATTATTATTCCCATTACAATCAAGATTAAGCCAATTATTGTAGAGATTAATATTTTTTCACCGACTGTGATGTTGATTATGAGTAAAGATAAAAAAGGAGTAAGATAAATCAAATTGCTTACCTGGGCAGTTGTTTTAGATAGTTTTAACGCCTTTAGCCATAGTACAAAAGTAATACCCATTTCAAATAAGCCAATGTAGACCGCACCGGTAACCCCGGGAATTTTGGGTATTATTAATCTTTTAGAAAATACTATAGCAATAAATATAAAGATAAAACCGAATAGAAAATTTAAGAATAATTTTACAACTTCATCACGTTTGTCTTTAATATTATAGATCCAAAACAGAGCCCAGATTACTGCACTGCCCAATGCCAATAACACGCCGTACAGGTTAGTAACCCGGAGTGCTAAAATGTCCCCCTGGGTTGAGATAATCAAGATACCGATATAGCTGATAATAATGGCAAGAACACTTTTAAAACCCACTTTTTGTTTAAGTAATGGTATGGATAATAAAACTATCTGTATTGCCCAGGTATAATTTAGTGATATGGCTTGCTGGGCAGGAAGTAATGAGTATGCTTTGAATAAAACGATATAATAAAGAAATGGATTGAGAAAACCGAGCAGGGCAGAATGGAGATAATCTTTTTTCGAATATTTTTTAAGCAGGCTCAGTTTATTTTGGATTATTAAAATAATGAAAAGGATTAAAAGCGAGATAAAAGATGCATAAAATAATAGTTGAAGATAATTTAAATATCTTAATGAAATTTTAAAAACCGAAGCCACAGTCGACCAGATTAAGACTACTAGGGCAGCGTAGAGGTACGCCTTTTTCTGGTTCGCCATAAATTTTACACTATATAAAGCGAGAGAAATGTCAAAATTTTTATATCACCCTCACCCCCTGAAACAAGCCTGCCCCGAAGAGATTCTGAACCAACCCATGAAACAAGTTCAGGGCATGGTTCAGAATGACACTTTCGGGGTTCACAGGGCGGGCTTTTCCCTCTCACTTCGAGGGAGAGGGAAAAAGGGCAGAAATAGGAAGAACGGAAAATCTCCGGTTTTGAAGACGAGGACAAAGGAGAAGATGAGTTTCTAATCAGTGTAATTAATTTTTTATCTGTGTAATCTGTGTGATTAAAAGGCATCTTCTATGTAGTTATATTTGATTTTACCAAATTCTTCACTGATAGCCAAGACATCAAAGTGAATTTCACTGTCCATTGGAAGGTATCGGCGCTGCAGCCATATAATGGCTGAATTGCGTATCCTTCTTTGTTTATTTTTTACTACAGATTCCTGGGGCAAGCCATAATCCAGGGTTCTTCTAAATTTTACTTCAACAAACCTGAATGCCATATCTTTTCTTAAAATGAGGTCAATTTCACCTAATTTGCAGCGGAAATTATGATCAACAATATTATAACCTTTCTTTTTCAAATATCTTCGCGCTAAATTTTCACCTTTTCTGCCAATCGATGTTTTATTTACCCTGCCCCCTTATCATTGCTATCCCGTGATGATTTTATCTTCATTTTTTCCAATGTAATCAAAATTTATCTGTATCATCTATATTACAGCAATCGAAATGTCTTGCGGTGGATCGGACACGGCCCATGTTCCTTAATACACTGGCGATGAAGCTTGGTTGGATACCCTTTGTGTTTATTGAATTGATAGTGCGGATACACTTTATGATATTCTAGCATTATTGCATCCCGTTTTACCTTAGCCAGAATCGAGGCAGAAGCAATTGAAAGACTTAATGTGTCGCCTTTGATAAGTGCAATCTGCTGATACGGAATATCCGCTATCTTCAGGGCGTCTATTAAAATTATTTCGGGTTTAGGATTTAAACTATTTATTGCTTCCTGCATTGCCAATTTTGTGGCATTTAGAATATTGATTTTATCTATAATAGCTGGTTCAACAATGCCAAAGGAATAGGATAGTGCGACTTTTGTGATGATTTTATAGAGTTTTTCTCTCTTTACTACGGAGAGTTTTTTTGAGTCATCAATTTCAGGATGATAAAAATTTTTGGGTAATATTACAGCAGAAGCAACAACAGGACCCGCGAGTGGTCCTCTTCCTGCTTCATCAACGCCCGCGAGCAGATTATGTTTTTTCCACAGTCTTTTGTCTGGGAGCGCCTTCACCCTTATTTTCCTTAGGTTTTTTAATTTTTTGCTCCTCAGGTATTTCTTGCTTTTTCTCTTCAGGTTTAGTCTTTTCCTGCTTTTCAGATTTTTCTGTCTTTGGTTCTTCAGGTACAGTATTTTCCTTCTTTTCAGGTTTTTCGCTCATCTGTTCCTCAATTTTTTCTGGCTTTCGTAATGACTCTTTTATTTTCATTTTCCTTCCTTTACGTTGCCTCAGATAGTTCAATTTTGCCCTTCGGACTTTCCCTTTTTTCTTGATTTCTATTTTTTTTATCATCGGAGAATGAAGCGGAAATATACGTTCAACACCAAGACCAGCAGAAATTTTTCTCACGGTGAATGTTTTGTTTAAATCTTTTCCCCTCATTTGAATAACAATGCCCTGGAACGGTGTAACGCGTTCTTTATTACCTTCCTTGATTTTTGTATAAACCTTAACTAAATCACCCGGTTTAATATCAGGAATTTTTACCATTAAGCACCTCCATTAGAATATCTAAATCAATTTTTGAAAACATCTCTGGTGTTAATAAATCTGGTCTATGGCGGAGTGTCTTTTCTAAAGACTGTTTCCTGCGCCATCGAGCCACCAGGTTATGATTACCACTTCTTAAAATTTGTGGAACCTTAAGTTTTTTATAGATATGCGGTCTTGTATATATTGGTGATTCTAATAAATGTTTTTGGAGAGAATCAGAATCGGCAGAATTTCGGTTCCCTAAAGCACCAGGTAATAATCTGGTTATTGATTCAATCAATACTAATGCACCTATTTCTCCACCCGACAATATATAATCGCCAACAGAAATTTGTAGCGGTCTAAATATGCTATTCACCCTTTCATCAATTCCCTTATACCTACCACATATAATAATAGTATGTTCATTCTTTACCAATTCTTTAACAAAATTTTGATCTAATCTTTTCCCTTTTGGAGTAAGATTTATTAAACAAGCATTTTTTGTTTTGACATGGTTAATTGCCTTGACAATCGGTTCGGGTTTCATTACCATCCCTGCCCCACCTCCAAATTGATAATCATCAACAACGCCATCCTGAGTGAAATCTCTTGGATTGGTAATAGCGACTTCGATAATTCCTTTTTCCTGCGCAATGCGCAATATACCATAGGACAGAGGACTGTGAAAGAATTCTGGGAAGATAGAGATTATATCAAACTTCATAATACAGATTTACCCCATTAAACAATACATTCTTTTAGTCCACCCGTTCCATTTTTCTGTCGTCATATTTGTTTTCTTCGCCATTATTTATTGTGCTTCTATTTAACGGGGTGAACACAAATTTATTATCAGCGTATATAGTTAAGAACAAAATATTGAAAAAGGCAAAAGATGTTAGTTGTCATTATTCGATTATCTCTATAACCGCGCGCTTTCCTTGTTTCATTGCCGCGGCGGTTATAATTGTTCTGATCGCCTTTGCTGTTCGACCTTCCTTACCAATCACTTTACCCAAATCACCTTCACCGACTCTTAGCTCAAATATAATGCTTTTTTCGCCAGCGATTTCTGTTATAGCAACTTTATCCGGACTGTCAACTAATGCTTTTACAATATATTCAATAAGCTCCTTCATCATTAACCTCCTTCTTTTGCGATTAATTTAGCTACAGTATTGGTGGGCTGAGCTCCTTTGGATATCCAATACTCAATGCGATCCCGATTTAGCTGTAATTTTTTACTTCTAGGATCGTAATGGCCTACGTTTTCGATGTAATTAGCATCTCTTGCCTTTTTCGAATCTATCACCACAATTCTATAAAACGGGACTTTTTTTCTGCCTCTTCTTGTTAATCTTATTTTAACCATAGAATATCATTATATATAAATACTGATATTTGTCAAGAAGCAATTATAAGAAACGGTGACAGCAATCACGCCTACAGTGTAGATACGCTTTACTGAATAACTGAATGATTTAATTACTAATAAATTTGCATTTTTCAATTTAAAATAAAAAGTCCAGGGTCATATTTATCAAGAAAATATTGCTCAATGATTTCTTCATTATTATATATATAGAGACAACCCAGCATTTTTAGAGAAATGCTGGGTTGTATTTAAATTTCGCAATGCTTATAGGAATTATTGAAATTCCTATATCTTAAAATGAAAAGTCCAGGATATCAGATCAGATTTACTCTTTGAAAGGAGGTGATCCAGCCGCACGTTCCCGTACGGCTACCTTGTTACGACTTAGCCCCAGTCATCCACCCTACCTTGGGCCCTCTTAAGAGGGACTTCAGGTATTGCGAACTTCCATGGCTTGACGGGCGGTGTGTACAAGACCCGAGAACGTATTCACCACAGCAAGCTGATCTGCGATTACTAGCGATTCCGCCTTCATGAGGGCGAATTGCAGCCCTCAATCCGAACCATGCCTATCTTTTAGGATTTGCTCCACCTTACGGTCTTGCTTCCCGTTGTAATAGGCACTGTAGGACGTGTGTAGCCCTGGACATAAAGACCATGATGACTTGACATCATCCCCACCTTCCTCCACATTGTCTGCGGCAGTCCCCTTAGAGTGCCTTCATCCGAAGACAAAATGGCAACTAAGGGTAGGGGTTGCGCTCGTTGCAGGACTTAACCTAACACCTCACGGCACGAGCTGACGACAGCCATGCAGCACCT
>JABUBM010000173.1_pt1 | contig 14532 bp, 17 predicted proteins | sample 7240321 | NCBI WGS metagenome assembly JABUBM01 (sample SAMN07256344, study PRJNA390944) | subsurface metagenome | isolation source: Methane hydrate marine sediment | place: Pacific Ocean: Eastern North Pacific, ODP site 1244 | collected 2002
TGCTTATATACTATTAAGCCTGGCTATGCTTGGTTTAATGGTTGAAATCACCAACCCTGGGCTTATCTTCCCCGGTGTAGTCGGTGGCATCTGTGGTCTGTTAGCCTTTTACTCACTAGGAATGTTACCGGTAAACTACGCTGGGGTTCTACTTGTTGTTCTAGCCTTTGGTCTCTTCATCGCTGAGGTATTTACTACCACCTTTGGTTTATTTACCGCAGGCGGTATAACCTCATTAGTTATCGGCTCATTAATCTTATTTAAGGGGGGTCCATTGTTTCAAATAAATCCGTGGCTGATTGCTATAGTTTCAATTAGTATTGCTGCTCTGTTCGCCTTTATCATTAATCGAGTAATCAAGGCGCACCGACACCAGGCAACCACCGGCAGGGAAGAGCTGGTAGGAAAGTCTGCTATAGTTAAGGTAGCCCTGGAACCTGAGGGAACCGTTTTCTTTAAGGGCGAACGGTGGACGGCGGTATCAGAGAAGGGTCGGGTGGAACCCGGGGAGGAAGTGATTATAACCAAGGTTGACGGCTTAAAACTATATGTAACTAAGAAATAATAAGGGGGGGGGTCCTTTGTTTCAAATAAACCCAGCTTGGTTTCAAATAGACCCGTGGCTGATTGCCATAGTTGCCATTGGTATTGTTGCTTTCCTTGCCATCGCCATTATTTGGGGAATTCGAGCCCACCGCCACCAGATATCTGCAGGCAGGGAAGAACTGGTAGGAAAGATTGCCGAAGTCAAGGTAGCCCTGAAACCCAAAGGAATAGTTTTCATTGAAGGCGAACGCTGGACTGCAATTTCAGAGAAGGGCCGGGTGGAACCCGGGGAGGAGGTGATTATAACCAAGGTTGACGGCTTAAAACTATATGTAACTAAAAAATAATAAAGGAGGTAAACAATGAGCTTCATATGGATAGGTGCAATTGTTTTAGTTTTGCTCATACTTATTCCGATGACAGTCAAGATTGTCGCCGAGTATGAGCGGGGAGTTATCTTCCGCCTGGGACGATTGGTTGGAGCCAAGGGTCCCGGTCTATTCCTCATCATCCCCTTTGTCGACCGGATGGTGAAGGTAGACCTGCGGGTGATAACTATGGATGTCCCATCACAAGAGGTAATTACCAAGGACAATGTTACCGTCAGGGTAAATGCGGTGATATATTTCCGGGTGGTTGACCCTGAAGCCTCGGTAGTTAAGGTTCTAGACCACATCAGAGCCACCTCGCAGATATCCCAGACGACACTGCGCAATGTATTGGGACAATCCGAACTTGATGAGCTATTAACCGCCAGGGAAAAGCTTAACCAGCTACTACAGAGGATAATTGACGAACATACTGACCCCTGGGGGATAAAGGTTAGCACGGTAGAGATTAAGGAGGTTGAACTGGCTGAAACGATGAAGCGGAGTATGGCAGCTCAGGCTGAAGCAGAAAGGGAAAGACGAGCCAAAATTATCCACGCCGATGGTGAGTTTCAAGCCTCAGCAAGGCTGGCTGAAGCCGGGGCTATTATCGCTAAGGAGCCAGTCTCCCTACAGCTCCGCTACCTGCAAACGCTAACCGAGATAGCCTCGGAAAGAAATAGCACTATAATCTTTCCTCTGCCCATAGACTTTTTCAATGTCTTTTCCCGCCTAGGTGGTAATAGACAGCAAGAAGAACAGACTACCAAATAACCATAGGTTATCAATGAGTTTTAGCGGGGCAAATACCCCCTAAAATACTGACCGGCTAAGAAGTAATCCAGAGCCTGCTCTGGATAGCAGGCTCTGGAAAAGGGAGTTTTTAATTACTCACGCAGGGTAACATCTCCGCCTACAATCTTGGTCAGGCTTCCATCTGAGTGGCGTAGTAGCAGACTGCCATCTGTAGTTACTGATTCGGCTACGCCTTCATATATAGTTCTGCCCGATTTTACTCCAACTCTTCTACCGAGCATTACTAAACTATCTCGCCACTCCTCATAGATAGAGCCCCCAGTTTGGAGCGTCAAATATAGCCTTTCTATCTCGACCAATAGTTGTCGTATTACATCTAACCGCGATACCTCTCTTCCCAGCTCATGGGAAAGACTGGTAGCAGTGGATAAAATATCAGGAAAATCGGAAAGCCTGAGATTAACATTTATTCCAATACCTATGATAGCATAGTCCACCATATTCCCCTTGACATCACTTTCAATTAAAATCCCACATACCTTTCTACCATTGATAAGGACATCGTTAGGCCACTTAATCTGCGATTTCAGACCAGTAACTGCCTCAATACAATGAACCACAGCTAGAGAAGCTATCATAATGAGGGAAGGTAGGTAAGCCACATCGGGATAGAGAATAACAGACAAAGCAATATTACCCTTGGGTGATAGCCATATGCGCTTTAGTCGACCCTTTCCTGCGGTTTGCTCATCAGCAACGATAACGGTGCCCTCTGCCGCTCTCCTTCTTGCCGCCTCTCGCTTTGCCACCTCCATTGTTGAAGTCAATCTAGGATAGCAAATAACCCTCCGCCCAATAAAATGGGTCTCTAAATTATCAGTAATAGAAGCCGCCGATAAACTATCCCCTTCCATTCCTAATGCCAGCCTTGAATTAAACTAACGATAGTAACATAATATCACAAGTTAAGCGCCGGTATCGACTAACCGCTTGAAATGCCTTGGCATAATACACCCAATCAAAAAAGCGGGGGTAACCCAGCGGAAGAGTGCTTGCTCCCCCCCCCACTACAAGGGTGGAGAAGATAACCGTAACCATGAGCTGCCTAAATCAAGGAAAATAGATGCTAAATCTTGTCACTGCCGAATGAAAGTCCGAATTTTTTGAAAAAACTTGTTGACACTTGGAAATATTATTAACATTTGGGTTAATACTGCTAAAATGAAGGTAATATGCAGCTATTTGGCACCTCTGGGATAAGACATGTGGTGGACAATTGGCTAATCCAGCTGACACTGAAGCTAGGACTGGCAGCAGGTAATGTTTATGGCAATGTAGTAGTAGGCGGTGATACCAGGACTTCCAGCGATGCTCTAAAACATGCCTTTATCTCTGGTCTGCTGGCTAGCGGCTCAAGGGGCTATGATGCTGGAGAGCTAAAGCATGGTCCCTTTGCTTTACTCAGCTCGGATACACCGGTCATTGCCATTGTGGCTCAGGATAATACCTATGAGGCTATGCTGACCAATATCAGGGAGGTCAAGGCTAGAGGTTCACCCGTGATAGCACTGGCTGAGGAAGGAGATGAGGTTATCGGAGAATTAGTTGATTCACTTATTACTGTTCCTCGAGTTGATGCCATATTTTCACCGGTGGTTAATACAGTAGCTCTTCAGCTACTTGCCTACTATACTGCCCAGCAGAGGGGCTGTCCCATAGACTTCCCCCAAAACCTAGCCAAAAGCGTAACCGTAGAGTAGAGTGCAGCCTAGGAATGATGTGCCGGTGAGGACAGTTCCAGGACTTGTCTTTAAGAAGAAGCAACTCCAGACCAGGCAATTCGCTAAAAAGTGCAATTAGGTAACAAAGCAAGCATTTGTTATTTTGTGCACATCCTGGAGGGTTCTGCAATGGGGAACTATCTCGTAATTGTAACTACTTCCTTTCCGTGGTCTTAACCTCCTCCGATGATCAAGAGGGAACCCACGTCGGCGGGACCGGTAAGTTGTCTCCAACACTTAAATAAAAATACTCATCAATAAATTTGACTAGTGATTTTTCATAACCGCGTCTAGTGTATCCTAGCTTGTCCGAGAGGAAAGTCTCAGGCGAACCTGAAAATCCCTGTTCATGGAAGTCTTTCGTAACTTCTCGGGCATTTTGTTGCACCAGTTTCATCCACTCAATTAATTTAGTCTCACCGTCGACAAGTCTAAAGTAGTCTGATATTCTTGAGTCCATTATTGGGAATAGCCTGTCATGTAAAACGTGCAAAATTTTACTTGCACCCGTCAACCGCATACCATAGATCGTATAGAGACCCGTGTATATCCTGTTTATTCCCCCCACTATGTCGTCGTCTGAAAGATCGCAATTCAGTATGGTAGTATTCTGAAAGGATGATGTCTGAGGCTGCAGCTCGACTATTCTGGCTAAAACAGCCTCTGCAAACTTATGCCCAAGAAGCAAATCATAGCTCTCAATATTCACATAATCTAAAATCAATTTCTCTTCGAACTCTTGTACAGTTGTATCGAACGGCGCTTCTCTAAGTTTACGGATGAAAGGCGTATCACTCATAATCCTGCTATACTTCTTATCACCAACTGACCTGTAATAGAAGCAGACTGCAGCCCAGGCTAATGCATTGAAGTCCATAGCTACTCCTCCTTGTCACCATACGTGTCATCAGCAAAACTGGCACGGATCAACCATCTAAACTTTAAATAGTTGCATTACTTCTGTCAAGTGTCCTCAGTCTGTTGAACAGTTCGTTCAAATGTTCATTCTTGGCGGCTAGTCCTTTACCTCAACCCACAGGTGAAGCGATTGACAAGCCTCGGTTTGCCCCTATCTTGGGTTTAGCTATGACATAGCCCAGCATCCCCAGTGCCCCCAGTATAGATACTACCAAAATAACTGAGAGCGTTTTATCCCAGATACCTCCACCCCAGCCCGGCACTTTCGATTGAAATTCAATGCTAAAGCGTGCCTCCTTTATTAATCTTTTTTGCCTGAACCAAGCAATGATTGACAGAATAAATATGAAGGAAGCTATGGAATAGAGGGTAGACTCCAGCGTTATCCCCCACGCCGTATAGTTGAGGATAAGTCCAATGAGCGAGGCAACAGCTATACTCAAACCAAAGCTAAGTACAACTCTTTCAACACCACCCATTCCCTCTTTTTTGGGGAAAAGAGCTACGGAGGAAGAAGGGCTGGTCGCAAGAGGATTTGGCACGAGAAATCGGCGTTAGCCTATCCACAGTACAACGCTGGGAAGCGAAAAAGGTAAAGCCCACTCGCCTTGCCCGCAGGGAGCTGAGGAGACTTTTTCAAGAAGCAGGTGTCAATACCAATGACTAGCTAAGCTTCTTGATTTGGCAGTGGAGGATATGGGGCTAAAGTGGTCAGAGGCAAAGTGGGTGACGGTAAAATAGTGTAACCGAGGGTGATAGCTATATATCAGTGTTCTAACTGGTGAGTTTTAAGTTAGGGTAATCTTACTATATAATTCAGCCACAAGCTCGGTAATGCCTTCGTCCATCCCGCTGACTACTTTAGTGACCTTATCTATGGTATGTTCCTCATCTCCAGGGTTTATTCTCTCTGGTGAGTAGGCTGTTTTGAAGTCCTGCCCACACTTAAGCCCGGATTCCTCCAGCATTGGTTTCACCACCTCTTCAGTAACACCAGGATAGACGGTTAATTCCAGGATTACGGTGCCGCCTGCCTTCATATTCTGGCTGACAATCTTTGAGGCGCTTTCAATATGGGATAAGTCTGGCTCTTTAGATCTGGTTACAGGGGTAGGAACCGTAATTATTAAGAAATCAGCTTGTTTTATCTGCTGAGGGCTATGGGTAATAGTGAGGTTTTGATTATTGTTACCGAGGTTCAGCTCATTTACCATCTTAATGTTGGTATCAAAGCCAATTACCTTGAAGTGCCGGGAAAATTCCGTAGCCAGCGGCAATCCAACATAGCCTGGTCCAACTATGCAAACGATTGGTTGTTCTGATGATTTAGCTGGCACTGGTAAGCCTCTTTATGATCTCCCTTAATCCATTATCCAGATTATATTCAGGATGGTAGCCTATAGCTCTGGCTCTGGAGATATCAGCTAGGCTATGCTTTATATCTCCAGGTCGTGGCGGCTGATATTCAGGCTGTAAATCTTTCCCCATAAGGTTGATAATAGTTTTTGCCAGGTCATTTACGGTGCTGTTTTCTCCGCCTCCAATGTTGAATACACCGCTGGCATCACTTTCAGCACCTATGATATTTGCCTTAATAACATCTTTTATAAAGGTGAAGTCCCGCGTCTGCTCACCATCTCCGTAGATAATGGGAGGTTTGTTCTGTAAAACCCTGGTTATAAATATAGGGATGACGGCAGCATAGGGTGAGTCCGGGTCCTGGCGTAGCCCATAGACATTAAAATACCTGAGGCAAATGGTTGGCAGGTCATAGATTTGATGGAAGATACGGCAGTAGTATTCACCCACCAGCTTGGTTAAGGCACAGGGAGACTGAGGACGGGGAATCATATCTTCCGTCTTAGGTAAAGTAGGAGTATCGCCATAAACTGAGGAGGATGAGGCGAATATAACCTTTTTAACATTGTTATCTCTAGCCGCCAGGAGTACATTTAGTGTTCCGGTTATGTTTACCTCATTGGTTAATAAAGGGTCTTCTATGCTTCGGGGGACACTGGGCAAGGCTGCCTGATGAAAGACATAATCAACACCCCGAAAAAGCTCTAGGAGCAGGGGAAGGTCGGTAATGCTGCCCTGGATAAAGTCAACATTGCCTTGAGATTCTTCGCTTCGCTCAGAATGACGGGGTGAGCTAATAAGCGTTCTTATGTTTTCCATCTTCCCGGTAGAGAGGTCGTCGAGGATGATAGTATAGTAGCCTCGCCTTGCCAGCTCTTCAGCAAGATGCGAACCGATAAAGCCGGCGCCGCCGGTGACAACTACTTTCTTTGCCATATCTTGTCCTACTACCTCAGGCAAGGCTTCAGGTTTTGCAACAGGTAGCATTATACATAAATCGTGGACTTTTGCCAATAATACCGTCCATTAGATGCCATAAGTCCAACCGTGGTAATAACCTTCCTCGGTGGCTTTGGTGAGTCTGGAAAATGGGTTAATATGATTATGTCCTCGGCTGTCGTGTTTGGGCTCTTGCCTTCGGTCTGAGCCCAGAGAGAGTGGCCTGAGATGAGGCTTGAAAGCTCTGTCGCTATTTTTGACGAAGCAAGCACTCCCCCTTTACAGCTATGGATTTTTGGGCTAAAATAGATATGATTCGGGCGGGTGTAACTCAGCGGAAGAGTGCTTGCTTCCCAAGCAAGACGTCGTGGGTTCGAATCCCATCACCCGCTCCACATTTCATCATCCCTCAAGGCAGTGGCTTTGTCCCCAGCGACCCATTATCAACCCTTCACCGATATTGGTGAGGTTAAGGGTACTAAACCGTAACTCTAAAGATTAACGATTCGGTGGAAGCTATTGGAAAGAAAAGGCTAAAATGCCGGCTGGGCTTAACGCTGTCCCTTCTCGTATCTGGCAATTGCCTTGGTTCTTAGCCCACCCCTTTCTTTGTAGTCTGCTTCTATTACCATTGACAGGGGGTCTAATAACTGGACTAAATCTTGAAGGATGCGGTTTACCGTATGCTCCTGCAATATTCCCACATTCCGATAGGAGGTAAGATAGTATTTTAAGGACTTGAGTTCAACTAAAGAGTGGTCTGGGACATAGCGTATCGCCAATCGGGCAAAATCAGGTAAGCCCGTCCAGGGGCAAACACAAGTAAACTCGTCGGTCTCATAAACTACCTCAGTGGCAGAGCCAGGATAGTCAAAGGGGATTGCTTCGAGCACAGCAAAATCGATTACCTCTTCCTTCTGAATGTCAAACCGTCTTGAAGTATATTTATCCACTACCACTTTGTATCCCTCACCAGTAGTCTCTTTCTGCGTTTACTTGCCTTGAAAGGCATCAAGAAATGTCTTAGGGATTTTGGGGATTTGAGTCTCTACCCACTTTTGAAGACAACTGAAGGAGCAAAAGTCATACTGGTCAACTGACCCCTTCCCTTTCCAGCGAGAAACTGTTAGCCAACCAACCAGCACATTACAGCGGGCATCCTCAGGCAAAACCCCCCTTTCGTAGCAAGGAGTATACTCCACTCCCTTACCACAGGAATAGCATGTAGCCATCTTCCTTACTGGCAAGATTAACCCCCACTCATGCTTTTGTGTGTCACTGTCCGCTTCAAGAGTATTTCACGCCAATACAGGTTGTGGTCTTGCAAACCCCGGCTACGGAGTGAATCTGCTTGACCACACTGCCCACACCGTCCAAGTCTGCCACTTCAATAGCTGCAATCACATCAAAGGAACCGGTTACTGAATCCGCTAACTTCACTCCCTTTAACTTTTGGATGGCACTCACTACCTCACCTGCTTTACCTACATCTGCCTCAATTAGCACATAAGCTTTTACTGCCATTGCTCAACACCTCCTACTCTTATTTGCCGACATTATCTATTATGCCCCATACACCAATAGGTAAGCTAACGCTGGTAGGTGCCTGTGAGCTTCCCCTGAGCCAAGATGTGTCCCTTCATGGCATCAAGAACCTGCTTCTTAGATACTCCCGCCTTTAAACCCAAGACTCGGTCCAGTGCATAAAGAGTGAAGCAGTAGCGATGAGGACGACCAGGTGGTGGACAGGGACCACCATAGCCAACTCTGCCAAAGTCATTCTTGCCCTGTAACGCACCGCTGGGGAGCTGAGCTTGGGTAGGCACAGCCTCTGGCAATTCACGGCTATCAGGTAGGATGTTAAATAGAACCCAGTGGGTGAACACACCACCAGGGGCATCCGGGTCATCCACGATAAGGGCTAAAGATTGAGTCCCCGGTGGAGGCTCACTCCACATTAATGGTGGCGATATGTCCTGACCCTCACAGGTGTACTTAACCGGGATTCTTTCTCCATCTTGAAAAGCTATACTAGATAGGGATAATGTCATCTCAGCCTCCTCTGGTTAAATCGTATACAATTGTTTCCTGAGTGTCAAGGTAGCTTCCTCACCATAAGGGGTGAAAACAGTGGCGCCGAAGCTCTAAGAACCGTATATCAGTTGATACTTCTGTTCCATTGGGTTAAATTATAGTTGGGAAGCAAGTGATATGAAAGGAGCAAAATGAGTATTGCAATTTTATATCGAGAAGAATTAAAGGAATATGATTTCGGACCAGGTCATCCCTTTCATGGTGAGCGCTACCAATTATTTCCTCGATTTCTCCGACAAAATCTAGCTGAAGATGATGACTACCGGATTGTCAAGTCAGATTGGGCAAGTGATGAAGACCTCCTCCTAATTTGCCAAAAAGATTATATTGATTTTACCAGAGATTACTATAGGGCGCTCAATTTGGGCTTGGACTACCCCGGTCAATTTTCTCACTTTCACAGCGGGGATAATAGACCGGTTGGTAAGCCAGGAAAGCTTGAGGAAGCAGCCAGACTGATTATTGGTCAAGCTAAGATGGCTTGCCGGTTGGTTCAAGAAGGTAGCTTTGAAAAGGTAGTATCTATAGGTGGCGGACTGCATCATGCTAAGCCTGCTTATGGAGAAGGTTTTTGTCTTTACAATGATGTTGCCTTTTGTGCCCTAAATTTGATAGACAAATATAATTTGGCAAGAATCCTAATCCTAGATACCGATGCCCATGCTGGAAATGGAACCGCTGAGTATTTCTATGAAAACCCCAGAGTTTTGTTTATTGACTTACATCAAGACCCAAGAACGCTCTATCCCGGAACCGGTTTCGCTCACCAAATTGGCTTGGGCAGTGGAAAAGGGTTTACTATCAATATTCCCATGCCAGTTTACGCTGGCTATGATTCTTATCAATCAGTTTTGGATGAGATAGTTCACCCGGTAGTTGAGGAATTCAGACCTCAGATTATTATCAGAAATGGCGGTTCGGACCCTCATTTTAATGACGGGCTGACCAATTTAGGACTACCAGTAAAAGGCTTTAGCATGATTGGAGAAGAAGTTAGAGAGATAGCCAGAATTTGTGATGGTAAAGTTATTGATTTGATTGCTTCTGGTTACAATAAGGAGGTTTTGCCTCACGCATGGCTAGCCTTAATTTCTGGGCTAGCCGGTATTAAAATTACAGTGGAAGAACCAGAGCCAATCCCTCAAAGATTCCAGAAAGACCCTTCCCTGGCAGAGACCAAAAAGGTCATACAGGAGGTTAAGAGACACCACCAGGACTATTGGAAATGTTTCAGGTAAGAGGTCTCCCGGGTAGCCAATCTTTTCCTTGGCTGAAGTAATTTTTCATCCCACTGGGGAAACCACAACAGCCAACTTAACTCTCATCTTTTTACCTAGCCTTCGTGGTTTGGAATGTCTGGTTCCCCAATTATAGAAATCTCCTCCCCACAATAAGGACAATGTTTATCCGGGCTGATGTTATATTTAATTATATTGAAACCATAACGCTCAATCAAAGATTGATTGCAGCTAGGGCAGTAGGTATTTTCATAAGGATGTCCAAGTACATTTCCAACATATACATACTTCAATATCTCTGCTCATTCATTGAAATGCTTAAATGAGCAATATATACCTGCAGGCGAAAACCTTCACGGTTACAATTTTACCCCGATGAGAATAGTCCCCAAACCCCGCTCATCAAGCCCTTCAAAATAGCTATTCTTCAAAAAGATATCAGTAGGAGTGGTGGGGATAGCATAAATAATGGAACGATATGAAAAATCGATTCCTTCTAGGACACACCATTCTGCCGGGAAAGACGGAATCTCAAAATGGCAGATCTTTTTCATGATATCATGAGGAAAAGATATCTTGTCCTTGTAAATAACAAAATTTTTGTGTATAAACCAGACATTTTCCTTTTTGGACAGCCTGGCGAGAGTTTCCTCATCCGAAACCATTTCGCCCACCACCTCCTCGCCCTTCTTTAAAGTCATGGAGGGACCACCTGCCACTTGAAACTCCACGTCCATTAGTGCCACATAGACCAAATCAAAGGTCATTACTTCCCTGACCCCGACGCTGATGACCTTGCCAAAACCCATCAAGGATTGCTTTTCGGCCTCCGATTCAATCGTTATGACCTCCTGCTTATCTTTTTCGGAAAGAGGGCTGACATCCACGATTCCCTTCACCTTTTTCAAACAAGCTATCATCACAGTATCTGCCTTCACCCTGTCCACGGTCATTTGGCCTTTCTCCCGATAAACATCTACTTTACCGGACTTCAACTTCTGAAGTAAGCAGTTTAATCAAGTCGAACACCTCTTCGCTACATGGCTTTTCACATCTCATACAAGCTACCCCATCACACAGAGCCAGGTCAATAACGATGGCAGCCGCTCCAACTAACCCCTCTCCGATATATTTCCATTTGCTAGCCATTTTTCTCATCCTTCATAAAGACTTTTAAATTCAGTTCAGTATACCATTGCAATTACCTATTTCCTACTCCACTATAAATCTTCTACGTTGAAAAGTAGCAATTTCTAGCAATAATCTCCCTTTACCAACCTTTGTGGTTCGTAACATCTGGTTCCCCAATTATGGGAATCTTCTCACCACAATAAGGACAATGTTTATCCGGGCTGATGTTATATTTAATTATATTGAAACCATAACGCTCAATCAAAGATTGATTACAGCTAGGGCAGTAGGTATTTTCGTAAGGATGTCCGGGCACATTTCCAACATATACATACTTCAACCCCTCTGCCTTAGCCATATCCCTTGCTTTCTCTAAATTGCTGACCGGTGTCGGCGGAACATATGACTCGTTTCTGAACTTATATGCCGGATAGTAGCCAGTAACATGCCACGGGGTATCATCCCCTAGTTCCCTTTTAATTCTTCGGGCAATCCTCCTTAAACCCTCCTCAGCATCATTTACGCCAGGTATAACTAGTGTGGTTAACTCAACCCACACCCCGCACTGCTTCGCCCGGGTAGCGTTCCGCCAAACTATGTTTACATCAGCAGCGCAGAATCTTCTGACTGCATCAGCCTCACCCTTTATATCGATATTCATTGCGTTCAGCCCATGAGCTACCAGCGCTTCCAGTGCCTGTGCCGTCATATAGCCATTGGTAACATAAGTATTGTAATAGCCTTTATCCCTGGCTAAATCAAAAATATCCAGGGAATATTCAAACAGCAAAGTGGGCTCATTAAAGGAGACACTGGTCCCCTGGCAGTGGTATTTATTGACAAGCTCAATAAATGTCGCCGGACTTATATACTGACCGCTGCCTATGTTCTGAGGTGATTTGCTTATATCATAGTTTTGACACCAGGGGCAGGTAAAGTTACATGACCAACTGCCAATAGTCAAAGCTTTTGTCCCCGGGTAGAAATGAAAGAAAGGCTTCTTTTCAATAGGGTTGGCACTAATGGAGGAAATATCGCCATACTCCAGGGTGTAAAGCCGCCCGCCAATATTCCTCCGGGTAGAGCAGAAGCCTAACTCTCCCTCAGGGATTAGACAACGCCTTTCACAGGTATGACACTGTACCTTGTTGCCAAGGCGCTGGTAAAGCAGACTTTCCCTAACACGGTCTTCAGCCATCTCATAACGCCTGGCTTATGCCCTTACTCTTAGCTACATGGGCAAGCCTAATGATTATATCTTACTTCAAACCCTCTTGAACTGCCCAGTTAAAAAGCAAGGGAAATAACGAAATAGTGACCAACAATTAAATAATAAGCTCCAGGCATGAGTGATAGCGGAGGTATTCAAAGGAGAAAGCTCTGTTACCCCTTCCCATCAATGAGAGGCAACGATTTTCAAGAAGTAGCGATGGAACCTTAAGTCATGGCTAAGCTCAGGATGGAAGGCGGAGACCACTAACTTTCCTTGTTTAGCGGCGACAGCAATATCATTGGGTAACCTGGCTAAAATTTCTACCCGCGGACCGGCTCGCTCAATAATGGGGGCACGAATGAAAATGGCAGCAAAGGGTTTATCTCCTAAAGCTGGCACTGGTAATTCAGTCTCAAAGCTATCTACCTGTCTGCCAAAGGCATTACGCCTAACCTCCATATCCATAACCGCCAGGGTCTCCATATTAGAATTAATAGAATTAGAAACCTTCTTAGCCAGACAGACCATTCCAGCACAGGTTCCCAAAATAGGGAGTCCAGCTTGAGCCAGTTCTCTCAGCGGTCGGATGAGGTTGAAGCTTTGCATCAAGTTGAGTATTGCCGTACTTTCCCCGCCAGGGATGATAAGCCCATCTAAGCTGCCCAATTCATTAGGCAGACGAACAGGTGAAGCCTCCACCCCTAGTTGCTGGATAATACTAATATGCTCAATAAATGCTCCCTGTAAGGCTAAAACTCCGATTTTCATACCTATTTAACCGCCTTCAAGACCTTTCACGACAATTCTCTACCATCCTTTAAACCAGTTTGTAATCGGCAGCCTTCTGTCCCGACCGAAGGCTCTAGGCGTTATCTTAATGCCGGGAGGTGCCTGGCGGCGCTTATACTCACTCTTGTCCACCTATGATATAGACAGGACACTCACTGCCAGCTTGGAAGTAGCGGTTCTCATCAAAGACACCGTAGTTGGGCAGGTTTATCTTGTGATAGACACCAGCCAGCTTACCATCATGAATCACTGCGGCGGCATTGTAGATGTCGCCTTTGGCATCAACAAAGCCAACCACAATGGTAAGTCCTGAGGAGACAGCAACTATCTTGTCCAGAGACCGTAGGTTCTCTTCGATGAACTGTGGCTTAAGCAGGAGGTCCTCTGGCGGGTAGCCGCAGATGGCAAGTTCAGGAAAGGTGATGAGGTCAACCCCTAACGACCTGGCTTCGGCGATAGCTGCCACAATCTTCTGTGTATTACCCTCAAAGTCACCAACAATAGTATTGAGCTGAGCCAGACCAATCCGCAACCGGCGCATGCTAATTCCTCCAGAAGTGGCGAACTACATTTAACTCACAATATCGGTAAGTATTTCTTAAGCTCGTAATCGGTCACTTGCGCCCGGTACTGGTCCCACTCAATCTTCTTGTTCTTGATGAAAGCATAAAAAACATGGTCGCCAAGGGCTCTTCGCACCACCTCACTCGTTTCCGTGAGCCGGATAGCCTCCCACAGGCTGACAGGCAGGGTTTCTATCCCCCTTTTCTTTCTCTCCTCCTCGGTCATTTCAAAGACATTCTCTTCTACTGGGTCTGGAATCCCTTCCAGCCCGGCGGCTAGCATCACGCTGAAGACAAGGTAGGGATTGCAGGCGGGGTCGGGGGACCTGAACTCTATCCTAGTAGCGTTTTCCCTGCCCGGCTGATACTCAGGAACCCTTATCAGGTCAGCCCGGTTCCGCCGCGCCCAGGAAAGGTATACCGGCGCCTCATAGCCGGGTACTAGCCTCTTATAGGAATTGACCCACTGGCTGGTGATGGATGTGATTTCAGTGGCGTGCCTCAGTAGCCCCGCTATATAGCACTTGGCTATCTTAGAAATGTGATACTCATCGTTCCGGTCAAAGAAGGCATTCCTATCACCCTTAAACAGCGATTGGTGCACATGCATGCCGCTGCCATTGATGCCGAAAACCGGCTTGGGCATAAAGGTAGCGTAAACTCCATGCTTTAGGGCTATTTGCTTGACCACCAGGCGGTAGGTCATCACACTGTCAGCCATGGTCAGAGCATTAGTGTATCTCATGTCTATCTCGTGCTGACTAGCGGCACCCTCGTGGTGGGAATACTCAACACCGATGCCCATCTCTTCCAGGGTGAGCACTGTCTCCTGTCTCA
>JABUBM010000174.1_pt1 | contig 14523 bp, 10 predicted proteins | sample 7240321 | NCBI WGS metagenome assembly JABUBM01 (sample SAMN07256344, study PRJNA390944) | subsurface metagenome | isolation source: Methane hydrate marine sediment | place: Pacific Ocean: Eastern North Pacific, ODP site 1244 | collected 2002
ATTGTCTTTACTTCTTTATGAACACGGAGCTCCATCCACTTAAGCCATACCCTTTTATCAGTCTTTTCATTTAAATAATTACCATTATTATCCTTTAAAAAATAATTAACACTAAATATTTTAGGTGGATCTTCAAGTGAGTCTCCAAATTTAAGATTAATATCTATATATTTCCCAACAGGAATTGAAAGAAAATCAAGGTTAGACATAGGATTAAATTTTCTTACACCCGTTTTACCAAGAGTAGCTGCGGTTGTTTCTGACTCTATAGAGGCACCCATACTTACAATTCCATGAGCCCAATTATATGCCTCCTGTACCGGTACCAGTGTATCTGAATCCCTTCCTCCATACATTATTCCCTTGATTTCGACACCGTTTGGATTATCATAATTTATATCCAGGTTATCTAAATCTTTAAGATTAACTGTAAATCTTGCATTCTTATGAGAAGGAGTTATCTCTTTTCCTTCAGAGTCTTTCTTTCCTGGATACCACTCACCTGAATAATTTATTCCTTTTTCAGGTACTTCTCCAGGCTTTCCTTTCCAATAAACATCTCCATCCTCGGTTACCAGCACATTTGAAAATATAATTTCTTTTGGCTCATTTAGAACTTTCCATATATATGGATCATCATCTGGATTAATATCTTCTATTATTCCAAAAATTCCTATTTCCACATTAACAGCATATACTTTATTTTTAATTTTCTTAATATAAACAATATCATCGCCTACTATTGTCTCCTCAGGAATCATTGCTGTAGAAGTCTTTCCACACATTGATGGAAAAGCACCGGCAAAATATGTTACTCTGCTCCCCGGACCATGTATTCCAGAAATAAACATATGTTCAGTTAACCAATTTTCTTTTGAAGCTCTGTTTATTCCAAGACGCATAGCAAGCTTCTTATGCCCGATAGTATTTCCTCCATACTGGGTATTTACAGAATATACAACATCCTCTTCAGTATCCATGTATATTCTTCTTTTATTGACATTTATACTTACTGCATCCTTAACTTCTCCTTCAGAATGTACGAACTGGAAGTAATCTTTATAATTTCCAAGCCTCCTAAATTCTTCATATCCAGGTCTATAAAGTATAATTTCAGAATGCGCTACATAACTTGAATCAGTTAACTGAATTGCAGGTATTGAGAAATTAGAATTCGCCGGTCCCAAACAAAAAAACAGTATATATAATTCTCTATCATGCATTATGTTTTTCATAATGCCAAAAATTTCCTTAAGTCCACTTTCCTTATCTATTATATTCAGATTTTGTCCTAAATAAACTCCTTTGGGAACCAGAAACTTAGTCCGCTCTTTATCTCTGGCCTGATCATAGTAGCCATCAAAATGAACTGTATGTCCTTCTATAGAAAGTTTCCTTTCCTCACCATCTTCTATCGCCTTTTTCCTAATATAATTAAAATCACTTACAGAATCATTACAAATAAAAATTGATTTAGGATTTAAAAGTTTAACAAATTTTGTAATTAAATTATAAATGTAATTATTTTCTAATTTAACTACCTTTTCAAAATTTACTATGCTGCATTTAACTTTTACTACCTCCAGATCTTTATTCATATCTTTCCTCCATTATAATTTCTAAAACAGTATTATTTTATTTCCTTTTAATGCTTTTATTATTATTCAATAAAAATATAATATTTCTTCAATAAATTAAATATTTTTAAATTATACTAAATAATTTTAAAAAAACATAGCAATATTATTATATATCTTTAAAATAAAAAATAATTTTAAAAAAACATAAAATTTATCAATTTTAAATAACTTTTTTAAAAAATTCAATTATTTTTTAAAATTTTCAACTAATTTTATATCAAAACAGTCAGGAATATAATATTTTTAGCTTTTTATATAAAAAAAAGGGGAGTGACCTACTCTCCCACACCGTTACCAGCATAGTACCATCGGACTGAAGGGCTTAACTTTTGTGTTCGGGATGGGAACAAGTGTTACCCCTTCGCTATAGCTTGTTTGGATTTCTATCTAAAGAGAAGACCAATCACTAATAAACTACACAATATTTTCTTCATCTTGTTTAATTTCCCAAAGGATTGTGGAAATAGCCTCGTCAATACTTGCCTCCACCTTTTTCGAAAGTTCAGTACCAGGACTTATTGTTTCCGGCTCAATGCCTATCAATATAATTTTGCAGCTTGCTAAGTTATGGTGAGTCTGCTTCAGTAATTTAAGCACCTCAACTACCGAGAGTTGGTGTGCTGAACGGAGCCTACTCTTAATCTCTTTCAACTCATCATAATTAAATCTATAAACTTGGCCTGGCTCTCCACCAGCACGAATTGCATCTATAATAATAATTTTCCGATGACTTCTAAGCTGGGTGAGAATGCTCGACAAATCAGAACCACAATCAATTATTTGCACATTAGAGGGAAGCCCGATTCGCACAAGTTTTTCTATTATATATACACCTATTCCTTCATCCTTTAGAAGCGGATTCCCTGCGCCAACAATTAATATATCATTCATTTATAATTTACCTCAACTAAATGAACCGCACAAGAAATACAGGGGTCGTAGGCTCTTGCTACCATCTCTAATTTATCTGATAGGGACTCCTTAGACTCATTGATGAGCCTCCCGACCGAAACCCTGAGGTCTTTCTCCAAATTGGCTAAATTCTGTGCTGTAGGCGTAATGACATCGGCGTTAGCAAGCCTTCCTTTCTTATCAAAGGCGTAGCTATGAAACAACATGCCACGCGGTGCCTCACAAGCAGCTGTCCCTCTGCCGGCTTTAACCTTTACCCTGGCAGGTCTTTCATCTTTTATTCCATGTTTAAGAAGCTGTTCTATAATCTCAAGTGACCTTTCTACAGCATAGACCAACTCAATAGCTTGAGCGAGGTTGTTGTAAAGCGCATTTTGTGATGGTGAATTCAAACCTAATTTTTCCATAGCCTTTTTAGCCTCTCCGGTTATCTTGTGTCCATTTAACATTATCCTTGCCAGAGCGCCTACCATAAATGGTTTGTTTTTAAATTGGCTGTGCTTGGCGTGAGAATGCAGAACAACCTTTTCGTTACAGACTTCTTTATACTTACTGATATCTACTGAGTCACCAGTTGATAATATTATCCTATCTCCAAAAAAGCTATATTTTCCATCGACAGATTCCAGTGCCGCGTAAACTGTTAGGGATTCAGGGAAGTTAGGAATTTTCAAAGTAGCCATTAGATCGATAGTTTCTGAGGCTTGTTGTACTCCCTTTTTCAATTGCTTTCTTAAGTCCAGAAGTAGTTCTTTATTCGGTAACCTCCCAAAGCCACCAATCACGGCGTTTACAGGATGTACTGCCCTGCCGCCTATCACCTCCTGGATTGTGTTTCCAAGTTTTTTTAAATCCAAACCCATTTTCACCAGCTCGGGCCGATCGGCTGCTAAACTAATAACTCCTGTATAACCCAGATAGTCTGGCACTGCCAAACAGAATAGATGAAGAGCGTGGCTTTCGATATTCCCTCCCTGAATTAAAAGGTCCCGCAACAGGGCAGTTTGGGGCGTGATCTTGACGCTAAAGGCATTCTCTATGGCCATCAAGGAAGTTATTGTATGAACTGCAGAACAGATAGCGCATATCCGCGATAATATCGGCGGAATCTCATCGTAGTACCTCCCGATTATGAGGGGTTCAAAAAAACGGCTCCCCTCAAAGATGTCCACGTTTATCTGCGCGACCTTTCCATCTTTAATATCAACAGTAATACCGCCGTGTCCTTCGACTCGACATAAGTGATCGATGACTATTGAATTGTGCATTCTATTATTCCTTTTTAAATTGTTCCTGCAAAATCTCTGCTTTAGCAGCAAAGCTTCGCAATCTATTTTCTATATCTCTCAGGGTAAATCCTTTTTCTTTCAATATCTTCACCTCAGAGGCAACGTTAGCCTCATCAACAGGACCTCTGCAGCCATTGCAAGGGATATTATAACCTGGGCAGCGGGCACCGCAACCAGCCACAGTTATAGGCCCCAGGCACAATTCATTTCTCTCAACTAACATGCAGACATATTCGTTCATCTTACATTCTGTGCATACCGCATAACTGGGCAGCAAAGGTTGGTCGCCATGTAACAAAGAGGCAACTGCCTTTAAGAACTGCTCTTTCTCTATTGGGCATCCTGAAATAGATAAGTCAACCTTAACAAAATTCTTCAAAGGCTGGGCCGGGATGCTTTTAAAAGACCTACCCTTTGTGCCGTAGACTTTCTCTAAAAATTCTTCTCGCGGAACATCGTTTCTCATAGCTGGAAGTCCGCCCCATACAGCACAGGTGCCAAGTGCAATAAGCAATTTTGATCTTTTCCTGATTTTTTTCAACGACTCCTTATCCTTAGGCTGAACAACCGATCCATCGACAAACGAAATATCCAACTCACACTTGTCATCATTTTTAGTCATAGCTGTAGGAAAACACTTAATATCGATAGCACCCAAGATATCGATAAGCTGGTCCTCGCAATTTAGAATCACTATCTGCTCACCAGCGCATCCTGTCAATCCAAATATGCCGACTTTTGGTTTCACCATAACCATCCTTTATTCAACCATTTCCGGTAGGTTCATTACATCCCAATAAGTAAATATGGGTCCATCTATACAGGTATATTTATAGCCAATGCTACAATGCCCACACTTACCTACACCGCATTTCATTTTTCTTTCCAGAGACATCAATATCCTATCCTTGGAGAAATTTCTCTTTAGCAACTCCTTTAGAACAAATTTATACATAATAGGAGGCCCACATAGAGCAGCATAGGTCGTAGCAGGGTCAAGTTCTACATAATCAAACAACTTTGTTACCACTCCAAAATGGGCCTTCCATATTCCTTCCGCATCTGTATCCACTGTTAACAAACACTTCATATCAGGCCTATCAATTAGCTTTAAAAGTTCATACTTGAATAACATCTCGTCAGGGATTTTTGCGCCAAACATAAGTATAATATCTTTGAATTTGGCACGGTTGTCCAGGGCATACCAGAGAAGAGATCTCAAAGGAGCCATCCCTAAACCACCGGCTATAATCAATAAGTTATTGCTCTCTAACTTCTCGATTGGAAAACCATTGCCATAAGGGCCTCTGATTCCAACTAATGCATTTAAAGGTAATCTGAATAAAGCATTGGTTACTCTCCCAATTTTTCTCACACAGAGCTCAACAATCCCCGGCCGAGTAGGCGAGGAGGATATCGAGATAGGTGCTTCACCACTACCTATTACACTCAACTCAACGAATTGACCAGGCCTATAATTAAAATTCGAAGTAGTCTTGGGATCTTCAAATTTTATCTGAAACAAAAGATGATCCTGAATCTGCGGAAGAACCTTGATAATCCTGGCTAAATATGGCTGATGTATATCATTTTTTACTTTTGCCAGAGTTGAGTGAGTACTCATAATTTTACGCCTCGTATTCTATTAATTACCTCTATAATATCTATTTTAGCCGGGCATGCCTCTATACAACGTCCACATCCGACACAACTTGGCCTTCCATATTGGGCAACAAATCCCCTCTGTTTATGGAAAAATCTATTCTTTACCCTGGATGACCGATCTGCTCTGAAGTTATGCCCTCCAGCAACCAAGGCATAATCCTTAAATAAGCAGGAATCCCACTGTCTTTTGCGCACTCCATGGTTGGCATCCAGATTAACTTCATCAAATACATCATAGCAGTAACAAGTTGGACAGACCATCGAACAACTACCGCAGCTAAGACACTCCTTGCCAATCTCTTCCCACACCTTGCTTTCATACTCCAGGTCCATTATCTCTGGCAAGTCACTAAGTTCGATATCCACCTTGAAAAGATTCTTCTTCTCATCAGACCTCTTTTTATACTCTGCTATATCCTTTCTATCCACTTCTTTAAACAGGTCTTGAGTCTCACGCACCATATCATCTCCCCGGCCTGTTCCTACTCTAACCAAATAGGAGTTACCGATATCTGATAAAAACAGGTCAAAACCATCCTCTACAAAGTCTGCCCTCATTGAGCGGCAGAAACATTTATCATCCGGGATACAATCCAATCCGATTATGGCAGCATTCTTTCTTCGGGTGAAATAACGATTGTCTACAAATTCTCCTGCAAAGACCAAATCGAGTATCTTGAGAGCATAGATATCGCAAGAATGAAGTCCAAAGATCACATATTTTTTTCTCAATTCTTCTGTCAACGATTGGTAGCCTTCCTCTTGAGAAAATTTAAATAGAGTATCGGTTGGTGGATGGAAATATTTCTTGGGCGGCAAGATAGTCCTGGTATACTCAAGCTCTATCCTGGAGAAATCGGTAAGTTTTGAGAAAACAAATTGCTTATCGCCTTCTCTAACAGGGACATGTACTTCACCAAAGTTATTCAAACTGAAAATAAATTCATTCAAATTTTTCTTATCTAACTTTAGTATCTGCATGGTCTTAATTAGATTCTTTCTTAAATTTTGGTAAAATGACAAAAAATGTACTACCTTTTCCTAATTCACTTTCAACCTTGATGGAACCAGAGTGCACCTCCACTATCTTCTTGACAATAGATAAGCCCAAGCCTGTACCATCAATATGGCGTGTCTTGTCACTTTTGACTCTGAAAAATTCGTCAAATATAAATGGGAGATTTTCTTTAAGAATACCTATTCCTGTATCAGAAACCTCTACGATTATATGATCTTCTTGCTCCTTCGCCTTTATCAAAACACTGCCTCCTTCATGGTTAAATCTTATCCCATTAGAAATCAGGTTGGTAAACATCATTTTCAAGCTCTCCTTGTCACCTTTGACTTTATTAAGGCTGGTAGTGACGTCTATTTCCAAAGCGATTTTCTTCATCTCTGCTTCTGGACGCATGAAACCAATGGTGTCCGTCAGGATAGAAGATATATCTAACGGTTCAAACTTCCCTACAACTTCGCCTGCTTTAATTCGCGTCATATCTAACCAATCATTGATAAGCTTTAACAGCGCATCAATTCTCTCCCTTACCCGCCCCAGCATCTTTCTTTGCTTTATTGCTACCTCACCGGTTATCCCACCCAATATCACCTCAAAATACTGCTGAATATCAACAAGGGGGGTGCGCAGTTCGTGAGAGACCATAGTGATGAAATTTTCTTCCATCCTCTTTTTCTCTTCTCGAAGAGTAGCAGCTTCAAGAGTCAATTTCCTCTTTTCTAACCCCCTCTTAACAATAAGGCGCAGCTCATCCGGAGTAAAAGGTTTGGGGAGAAAGTCGTAAGCGCCCTGTTTCATTGACTCCACTGCAGAGTCTATTGTTGCAAAACCGGTAATAACTACAGCAATAATATTTGGATCAATATCTCTAACCTTTTTAAGTACTTCCATACCACAAACCCCGGGCATCTTCAGGTCAACCAGAATCAAATCAGTCTTTAGCTCTATTACTTTCTGTAAGCCAGTTTCACCGTCCCCAGCAGTCTCTACCTGGTATCCCTCCTTAATCAATACCTGAGAACAGGAGTCCCTCATAGCCTCCTCATCATCAATAACTAAAATATTAAACATCTTAATTTCTCAAAGCGTTTATTTCTTTAAAAGATTCTCAACCCGCTCCAGTAAATCGTCTGCCTTGACAGGTTTCTCCACGTAGTCATCTGCCTCAAAATACTCTCCATTGGTCTCTGAAGAGAATTTAAGACCGGTCTTCTCAGTAATAGCTGATATTGCCAATACCGGGATTTTCTTCAATTCTGGATCGTGTTTAAGTTTATAACAGATATTAAAGCCATCGTCCAGCTTTTCCATCATGATATCAAGAAGGATCAAATCGGGCCTCTCAGAATTGATTTTCTCCATCCCTTCATTTTTGTCATAGGCAGCTACTACCTCATAGGATTTGTTCTCTAAGATCGCCTTCGTTGCCTCCACAAAATTAGGGTCGTCGTCAATAATTAAAATCTTGGCTATTTTCTCCATTGTGTATACCTCTTTTCTCTTTTGTTAATCACATTTCTCCACAGGTAATCTTATGAGGAAAGTCGTACCTTTTCCAACCTGACTTTTAACCTCGATATTTCCCCTGTGATTCTTTATTATCCCGTAACTAATAGCTAACCCGAGTCCTATTCCACTAGTTTCCTCCTTGGTTGTAAAGAATGGTTCAAACAACCTTTCCATAATCTCCTGGGGGATCCCACATCCTGTATCAGTAAATCCGATTTCCATAGACTGTCCGTCCTCCAGGAGTTGGGTACTAATAGTCAAACTCCCTCTTCCCTGCATCGCCTCTACTGCATTCAAGATGATGTTCATAAAAACCTGTTGAATTTGGGTTTTATCTATCATTGCCATAGGTAGGTGAGGATGAAGTGTTTTGGTTATCTTAATATTTTGAAATAGTACTTGTTTCTCAACGAGGGCTAAAACACTCTCCAAAATCTCATTTATATTTGCCGGCTCCTTCTTTGGTTCAGTTTTTCGGGCGAAGTCCAGGAGTCCCTTTACAATCTCTTTACACCTTATAGTCTCTCTAACAATCTTTTTTAAGTTCTCTCTTTTAGAATCCTGTAGTTCTGACTCCTCCAGCAAGAGCTCGCTGTATACCAAGATTGCCCCCAGGGGATTGTTTATCTCGTGAGCGACACCAGCAGCTAATCGTCCAAGAGAGGCCAATCTTTCTGATTCCTGTATCTTTTGTTGAGCACGCGCTTTTAATTGGTCATCTCTTTCTTTTATAGAAGAGGCCATGAAATTAAATGCCTCTGCCAACTCACCAATCTCATCCTTTGAGGTGAGCTTAACTCTTTGTGTTAAGTCTCCCTTTGCCAGTCGCTTTGAGGCATAGACCAACCGCTTAATAGGTTTCAGTACACCAGAAGCTAAGAAATACGAAATAATTAATGCCAGTGCCATTCCGGCAAACGTGATTCCCAGGAATATCCCCATGGTCTTATTTCTCATATCAGTAAATTTTTCTTCGAGAAGACCAACATATAGAATGCCGATGATCTCACCTTTTATATTCTCTATCGGCTCGTATGCAGTGATATACCAATTATTTACCACAAACGCCCTATAAATCCAGGGCATTCCCTCCACTAATACTTGATCGTATACCTCCTCAGAGACTCGAGTCCCTATAGCCCTGCTTCCATCCAGATTCTGGACATTAGTTGAAATGCGCAGATCTCCCTGGAAGATAGTTACTGTCCCGATATCCTTTCCTTTATACTTTACTCCCTTAAAGACCGTATCCTTCACTTTGTCAACTATCTCATAATTTCTATTGAGTAATCTCCCCGCATATATGATACCTAATAGTTCGTTGTCATAACCCATGACAGGGGCTGCCGCTTTCATCACCATTCCCGATGTCTCTTCCTTTTCTGGCCTTGATTTCTCCATAGGAGTTGGTATAAATTCTATATAAGCTTGCTCAGCTAAATCTTCTCCTTCTTTCTCCAGCTCTTTTCCTGAAATTATCTGAGTTGAAGCAACTACCTCTTTCTCCAACAGTACCATATTTACTAACTCATCTTCTGCCTGACTATCATCGTAAACGTCAGGATTGCTCGCCCTGAAAAGAACCTTTCCATTCTTATCTGTGAGGGTGAGTATATCTAAGTGCTCCTCTTCTCTTATTCGCACAAGCTCTTCTTCTATACCCTCCAGATCACTTTTCAAAAGTGCTTCTTTTATGAAAAATCTTACAGCAGTCAGTCTCGCTAAGTCTTTGATCTCCTTAAGTTCTCCTTCATATATCTCTCTTGCCGAATTCAGATTGGTTCTGACCCTATCCTGTTCCTCTCTTATCATTCCATCTACTATTAGATTTACCCCCACCAATGTAGCAACAAAACCAGTAACAATTACCACAGCAAGGAAACTTACAATTAATTTTGTCCTCAAAGATATCTTCACGTCTGACATAGACCTTTATCGCAATCTAGAGAAAAACTATCAAAGTTTTTAATTCATATTTATTTTTAAATGCTTACATAATCCTTGTCTCACTCAATAAAGTATACTTACTTTATCATCTTTATCAAATATTCGAATTGCCTCACTAAAAATGTAATCCAAATGGTATCGTTGCCTCATATAAAAATGTAAACGAAATTGTTTTAATTATAAGGGTCTTTTCTCTATATTTGAAGAAAAACAATTCCTTAAATATAGAGGAGGCAAGATAAGGATGCAACTATTAAGCAAAAAAGCAGTAACAGCTGAATTTAAAGGTAGATATGCTAAATTATCTAAGAAAGAAAAGGGAATACTTTTAGACCAATTTACTGACCTTACTGGATATAACAGATCATACGCACCCAGGATTTTAAATTTAAGAGAAGGAAAGACAATAGGATGTGCAAAGGTATATGGTAGGAAAGTAAAGTATGTTTTAGATAAAAATAAAAGGATAAAAAGAAAAAATAGTAGAATATATGGCTTAGGATATATTTTCTGTTTAATAAAAATTTGCTGAAAAAAATAAGCAGGATTGTCTGAGAAATAGTCACATCAAATTCACCTATAAATAAAAAAAACGGCGGCGACCTACTCTCCCATACCGTTGCCAGTATAGTACCATCGGCGCTGACGGGCTTAACTTTTGTGTTCGGGATGGGAACAAGTGTTACCCCTTCGCTATAGCCACCGTAAGATTCAAAACTTACTTAAAAGATATTTAGTTTTCAAATTACTGTTCTCTCAAAGCTTCATAGCGTTTCATAGATAATTAAGTCCTCGACCAATTAGTATTAGTCAGCTAAACACATTGCTGTGCTTACACATCTAACCTATCAACCATGTAATCTACATGGGGTCTTACTCCACTAGGGATGGGAGAATTATTCTTGGGATGGGCTTCGTGCTTATATGCTTTCAGCACTTATCCCTTATAAACTTGGCTAATCAGCAGTGCCCTTGGCAGGACAACTGACACACCAGAGGTTTACTCATCCCGGTCCTCTCGTACTAGGGATAAATTCCCTCAATTCTCCTACGCCCACAGAGGATAGGGACCGAACTGTCTCACGACGTTCTAAACCCAGCTCGCGTACCGCTTTAATTGGCGAACAGCCAAACATCGAGGTGCCAAACCTCCCCGTCGATATGGACTCTTGGGGGAGATAAGCCTGTTATCCCCGGAGTACCTTTTATCCGTTGAGCGACGGCCATTCCACAATGAGCCGCCGGATCACTAGACCCAACTTTCGTTTCTGCTCGATCTGTCGATCTCACAGTTAAGCTCCCTTATGCTCTTATACTCTACGAGTGATTGCCAAACACTCTGAGGGAACCTTTGGACGCCTCCGTTACTTTTTAGGAGGCGACCGCCCCAGTCAAACTGCCCACCTGCCACTGTCCTACGCCCGGATAACGGCACGTAGTTAGAATTCTAGAATACCAAAGGTAGTATCTCACCGTTGGCTCCACCAGAGCTAGCGCCCTGACTTCAAAGCCTCCTACCTATCCTGCATATGATAGACCAAAATCCAGTATCAGGCTACAGTAAAGGTTCACGGGGTCTTTCCGTCCTTCTGTGGGTAATTGGCATCTTTACCAATAATATAATTTCACCGAGTCCCTTGTTGAGACAGTGCTCAAATCGTTACGCCATTCGTGCAGGTCGGAACTTACCCGACAAGGAATTTCGCTACCTTAGGACCGTTATAGTTACGGCCGCCGTTTACTGGGGCTTAGATTCAGAGCCTCGGACCGAAGTCCTAACTCCTCCTCGTAACCTTCCAGCACCGGGCAGGCGTCAGCCCCTATACATCGTCTTACGACTTAGCAGAGACCTGTGTTTTTAGTAAACAGTCGCTTGAGCCTTTCTATTGCAACCTTTTCGCGCTCCAAAAGCTAGTTTCTTCACGCTACTGGGGTACCCCTTATCCCAAAGTTACGGGGTTATTTTGCCGAGTTCCTTAACAAGGGTTATCTCGATCGCCTTAGTATTCTCTACCTACCTACCTGTGTCGGTTTTGGTACGAGAACCAAATTACTACCTAGAGGTTTTTCTTGGTAGCATAGGGTCAACCACTTCGCCATAATTGGATCGGTATCACGCCTCAGGCTTAATGCTAACCGGATTTTCCTGATTAGCACCCTACACGCTTACACGTAGTCAACCAAACCACGATGGTCTACCTTTCTACGTCACCCCATTGATCAAACATAATTTGGTCGTACAGGAATATTAACCTGTTATCCATCGCCTACGCCTTTCGGCCTCGGCTTAGGTCTCGACTAACCCTGGGAGGATTAACCTTCCCCAGGAAACCTTTGGTATTCGGCGGACAGGTTTCTCGCCTGTCTTTCGTTACTTATACCTGCATTCTCACTTCTGTAAAGTCCACCTAATCTTACGATTAAGCTTCAACCTTTACAGAACGCTCCTCTACCATTCTGATAAATCAGAATCCATGGCTTCGGTAATATGCTTGAGCCCCGTTGAATTTTCGGCGCATAATCACTTGACCAGTGAGCTGTTACGCACTCTTTAAATGATTGCTGCTTCTAAGCAAACATCCTGGTTGTCTGGGTAACTTTACATCCTTTCCCACTTAGCATATATTTTGGGACCTTAGCCGATGGTCTGGGCTGTTTCCCTTTTGACTATGGAGCTTATCCTTCACAGTCTGACTCCTAAGCTATAAAATCCTGGCATTCGGAGTTTAATTGGATTTGGTAACCTTGTAAGGTCCCTAGTCCATTCAGTGCTCTACCACCAGAATCAAACACTTAAGGCTAGCCCTAAAGCTATTTCGAGGAGAACCAGCTATCTCTGAGTTTGATTGGTCTTTCACCCCTATCCACAGCTCATCCCCTAAGTTTTCAGCCTTAGTGGGTTCGGGCCTCCACAAAGTTTTACCTTCGCTTCACCCTGGCCATGGATAGATCACTCAGCTTCGGGTCTACAGCATACAACTCTGGCGCCCTAATTAAGACTCGCTTTCGCTTCGGCTCCGTTTAACTAAACTTAACCTTGCTGCATACTGTAACTCGCAGGTTCGTTCTACAAAAAGCACGCAGTCAGCACCTAATGTGCCTCCTACTACTTGTAAGCATATGGTTTCAGGTTCTATTTCACTCCCCTCCCGGGGTACTTTTCACCTTTCCCTCACGGTACTAGTTCACTATCGGTCGATAAAAGTATTTAGCCTTACGAGTTGGTCCTCGCAGATTCCAACGGAATTTCACGTGTTCCGTTGTACTCAGGAAATTATGTGAGAGGCTATTTAATTTCGTATACCGGGCTTTTACCATCTATGGCCAGCTTTTCCAAGCTATTCTACTATTAAATAGTTTTTTAACTCTCATGTGCATCCACAAATACACACCATAATTCCTACAACCTCTATTGAACAACGCTTGTGGGCTTTAACATCCAATAGGTTTGGGCTGTTACCCGTTCGCTCGCCGCTACTAAGGTAATCTCTAAATTGATTTCTCTTCCTCAGGTTACTTAGATGTTTCAGTTCACCTGGTTATCCTTGCTGCCCTATGTATTCAGACAGCAATATCATCCGATTAAGGATAATGGGTTTCCCCATTCGGAAATCTCCGGATCAAAGCCTGTTTGACGGCTCACCGAAGCTTATCGCAGCCAACCACGTCCTTCTTCGCCTTTTATCGCCAAGGCATCCACCATATGCCCTTATTAACTTACTTACCTATTACATCGCTATGAAGTTTTCAAAGAACAATAACTGCTATTTATCTGTATTCTCTCAGAACTAAATAGTGTAAGACCGACATTAATTTTTCCAGGATGTTATTCCTAGAAAACAAAATTTAACTCCCTAGAAAGGAGGTGATCCAGCCGCACCTTCCGGTACGGCTACCTTGTTACGACTTCACCCCAATCACCGACTCCACCTTATACAGTTTCCTCCGTTACCGGTTGGTACACTGGTTTCGGGTGTTTCCGACTTTCGTGGTGTGACGGGCGGTGTGTACAAGGCCCGGGAACGTATTCACTGTGGCATGCTGATCCACAATTACTAGCGACTCCTACTTCATGAAGGCGAATTTCAGCCTTCAATCCGGACTTAGACTTATTTTTAGAGATTAGCTCCACTTCGCAGTATCGCAACTCTTTGTATAAGCCATTGTAGCACGTGTGCAGCCCAAGACATAAAGGGCATGAGGACTTGACGTCATCCCCACCTTCCTCCAGTTTTACACCGGCAGTATTCCAAGAGTGCTCAGCCGAACTGTTAGCAACATGGAAAAGGGGTTGCGCTCGTTGCGGGACTTAACCCAACATCTCACGACACGAGCTGACGACAGCCATGCACCACCTGTCATATTGCTCCGAAGAGAAGTTGTATTTTTACAACCGTCAATATGATGTCAAGCCTTGGTAAGGTTCTTCGCGTTGCGTCGAATTAAGCCACATGCTCCGCCGCTTGTGCGGGCCCCCGTCAATTCCTTTGAGTTTTAGCCTTGCGGCCGTACTCCCCAGGCGGGACACTTAATGCGTTAGCTTCGG
>JABUBM010000175.1_pt1 | contig 14486 bp, 14 predicted proteins | sample 7240321 | NCBI WGS metagenome assembly JABUBM01 (sample SAMN07256344, study PRJNA390944) | subsurface metagenome | isolation source: Methane hydrate marine sediment | place: Pacific Ocean: Eastern North Pacific, ODP site 1244 | collected 2002
TGACAAGAGAAAAATTTTTCTTTGACCACACACGAATTGTTCTATCGAAAGAAGCTGAAAAGAGATAATTTTCATCACTTGCTAAACTAGTAACACCCTCTTTATGTCCCTCAAATATAAACTTGAATTCCTTATTCTTTTTATCCCATACTTTAATTGTTGCGTCAGTTGAACCCGAAAAAACATAATCATCATCTACACAAACACTTCTAACTTCGGATTCATGAGCTTTTATTACTATTATTTCAGCTAAATCTTCCTTCTGCAAAATTCTAACTGTGCTATCATCAGCTCCTATGTAAACAAAGTCATCATCGATTGCAATAGTTCTTATTACACCTATGTGAGATGGCTTGTTGGTAGTTACAAGTAAATGTCCTTGAACGCTTTGACTTTCAGTTTTTCTACTCATCATATCACTCTCTAAACGTTATATGAAATATATTGTCATATTTATCTTTTTTCCTCAAAAGATAACTTTTAGTTTTTTAGGTTAAATAGGTTTAAAAAATTGGCTGCGGTTAACTTAAAATGTTGTAGTAAATTAGTAGCTGATAAAATGGATTCCACAGACAGATATACTCGTTTGAAATCTTTGAGCGATTTTGGTTATGACATAAATTGGGAGAAATTAAGTGAGAAAAAGGTTTTAATCATCGGTGTTGGTGGTGTTGGAAGCATCGTTGCTGAAATGTTAGCAAGATGTGGAATAGGGGAGCTTAATATCATAGATCTTGACATCGTAGAGGAAGTGAATCTCAATCGTCTTTTCTATCTAAAAGAGCAGATAGGTGAACCTAAAGTTGAAGTGGTTAAGAATATGTTATCAACAGTTAATCCAGAAGTTCATATTAATTCTTTTATGACAGATGTCTGTTCTAATGAGTTTGAGGGGAAACTAGATGAACTCATAACACAGTGCAATCTAACTTTTTCTTGCCTTGACAATTTACCAGCAAGGTTATACATAAACCAGAAATGTGTAGCGTTGGATAAAGCTTATGTCGATACTGGAGCGACAAGATCAGGATTAGGGGGATATATTCATCTAGTCCTACCAAAGAAAAATGCTTGTTATTCTTGCACAGGTTCACTTGATTTAGGGAGTAAAGAGAAAGGAGAATCATGTACAGCTTCATTACCATCTACTATAGCTATAATAGCTTCAATAGCCACAGAAATCAGCTTAAAATATTTACTAGAGTTTGGGAAAATACCCGATTATATAGGTTTTAATGCTCTAGACGATGTTTATTTGCGCCAGAAAACTCCTAGAGACCCTAATTGTTATGTTTGTGGAGATAGAAAGTACTCAAAAACAGAAAAGGAAAGTTCTTTAAAGCAAATACAATCTATTACTGAAGGGAAGAGTGTTGATAAATTAATAGAAGAGTTAGGAGAAGAAAAGAGGAGGATAGAAGATGAGTGATGTATATATCTTTGAACATGTTCTAGAAGCTATTCAGAATCACGCAGATTCTTTTAAAGAGCAGGAGATTTACGGCTGGTTATTAGGTTATGATAATTATGAAAAGTTATTCGTTATCAGTAGCATTCCTTGTTACCATTACAGAATGCAGAGTCAGATAAGTGCAGAACCTTCTCATGAAGAAGTAATGGAAATAACAAAAGCGATTCCAAAAGGGATAGGAGTTGTAGGGATATATCATTCTCATACAGGTAAGGTTTTTCATAGTAAAACAGATGATCAAACTATTGAGCAATTTGCTACTATCTACCCTTATTTCTTGTCAATTGTGACAAATGTAAGTGAAACAAAATATTATCAGTTCAAAGAGAATAGTGTGAACGAAATAAATGTGGGGAAAATCAAAAAAGAAGATTTAGTTCTCTCAAATTTTGAAACAAGTGTATCTTTCGATGTAGAAAAAAAAGGAGAGCGTATTCTAACACATGTTTCAACAGAGCTAAGAGAAAAATTGGAAAACTCTCAAATAGCGAAAATCTCTTGCGATCTTAATGAGTTAGACGACAAAACAGATCTATTCTCTATTAGAAACGAGATATGTCAAGTGTTGCTAGAAAACCCAGAATTAGAAAAAAGAGAATTTGGGTCAAAATTATTTTCAAAAATACTTCTTGATGCAAATATTCTCTCAAAAAAAGGTAATAAAATTTCAGAAGTCAAAGGAAAACTCAAGCGTTCTTTTACTGATGATATGTACTACCAATTAAAAAATACTGAAGTGAAAGACGATAAACTAGTTTTCCCAAAGAAAATTGAAATCTTACTGGATAATATCTTATGGAAATTTTATGTTCAAGAAGATCAAAGGGAAAAGATGCAGAAACTCTTCGAGAAGCTGATTTTCAGAATGAGGTACATGTCATTAAGCGAAAAAGAAGAAAGAAAAACTTTGATCGATAAATATGAAAAAGATAAGGAGCAATATTTTTACCATTAAGATGATGTATGTACAAGGATAGCGAAAAAGATATATTAGGTAATTGAATAGAATTTATGATAGGGATTAAAATGAGCACTCTCAAACGACTGTATTTTTCAAGTGTTATAGGTACAGAGCATAAACAGATGCCTTTTGAAGTACCAGGGGATATAATTTTTCATGAATTAATAGCTGAAGTAGCTAAAAAGTTCAGCATTGCTTCAGAGCAAATAGCCATTTCTTCAGAACTAGGTGAAACTCTTACAGCCACTGATTTCACTCTAAGTGTTGAAGAAATATTTGAGAAATATGGACCTGCATTTCAAGTTATTAATCGTGGAGTCGTAGGCTAGAACTTCTGGAGGTAAAAAGTATTTCAAAAGACAAAATTAAATGGGCAGATACACTTGCTGAGAAAGTGTTGATTAAATTTCCTAAAACGTTAATTGATATTGGGCCAAAACACCCTAAATGGCAAGAAAGAGTGAAAATAGAAATATTGAATCTAACCCAATATGTAAAGTTTTTACAACAGAAAGGAGGAAGAAGCTGGTTCTTCTTAGCTCCAAATAAAAATCCTAAATACAAATTCATCAAATGGGATGGTTATCTTCAAGTTCCTGCAAGACCAGAAATAAGGTTTAAATTAGTAATATTGCTACCTAGCAACTATCCTTTCGCTTGTCCTCGAGCTTTTGCTGAAGAATCGATAGCTGAATATGCAGGTAAAATTTTCCTTAAAAACATCTGGGAAGAAGATGACGGAGAAAAGTTTGTGATGATATGTCACGAACATATGGAAACAGTGGATGAAGCGTGGACACCTGATTTAACTATTGCACACTTTTTCATTAGAGAAGTTTATTATTGGTGGGCAGCGCAGCAAAACATGATAATTGATATTTGGAATAAGAAAAATAACGGCGAAGGAGATGTTGAAGAGGAGGAAAATGCTGAAGAGGAGGAAGATTTAGAAGACCTGCTTAAGAAATTAGAAGAAACTTGAATACAGTGAGTAAGAAGCCATTGTTCTTTTTTCTTCAAAGTAATAGCGATAACCTTCTTTCAATATCATATTTCCTGCACAAAACTTAATTTGTTGAAACTTCAATAGTATAGGAAGGAGTAAAAATGACTAGTAATGTTATAATGGATTTCCTGAAATTTCCACCATCTGTCAGCGAATTTTCGAATTATGAAACAAAAATTCATTCAGAGATTGCATCCCAGATATCAGATGTAAGAACATATACACTCACATTGATGAAAAGCCTTCAAATGGAGGAAAAGAAGAAACTTTTGAGAGTCAAAAACAGTCTAGATAAGATTAAAACAAACTTTGACATTATTCTTTCTAGCTCTTTTACAGCCGAAAGCACAACTTCCCAGAACCTTACTTTACATCATGAAACAACTATAGTTTTAGATTTTCTTCTGTTGGATAGATTTCTAGATTTATCTGATGGTTTAAGAAAATTGGACAAATTAGTGTTGATTGATTATCAAAAGGATCTGTTCAATAATTTATTATTATTAATCCATTCTTCGATAGAAAAACTAGCGAAAATGGTTGATTTTCGAAAAATGGTTCAAAATATAACCCCCTCTAAAGAGTTTTTTACAAGATTATTAACAGAATATAAAGGAGATATAGCTTATCTTGAATCTATAGGTATAATTCATGAATATGATCAATTAGCCAAACCTTTGCGAGGAGGAAAGAAAGAATATTATGAACAACTGAAAAGACACTTTCATTCTACATGCTTATCTCTATTAGAAAAAGATAGACGAACAATACCCTTCGCAGAATTTTCAGATTTATTTAAGAATCGTTATCCAGCTGTTGAATGGGAATTAAAGGATTTAGAAAAGATATCTAAAGAACTACATAATTCAGGTGTAATTGGGATAATTGACAAATCTCAAGACTCACCATTAACAATTTTACTCGCTGATGATACCAGTCTCCAAAAAGACATTATTCAATTGGCAAAACAGAGAGGGTATACAACTCAAGAGGAAATACTTGAATCTTGTAGTTTACCAATTGAAAATATTCAGCGCATTCTTAAAAAACTCGAAGACAGTGGTCTAGCTATAATTGATTCAGATTATACTACTGGAACAAGAGTTTACTTTCCTGGAATAGAGGAGAAAGTATAGATTTAGAAATTTGGTGATTAAATGTCTTACATCAAAAAAATCCAAAATGAAGAATACAAAGAAAAAATAGCGATAAAAAGCGAAAAACAAGGGGAAGAAGTAGCCTGGGTGTTTCCACACGCGATTGAAAAAGGAGAGAAGAGAGTAGAATTAAGGAAATTCATTCAAATATTAGTAAAAAGTACAGAACAAGCTGTTGTTTACGAAAATGAACAGATAGTTCGAACATTAACTAACGGTGTATACGATTTAGATAAGAAAGGTGGAGCTGAGAATCTCAAAGTTGTTTTTCTAACAAAACAAGATTTTGATATCAAATGGGGAATACCTCAACAACAAGGAGTCTTAACCTCAGATAGCGCCAAAGTAGGTGCATCAGGAACACTTTCCTTATCGATTTCTGCTCCAGAAGTATTTAGTCTAAACATAGTCAAAGAAACAGCCATTGTGGAGAGCATAGAAGTTAAAAAGAAAATCAATGATATTCTTAGGGGAATTCTGAGGGAGACAGTTTCACAATATACAATTGAAGAAATACAGAAAGTGGGTCATGAAGAGTTAGAGATACTTGTAATGCCTTCTATAGTTGAAGAATTAGCAAAAATGGGCTTAATATCTGAAGGTTTTACTCTGACAGGTTTAGGAGTTCCTCCTGAACATCAAACTTTTGATAGTTTCTAATATGAATAGAGACAGAGGGATAAGATCTCCTCTTAATCCCTTTTTCCCTTTATAAACATGTCACTTTTTTTACTTTTTTACCCAATTTATGCCCATGACTAATGTGGTATTATGTGCTATACACATATTTGAAAGCAGCTTGTATTCTTGATCAGAAGTTTCTGTATCTAAATTACCTGTAGGTTCATCCGCTAGTATGATAGCAGGTTTATTGGCTAAAGCACCAACAATAGCTTCGAAGTATTTTCCAAGTTCTGTAATAGGAGGATACAAAATTTGCCCCATTTCTCCTTTACTAAGAAGAAGGGAATTTTTCATAATGTGTGGATGTGTAAAACAGTGAGGTTGAATTGGAAGAGAGAAGTATTCTAGAGATAGATGTTTTTATCTATCTAGTCTTTCTTGCCATCCCTGGATGACCCATAATTATCAAACGCTTTATGCAATTTGTCAAATGCATCATCCAAGGTTTTTTCTTGTGCTGCTTTAATTTTATGTAAGAATTCTTCATCCTTGAGTGCAGGTGGTAATGTATGTTTAAGTAATGGTTGTTCATCATTCCAAAAGATAATGATATCAGAATCAAGATCGAGTTCTGTTAGTTTTATACATTTTTTTAGTGGTGTGAGGTCTAGCGTGTGTAACTGATTATAACTAAGCCAGAGTTCTGTTAGTTCTGTGCATTCTTTTAGTGGTGTGAGGTCTAGCGCTTGTAACTGATTACCACCAAGATCGAGTATTGTTAGTTCTGTGCATTCTTTTAGTGGTGTGAGGTCTAGCGTGTGTAACTGATTATGAACAATCAAGAGTATTGCTAGTTCTGTGCATTCTTTTAGTGGTGTGAGGTCTAGCGCTTGTAACTTATTATCACCAAGACCGAGTCCTGTTAGTTCTGTGCATTCTTTTAGTGGTGTGAGGTCTAGCGCTTGTAACTTATTATGACCAAGCCTGAGTTCTGTTAGTTTTATACATTTTTTTAGTGGTGTGAGGTCTAGCACTTGTAACTGATTATGACTAAGCCAGAGGTGGGTTAGTTCTGTGCATTCTTTTAGTGGTGTGAGGTCTAGCACTTGTAACAGATTATGAACAAGATTGAGGTGTGTTATATAAGTCTCTATCTTTTTTGAAAATTTTGTTCTATCAAGTTTTCTTCCTGTAATTTTTATTTTCATTTTACTCTTCCTAGTAATTCTTATGAAAGATGGAAGATAAATCTTTTGAATTGAAATCTTCGCTTCTATCCCCTCCCATCTTTAAATTCAAAACTTTGAAGATTTCGTGCAAGAATCGAAGAAGGAAAAAAGAAATATCTGAAAGAGTCATTCATAGTCGAAATTTTAAGTTGATTAATATACTAGAATCTTGTTGATTTTTCTATCGACTTATCTCCTCTTGATTACGATGATGAAGAAAGTTTCTTTCAAGCTCTTCAAGTTTATCATAACTTCCTTCAAAGAGATTCTGAAGATTCGAAATTTCATAATTTAATAGAAAATGATACATATAAGTATTTCTTGAATAATTTACTTAAATATTTATTTATTATTTCCTCCGTTTAGCAATAATTTTCCCTGCTTCCAGAGCTAAATCACTCTTTGGATCCATATCAATCATACGCACTAAATCCTCAATGACTTTATTAATAGCCTTCTTTCTCTTTATTGGGCTGTAATAACATTTTTGATTATCTATCCCCCTAATAAAAATACCTTTACTTCCCATCATACTAAATGAACAAATGGAATTATTAAAAACAGCTTCTTGTGTTGGCTTAACTTGATAAGATTCATGGAATGCTTTTTGTGCTCTTCTTGGATTTCCATAACACATTTCTATAACTCCATTTTGAGAGTGCGCGAGTGCTATTATTTCCGAACTAGTAGTTCCATCATCCAATTGAATATCCGGTTCCATTTCTGAAGCTTCTTTTGCTAAAGCAATTGCAAGCTTTAAGTCCTTATGTAATTTATTGATTTCTAATCTAACTTTAAATTTTTTTTTCAAAGATAATAACGTACTTTCTTCTTCAATCGCTGATTTGAAGATTTTTTTAATATCCTCTGTTTCTTTTTCAACATCCTCAAGCAAGCTTTTTGCAATTCCTAGTTTGAATGAAGCTGATCTTTCTGTTCCTGACATTGAAAACTCCCATCATTTTTTATTTCATATAATATATAATTATACTTAATTCACTATTGATATGTCTTTTCTTTATAAACTTATAGTCTCATTTATAATCTAGAAAGTATTTACTCAAAAAAAAATTATATTTCTCAAAACTGGACTTACAAAAATATTGTATCTACAAGTAAATCTAGTTGATGAAGAAATGTCAAATGAGTTAAATGAAATTCTATCGCAGCAAATAAAGGAGAGGTAATATTGTCATTTTTTTGAGATATCAGAAATTGAAAGAACATTCACATGTTATAAGCAGTTTGGTAAGAAAATTGCATTGTTTATATATTTTGTAATAGTAATATTATCACCGTAGATGAGTTTAATCCTTTGTTTGAAGCAATTGCGATAAAGGATGGTATTATAGTTGGATTAGGAGATACTGAAGAAATTCTAGAAAATTTTGCAACAGAAAATGAAACTACTTATGATTTAGATGATCGAACTATTATGCCCGGTATAATCGATGGTCATACACACTATATGGCATCTTTGTTTTGGTTGGGAGATACAAGTAATATTTATGATGCTCAAACACTTGCTCTAGCTAACGGTTATACAACACTGAATGAAAAAAGCATCAACGCTGGAGAGCTAGCATGGATTCAAGAAGCAGAACAAAATGATCAGCTTCGTCTTCGTGTGAACGCTTTTCTAATATACAATTACGCTTGGCTTGAGAATAATGAATCTGTTCTTGTTGGACATTGGCAACCAGATCTAATACCGATTATAGATAATGAACTAAAACTGCGGATTCCTGGTTTTAAAATCTTTTCTGATGGTGCTTTTGGAAACAGAGGCTTTCCAGCAATGAGCATTCCATATACACAAGAAATGATAGATATATGGGGGATTATCAACCCTTATGGTGATCTCTATTTCAATCAAACAGAATTAAATTCAATTGTTGATTCGATTCATGATAGAGGTTTTTGCGTAGCACTCCACTCTATGGGCGATAGATCAACTGAAACTGTTCTAAATGCTATAGAATATGCACTTAATGGTTCGACAAATGATGATGCTAGACATCAAATAGAGCACAGTAGTTTTATCAGAGAAGATTTAATTAGTCACGCTATTTCAATCAATTCAATTCACTCAGTCAGAGGATATTTCCCAACTTATTGGCAAGAATATTACGCAGATCACTACAGTGATGAGAGGGCAGAATGGTATGTAAACAGATACTCTCTTCCAGGTTTGGGGATTCATTCTTACTTGGAAACTGATTTCACTTGGAATAATTATGATGAAGATGACTGGAGTAGCTCAAGAAATATTAGACCTTTCCTACACTTATGGGGTTTGGTTACTAGAAAAGCTATTGATGAAAATGGAACAATTCATGAACCTGATCCTTGGGTAGCTGAACATGAGATTTCAGTTGAAATGGCTCTAAGAATGATGACTATTGAAGGAGCTTATGCAGTAAAACAAGAGGATTATATTGGTTCTCTAGAAGTAGGAAAGTATGCTGATTTGATAGTTATAGACAATGATCCTTTAACCATTAATCCTGATGATCTCAAGGATATCAATGTTTTACTTACAATGGTAGATGGAAAGATAGAGTTTCAGTGGGCTAGTCACACATTTCCAACACCATACACTAGTGGAACTTCAAGAACAGATTCAATATTTTGGGTTACAATAATGTCATTGTCAGGATTTCTAATGGCTATATGTATAAAACGAAGAAAAACAGATAATTTAAATTGATATTATCAACAAAAGAAATTCAAACAATATCTTAAGTCTCAACTCACCCTTCTCTTTTTTGAACAATTCTTATAAATAATGTAACAAAGAATATTATATGTCTAAAGTACTAATTCTAAATGGTAGTCCTCGGAAAAAGGGGAATACCATATTTCTAATTCAAGAATTATCGCGAATAATAATTCAAAATGGACATGAAGTAGAAATTCTAAATCTGAATGATTATGATATAAAACCTTGTCAAGGTTGTTTGTGGTGCTATAAAGATTTTCCGCTTAGATGCATTCAGAATGATGTAATGAACGGATTATATCCATCAGTTTTAGACTCTGATGTTATTGTTTTTGCTTCTCCAATTTATTGGTTTAACTATTCTGCACAGTTGAAGCTGTTTATTGATAGATTAATTGCTTTGCATGTTCAAGGAGGGCATTCTCTGAACGGTCATAAATTTGCTAGTATTTTTGTATATGGAGATTCAAATGCTAAGGGATCTGGTGTCCATAGTACAATCGAATCCATTGATCATATGATTCGCTATTTTAGAGGAGAAAATTTAGGGGTTGTTCATGGGACAGGAGGAGATAGTTTAACAGTTCCAAATAATGCGGAAATTATGAAAGACTTAAGAGAGCTTGCAGAAAAAATATGCTCAATTTAGTCTCATTCTATTTATTTTACGAATTGTAATTTAACCATAAATCCCTTATGATCCGAAGATAGCTCATTCTTATATAATTCTGCAGATCCTTTTACAACTGTGCAATAATCATTTACAAAAATATAATCTACTCGTAAAATCGGAAACGAAACATGCCAAGTTTTTCCTGCAAAAGGTGGCTTTCCAGATGCGATCCATGCATCGTGAAAAGTTGTGAATAATCTCCAATAAGTTAGATCAAAAATAGAATTAGGAGTATTAAAATCACCGAGAACTATTGTGGGAACACTGAAATTTACTGCATCAATTATTTTGTTAGCTTGTTTAAGTCTATTGAAATAAAATGTTGGCCAACTAAGATGTGTAGTAATTACTGTAATTACAGTTATATTGATTTTTATTTGTGCTGTAATAAAACCTCTAGGGAGAGAATTCTTAGCATCAGGTAATTTAGTGAAGGTTGAATTAATTATTTCGTATTTAGAAAGAATAGTTAGACCGTATGTTATTTGATTATGTTCTTCAAGAGAAACAAAATAACCATAGGAGAGTAAAGAAGCTAATTGGCTAATATTAACTTCTGATCCTTGGTAAAACATCCTATATGCTTCTTGTAATGCCACAATATCTGCATCAACTTCAGAGAGTAAATCAATAACTCCATCATCTAACCCTTTTCCTACATTATATGTAAAAACTTTGACAGAATTAGAGTCTTTGCTTGTTACATTAGCTGAAAACGAGACAAAGAAGGGTATAAGAACCTGTAAAAGACAAATCATCATTATTATTGCTAATAGCCAAATAATTTTGTTCTTATGTTTTTTAAAGAATTTCAATATAATTTAAATCTAAATGCAATATTATTAAAACGCTTGTAAATAAAGAAGTAATATTCTTTTGTTTGATAAAATAGTAGTGGAGAGGGATCTCGTCCGTAAAAACGAAGAGTGAGTTCTGATTTTACAGGGGGGGTTTGGGAGGATGTTTCCATCCATCCCCTCGGAAGATAGGGTTTGTGACGGAGCCCTTCTCCAATAAATCAATAGAGAAAATGGTATTTAAAGCTTGAAACTCCCCCATTTGAAAGTGAAAAAATATTACAAAGAAAGACACGCTATTTTATGCGTAAGTATCTATATTTTTCTCTTCAAAGAACTTTTCTATAGCTTGAATCATTCTTTCTATAGACTGATGCCTTTCAAAATGAAATTCACGTGAAAACCTTGTTCCTCTTGGATCAAGCAAAATATGAACTGCTGCATCACCTTTATTTCTTATCGCTCTTCCAAAACTTTGAGACAGTCTTTCTCCAAATTGATCACTTAATTCATTATAAATAAGATTGCTTTCTTCAGATGGAGGTGGAAAAGGAAGAGCTGTTGCAATTACACCTTTTATCAAACTTCTTCCTTGATAAGTGAATTCTATCCCTTCAGCAATCTTACCTCCGGTAACACAGAGTATCAGTTTCTTACTCTCAACATTTGTTAAAATTGTCTGCAAAGTAGTTATGTCTTGCCCTTTAGTTTCAACAATATCTGGTTTAAACATTCCTGTCTCTATTAATTCGTTAATGTAAGCATAACTTGGTGTGAAAACAAGTGTGTGACCTGGTATAGATCTGAAAAGTTCTGAAATCCCTTTAGCTACTGAACTAAAATACTTCTCATCTCTGTTTTCATATTTGGCATTGTATAGTTGATTGCACAAAACCAAGTACTTACTCTTAGCTTCTTCTTTTTGTGGAAAAACTCTCAAAGTTTTGCAAGCTGGTATTTGGAACAAGCGAAGATAGGATTTTATAGGTTCAAAGCTACCAGACATGAAAGTCAAACGCTGTGCGTAATGAACTTTTTTTAACATGTCTGAGGGCATAATATTGATTATTGAAAGCTTTTTTCCATCTGAAATAACTTTCTTTTCTTTTGCTGAGAGAATGAAATGATAACATAGATAAGCATGAATTGCAGGTAATTTTTCGTTTCTAATCTGAAATTGAAGGTGTTTTAGAAGATCCTCACCCAAGACTTGAAGAAGATCTTCAGAATAATTCACTTCAAATATCTGTTTCTGCTCTAGTTTTTTAAACAAATCAGAGTAGATACCATTCGGGTATTCATTAACAGCTCTTTCTAGAATATTGCTCTGGATTTCTTGATTTAAAGGTCGATATAAATTATGAGCTTCATCTATAGCTATTAGCGTTTTATGTAGGGGGACAGAAACGCTATACAACAACCTTGTATTGAGTGTAGAATTTTCAAGAAATGGATATGTTGCAATGATTATATCCGCTTTTTGCATTAAGAGATAAGACAAGAAATAGGGGCAATATTCTTCTTTATTAAAGCAAGAATATAAATCATCAGCAGAAAGGATTTGAGGAAAAGATCTGATAAGTTTGCTGATTGTCTGTATCAGCTGTTTTTTACCTATTCTCTGTGTTTTTGCTTTAAGTGGACATTTAGTTAACCTACAGATGTGAGTGTACAATTCCCCTGGATAGTCTTTTCTTGCTTTCAGACAAAGTTCATTTTTACCTAACATAGGCATCATAATAGGGAAATTCTCAAAATGATCTTCTAGCAAATTCCAGTTATTCATTATTTTTTGGAATATTTTTGATAATTCTCGCAAATAAACGTTTATTTGAGCTTTGGTTCTTACGAAGATGATTATCTTTTCCTCACTTTTCTTAATTGTTAATAGAGCTGTTAATAGTGCAGCTGTTTTCCCCACTCCTGTTTCAGTGCTTATTAGAATCGGTTTTTGGGAGGATAGTAAGGAAAGTATCATGCTTTTTTGAGTTTTTTTAATACTAGGATATGGGAAAATAATATTGGCTATATCCCAAAGCTGCTCTATATTTACGTTAGTCTGAAACAAGATTTAACCTTCCTTTGACAGCTTGATAAAGTTCATCTGCTCTTGGTTTCATGAAAAGGTTTTCCAACACGCCTAGAGTGAGTTTTTGAGGATTAAGCGATTCTTCGTTTGGAAAGTAGGAAGAGATTTTTTGAGCTTCTTCTCGTGTACAATTTGAAATAAACTGAATATAGACAATGTTATCATTATAGCCGTCATCAAATTTCTTCATAGTTTTCGTGTCACTTTGTTGTTGGTTTTTTGAGAAAGTTCTAACAACATTGAGCATAGCTTTGGTTCTATTACTCATCTTCTCGCTAATTTTGTTGTTGAAGAGTTTCTGTTGATTTCTAGCTAGAACTTTCTGGACATTCAGTTGAAGAGATATTTTCTCGAAATTTTTCTCTCTACTCAAGTATTTGTAAAGAATTTTTTCTTCTAATGTTCTATGAGTGATGAAAATATACCTTTCTCCTTCATTCTCTTTCCTTTCAGTAAACCATGTCACTCTTTTCGGGACATTAAAATAAATCTCTGCATCAGATTCTACTTTCATTTTTCTAGTGACTATCAAAACATTAAGCTTACCTGAGTTATAATCTTGAATTAACTTATCTTTTTCTTTTTTAGAATAATTACTGGACATGAACCTATTTGATAAACCTAAAGTCGCTATACGAATAGGTAAAATATCAGCTATCGTTTTATTGTTTACGATAACTAAGAATCGAGAATAGCTTTTTTTCTCTCTTAAATTACTGATTAACTGAATTAATCTTGAAATTTTAGGGTGTTCTGTTTGAGTTTCTAAAAGTTCAATTTCACTAATTAAATCTTTAATAAAACGTGAATTTACAAATCTCTGACGCCATTCATAAAGATAAGTTGAAGAATTACCTTCCAAGACTTTTTTTCTTTGAAATAGAATATAATGTTTAGCTGCTCTTAGACCAAAAATTTCCAGTAATTCTTTGATATTTTGGATGTTAATATACTCAACCATTTTTTGTATATACCCATCTGCTTCCGTAAAACCATATTCTAGATGTAGTTTTTCAGAAAGTTTTTTTATCTTGCTCTTAATAGTAAAAGGATTAAGATCTAATTTTTTCCTAAAAAGAGTTTCATACTCTTTGAGAGTTCTATTCAATTCATAAACTAAATTGTATATGGACTTATTTAAGGGTACAACGATATGTTTCTCTTGAGATTTCAACAAGCTATTCTGAATCATTGGGTTGTCTGATCTGCAGAACTCTATCTTTGTAATCATTAAATTGGAACAGATTTCAGCTATTTCTTCTTCTTTAGCAAAAGGGTAAGCTGTAAATCCCATCACTTTCACAAGAGAGTTTGTTTGATAGAATACTTCCAGTAATTTTACACTAGCATGTTTACCTTTTATTGTGTGTACATGGTCAAAGATTAGAAAACTAAAATCGTTCGAATTAAGGTTCTTCCGTAATAGGTCATTGTGAAATAAGTGAGGGGTAATGATTACAATTTTATTTTGAGAATAAGCTTTTTTACGCTTTTCTGTTGATTCTAACGAAGAAGGGAAGTAAACCTTTGCTTCCAAATTCTCTTTGTTTTCAAAATATTTCATATATTCCTTCTTTAGATTCGAATTCGGGATAACAATCGCTATCCTTTTTTCAGGATGTTTAAGACTGTAATGACCGATTAATGATAGAATAATATTTTCTTTATCTAAGTTGACTGGATGAAGTAAAAGCAAATTTTCTTTTGACGTAAGACCCAAAATTATCTGGCTGTAAGTATCAAGAGTATCTCTCATT
>JABUBM010000176.1_pt1 | contig 14481 bp, 11 predicted proteins | sample 7240321 | NCBI WGS metagenome assembly JABUBM01 (sample SAMN07256344, study PRJNA390944) | subsurface metagenome | isolation source: Methane hydrate marine sediment | place: Pacific Ocean: Eastern North Pacific, ODP site 1244 | collected 2002
TCATTATCCGAAATAAAGGTTTCTATTAAATCACCAATAATTATAAAAGTTCCATTTATTTGCATTGTACCCATAAGGAGGAATATTCCTATAAAAAATGTAATAACCTTTAGATCAGTTTTTAGAAGAACTTCTGCAAACTTTTTTCGATTTATAAGGCACATTATAACCGCACCAACAACAGCAACTATATAAGCTTCAGGGATAATGATGAGTCCAATAACTATACACATAAAATTTATTGAAATGAAGACAAATTTCTTCTTATTAACAATAATCATGTTAGGATCCATGATATCAAGAAGAATTTTCTTATAATCTTCAGGAGGGGGGTCCTGTTTTCTAAGCATAGTAAAATCTACAAGGAAAAGGGTATAAATTAGGGTTGGAATAACAATTAGAGAAAAATTAGCTATAAAGTAAGCAAAATTAAGTGAAAAAGCATTCGCTATAAGAATATTCTCAGATGAACTAAAAGGAGTATAAATGGACCCGATATTAATCGTAAAACTTAGGCCAAAAAGATAAGGTGCTGGATTAATTTTCAAGATTTTACATGCTCGTATAACAAGGGGTACAAAAATAATCCCTACTGTGATATCAGAGACAAATGCTGATGTTATACATGCCATAATACAGATTAAAAAGAAGAATTTTCTATGATCAGCTTTCGTCCAATGAATCGTTTTTAAGACGACCCACCTAAATATTTTTTGCTCTTCCATAATAGCAATAATAATTTGCATACAGATTATAAAAAATAACGGTTCAAATTCGATAAAGGTTATAAATTCTGTAAACCCAACACCAAAGGTGATAGCTGCAACAATACAAGCAATAACTGCTGAAAGTATTGTAAAAGAAATATAGTCTATTCGTTCATTTGTAAAGATTGCCATTATTGCTATAAATAAAACAGCTGAAATAATAATTGATGCTATCTCATACATCTTACGCTAATCTTCAATTATTTTAATTAGATCTAATGAATTCATATTTCTTTAACTTCCTTATTAAGTTTTGAAAATTAAATTTTCTAACAATAATAATATAAATTTTATTCAATAAAAAAAATCGTATACTGTAACTATCTATTAGTTTAATTTTTATTTCGTAAAAAGAGCATAATTGCTTTTCGTTCATGGAACCTATTCTCCTCTCGATCGAAAATAATTGATCGGTTATTAAATTATTTTATAGAAACTGTTTTTCTTTTATATTTTATTTCTCCCACGCTTTCATAATTACATGAGTATTTGAAGCAAAAATTCCTTCTATCAAATTTATTTTCTCAGAAAAATTATCGAATAATTCTTCGGATGTTTCTACTTCAATTTCAGTCAATATATCGTAGTCTCAAGTCAAAGGCATGACTTTCTTAATTTCTGGTATGGCTTTTAGTTCTTCTATTCCTTAAATTTTCTCATGAGATGTATTTGCAACAATTGAAAGTAGGATAATTATTACTTGCTATATTTTCCGATATAAAATTATTATATCTTCCAAATAAATTTAATCCAACGGCCAAGTAGTGGTTCATTTAATCGAACTAATGTACACTCTATTTTTCCCAAGATCGCATTATTACATGCGTATTAGACTCAATTATCCCTTCTATTAAGTCAATTTTTTTAGCAAAAATACTATACAACTCTTCGGACGAATCCACTACAATTTCAATCAACACGTCGTAATCGCCAGTTAAAGACATTACGCGTTTGATTTGAGGAATCTCTTTTAATTCGTCAATTACCTTTTCTATTACGCTCATCCCTAATTTACATAAAGTTATTGCCTTCATAGTCATAATTTCCAACCATACAATCTATGTTTCTAATTTATTTATTTCATTAACAAAAAGTATTTTGATATTTTTAACTTCGTCTAACTTTTTTATTTGTTTATTTACTAAATAATAAAAATCTTTTATGGAACTGCTCTTAACATTTAGTAAGAGGTCGTGTGTTCCTGCTAAGGTGTCTACGCTCATTACTCCTTGAAATTTCAATAATTTCATTGGTAATTTCTTTAAATTTCCAATATTGTTGTTTAAAAGAATACACGCATTGACAATGTTTTTCAGTTCGTGAGCGTACCGGAATAAAATTGAGACGATTAATAAAAAGAATACTACCAATAAATATTCTAACGGGAAATACTCGCCAACAAAAATTATACCAAAAATCAAAGCACCTATTGGTTCTATTAGAGTTAAGATACTATTCCATTGGCTATAGGTCAAATTATAAGGTTTCCAATATACGCTCGTAAGAAATACAAGCAGAAATGGAAGTATTGTAGAAAAAATTATCAAAAAGATTATGTCCCCTCGCATTAGGATAGTAAACATATTCGGGAATTCACCATAGAATTTAACGGTTTCAGTAGTTAAATCAGAAATTGGAAAAATGAGTTGAAAAATCAAAAGAAACGGAAACATGATTATTACACCTATTAAGAATGTACTTGATATTTTTATAAGGAGACGGATAATCTTATAGTATTGATTTTTATTAGCGATTTTTAGCTCACGTTTCGAATAAATATCTCTATTTATAGATATTTGAAAAAATACGAGACTTAACGTGAAGAACGTAATGTATATCAACCCCATCAACGAAAATCCGGTTCCATGCAAAGCAGCTTCTTGACTTTTTACGTTTATTATGATACCTATTGAAACAACTAACAACAAGAGATATAGTATTTTGAATATATCCAGTTTCTCTGATTTGATTCCGTGTTCGTAAAGAGCTACAAGGATAATACTAACTTGGAATCCGATCATTGCTAAAGCAATAGTTTCTGTAACTTTTAAAGCCATAAAATACCAGATAAGTTGCATTATGATGCCAAAAAACCCCATTATAGCGAAATAATAGATGTTCCTTAACCGGAAAAACCTTCTATTCTTATGAGTATAAATAATTTTAAGAACTTCAAATGGAATTCTTTTATTTGAAGTGAATCTATTGTTAACAAATATCAATAAAATCGCAAGAAGAAACAGAATAACTCCTGATAATAAAAATCTTAGAAAAATAACCATTAAAACAGAAACTTCGTTGAACAAACCTAATACTATAACAGGAATAAAACTCCATAGCAAATTTGCCACGATGAGATTGATAATGATTTTATTCTGCATAATACTTATTACTTTAAATTGTTTAAATCAAGGTTTTCGATTACGATATATAAAATCATGATCATTTGAATAGTTTTCCTTAAAAAACACCTTGATATTTGGTTTATTTATCCCACAGCTTTCCCAAAAGATTTGCTGTACCAAAATTAAAAAATTTTTATGTATAGGTAAATTTAGATATATATTAAAAACCTTATAATAAAAGAATAGTGAAACTACATGCCAAGTTCAAAAGATTATATGGAAATGGATGATAAATACTGCGCTCATAATTATCACCCAATTCCCGTCGTTATTTCAAAAGCGGAGGGTGTATGGGTTTACGACCCTGAAGGAAATAAATATATTGATTGTTTATCTGCCTATTCGTCCCTAAATACGGGGCATTGTCACCCAGAAATTATAAAAGCTTTAAAAGAACAAGCAGATAAGGTCACTTTAACATCTCGCGCGTTCTATAACGATATGATGGGTCCCTTTTTAAAAAAATTGTGCGAAGTTGTTGGACCACATATTAACGACCCAAACAATTCTGGAATAATGGCGCTTCCAATGAACACGGGAACTGAAGCAGTCTCCTCCGGTCTAAAAGTTGCGAGAGCTTGGGGTTATATTAAAAAGAAAATTCCTAAAAACGAGGCAAAAATTATTGTTTGCAGAGATAATTTTCACGGAAGGTCAATAACAATAGTAGGATTTAGTACGGATATTGAAGCTGCAAGATACTATGGAAACTTCGGACCTTACACTCCCGGTTTTATAATTATTCCGTATGGAGATGCTGAAGAGTTAGAAAACACAATCCTAGAAATCGGCCCTGAAAAAGTAGCGGCTTTCCTATTTGAGCCAATTCAAGGAGAAGCTGGCGTAAAAGTCCCTCCTGAAGGATACATAAAAAAAGCTAGAGAGATCTGTACAAAATATGATGTTCTGATGATCGCTGACGAGATTCAGACTGGTTTGGGAAGAACTGGGGAATTCTTTGGATGTGACCACGAAAATGTGAAGCCTGACGCGATGTTACTTGGAAAGGCGCTTGGAGGAGGCGTGTATCCCGTTTCTGCAGTAGTCACTACTAAAGATATAATTGGTCCTGATGTTATTAAGCCTGGAACTCATGGATCAACATTCGGAGGAAACCCGTTGGCTAGTGCGGTTGCTCTAAAATCGTTAGAAATTCATATTGACGATCATTTAGCTCAAAGAGCCAAAGAATTTGGAGGTTATTTTCTAGAAGGGCTTAGAAATATCGCAAAAAAGAAAACTATAGTCCCAATAAAAGAGGTTAGAGGTAAAGGTCTATTAATAGCGATTGAATTTGAATCAGATGCAAGGCACATAGTCGAAATGCTCAAAGATAAGGGCGTATTGGCCAAACATACTCATTCTACAATTATTCGTTTTGCCCCACCTCTAATTATAACTAAAGACCAAATCGATTGGGCTTTAAAAATTATCGAAGATGTGCTGGTAGCGTAAAGAATTATAATCTTACTTATTTTTTGTTGGTGGATAAATCGAAAATTGGGATTTAAATGAAATATTTTGAAATTGTAGCTCATAGAGGAATTCCAACTAAGGCACCAGAAAACACAATAGAAGCATTTCAACATGCTATTAAACTAGGTGCTGATGCTGTTGAATTTGATGTACGATTGACAGCAGATCAGATACCTATTGTCTACCATTATTTTTACCTCGATGAAATTATTGATGCTTCTGGTCCAGTTTTCGATTTCACATATGATCAACTACAGAATGTGAGGTTCATCTGCAAACAAATAAAAACAACCTATGATTACAAAATACCTAATCTCGAAATGGTATTAGAAAGCATTGGTGGGAAAATTGGGTTAGAAATTGAAATTAAGGGTCCAGAACCCGAATCTGCAGAGATTATCGGCGAGATTTTAAGAAATTATAAGCATTTATACGATATGTTAGAAGTAACTTCCTATGAACCCTTATTGCTAAGACTCGTTCAAAAATGCTGTCCAGGTATTAAAACTGATTTGTTATTCCATTGTTCTGAAAACTGGATGAAACCTGATGTGATTGCCTATTTAGCAATCCATCATGCTAGGATAGCACGAGCAAGAGCAATTCATCTGCATCCAACGCAATTATTACCCGAAATTGTATCCACTATTAGGAAGAAGGGTATTCAAATTCATGCCTGGGATGTTAATGATAAAAAAGCGCTCGAAAAGGTTGTTGAATTGGATTTAAATAGAATTTGCACAGACAATTTTACACTTGCACTTGATTTTCGTAAAAGCCTTTTTAAAAACACATAACAGAGAAAGATTTTTTTTTTGGAGGAGAAAGATAAGTTAGTATTAAAGGTTGAATTATAAATTCTGGTTTATAACCCATTATTTTTTATATAATTTAATTATCATTAATAAAAAAATGCGTACCCGATTTACCCTCTAAAGCTTCTTTAATTTTTTCGATTGAAGTTATAATGGCTTGTTCTCCACCAGATTCTAAGAAATTTATTACTGCTTGTATTTTAGGACCCATACTTCCCGGAGGAAAATGTCCTTGTTTCATATATTCTTTTGCATCTGTGGTTGAAACTCTATCGAGGTATTTATAATCAATTCTTCCGTAATTTAACGCCACTTTTTCTACATCTGTAGCAATTATTAAAATATCTGCGTTTACTTGTTCGCCTAACTTAGCGCTTGCGAGATCTTTATCGATAACGGCTTCAACACCTTGAAAGCGATTTCCTTCTTGAATAACAGGAACGCCCCCACCACCGCAAGATATGACAATAAAATTCTCCTGAATTAACTTCTTAATTTCCCGTGATTGGACTATTCTTATAGGTTTTGGCGAGGGAACTACGCGCCGCCATCCTTTTGCCGTTTTTACATATCCTGGTTGCTTTCTTTTGTAAACTGGTCCAATTGGTTTGGTCGGATGCTTAAACGCTCGATCGTTACGATCAACTTCAACATAAGTTAAAACAGTGAGAAAATATTTATCAAGGTCAGTCCCTAAATGCATAAGTTCTTCATCAAGGGTGGATTCAATTAAAAATCCAATTTGCCCTTGTGTTTCGGCAACTAATATCTGTAAAGGCATTTTTGTAATCTCATCAGACGCTTCTTGTTGCAAGAGAAGCGCACCAACTTGAGGACCATTACCATGGGTAATTATAATATTATACACATTCGACAATTCTGCAATTTGTTTTATAGGAGCCCGTAAATTATTAATCATCTGTTCGGGGGTTCCTCTCTCTCCAGGTTTAATGAGGGCATTTCCCCCGAGTGCAACAATTAAAGTCTTCAAAGAAAAACCTCTATAGTAAGATTATTAACAGAATCGAAAAAATAATAATAGTTAACTTGTTATTTAAAGTTTCCCCCGTAGGAAGAGCATAATTGCTTTTTGACCGTGCAATCTGTTTTCTGCTTGATCAAATACAATTGATTGAGGTCCATCTATAACTTCAGCAGTTTGTTCATAACCTCGTTTGGCTGGCAAACAGTTCATAAAAATTGCGTCTGGTTTTGCAGTTTCCATTATCTGTGAGTTGACTTGGAATGGTGTGAAAATTTTCCGTCGTTCTTCTTCCTTTTCAACAGGAATACCATATGACATCCAGGAGTCGGTATAGATTATATCAGAATCTCTCGCAGCATTATAGGCATCATGGATAATATTTACATATGCTCCAGTTTCTTTTGATATTTGAGAGACTTCATCAAGAACTTCTTGTTCAGGCGTGTATTCCGATCCAACAGGACAGGCAACATCTAATTCTAAACCAAAAATCGCAGCAATCCGCATTAAATCGTAAGTTACATTATTATAAGCATCTCCGAAATAACTAATTTTAAGATTGTCCAATCTTCCTTTTTTCTCTTTTATAGTTAAGAAATCTCCCATCATTTGACACGGGTGCGCGAAATCATCCAGCATGTTGATAACCGGTACTTCCGCGTGTTGAGCTAAATCCAACATATCGTGTCTTTTAAACAGTCTTGCTGCTATTATATTTACGTACCTTGAGGCTGCTTTTGCTGTATCGTGGATATTTTCTTTTTTACCAAGAGGTGAATCCTTAATTGAATAAAAAATTGCATGTCCTCCTAATTGCTGCATCCCTACTTCAAAAGATATTCTTGTTCTTAAGGAGGGCTTTTCAAATATCATTAAAAGCGTTTCTCCTTTAAGTGTAGAATCAAAAATATGGGGATTTTTTTTAATTTCTATAGCTTTATTAATTATTTTCTCGATTTCTGCCTTCGAAAGGTCAGAAATTTTTAATAAATGTCGAACCATTTTAACATCATTTTAACTTTTTTTAATGATAATATCAGATAATACTTTATATTTTTTACTTTAAATCTTCTATTTTGTAATAATTGCGTCCGTAAGCAAGTTCTCTTAACAATCTCTCGATCTTTTGAATTTAATTTTTCTGTAATTACACGGCTTAGGAGTTCACCGAGTCCAGGTCCAAGCATGAAACCTTGTCCACACGCACCCACTGCATTAATGTAACCTTCAATGTCGTCGATTCTACCAATTATAGGGTTTCCATCAGGAGTCATAGGATATAAACCTCTCCATGTCCTTCTAATTTTGATGTTTATTAAATGTGGCAGTAAATTAACCATTCGTTTTGTGATTTGTGGTAAGAAAGAGCTAGTTTCGAAACGATCTAGTCCGGGAATGTTAGGTTCTGGTGTAAGGCAAAAGATGATTTTTCCTTCTTTATTTTGATAGAAATAGTAATTTTTTGAATTTCCAAACTTCTTATCTGTAGCAGGTTTAATATCAATAACCATCGTAGAAAAGAATTTTTTAACGGGTTCAGTGATCCCCGCCTCGTGGCTTTCTGGAGCGACTGGTAAATCGATGTTTAGCATGTTACCTACATCTTTTGCGTGAGCTCCTGCTGCGTTAATTACTGTTTGCGTTTTGTATTCAGCTTTATTAGTTTTTATGCCTGTGATTTTTTTATTCTTTATAGTTATAGCAATTACTTCTTCATTAAAGTTATATTCTGCTCCAAATTCTTTTGATTTACGATAAAATGCATGAAGTGCTAATAAAGGAGACGAGTTTCCATCTTCAGGGCTATATGTACCACCTAATAAATTATCATCATTTATTCCAGGTACTAATTCTTTGATCTTATCTGGGTCTACATATTCAATATTTAATCCGTATTCTTTTTGCTGTCGAACTGTATTTTTTAACATTTGTTCGTGTTCGTTAGTAAACGCTAGAAAGCAATAACCACCTTGCTCCCACCAAATATCGTCCTCAAACAATTTCTTCCAAGAAGCAAAAATTTCAATTGATCTTTGACATAACCAGATCTTACTTTTGAGCGAATGTGTAGCTCTGATCCCTCCAATAGCGTGTTTATTATCCCCTTGGGCAACGGAAGGAAAAGAATCTAAAACTAGTGTTTTAAGTCCATTTTCTGCAGTAGCTAAGGCCGTTGGAACTCCAACACTTCCTGCACCTATGATAATGACATCGTATTCTACCAGGATTATTTACCTCCTTTCTTTACTTTTGCTCTAGCAAAAGCACTCATAGGGACTTCTATAAATAATGGTCTACTTGTGCCAGGAATAACTTCTTCTGGTAATACGCCTTCTTCTCGAAATATTCTCTCAATTAGAGGCGTACAAGTCTTCCCGCCGCAGGCTCCCATTCCAACTTTAGTCAAAGCTTTTAATTCGTTAAAATCTTTAATTCCATATCGAATCCATTTTCGAATTTCTCCCACAGATACGCGTTCACACCTACAAACTATAACATCGTCGTCAGTATAGGATTTTTGATATATCTCTAGGGGTTGATCATACGCAGTTTTTTGAAGTTTGATAGCAACGGCAATTTTTGCTAATCCTGCAGGAATTTTGACGGTAATTAATAGAGTTTTTGGAAACTCTTTAAGAAATCTTGAGCGTTTAACTTCAAATTCTCCTAATTCTCGGTCATCGCTTACAACGATAACTTTTTGCCCAACACTTATTTTTTCAGAAGTTAATTCGAGAGGAAATGTAACTGATGGGTAATCCTTGTCTTTTCGATAATCAACTAGCGTCACTGCTAATCCCGGGCATACGGCTACGCACTGTCCGCAGCCTATACAGTCCTCTTCGCCTTTAAAATATGGCAACTGTGTGATTAAGTTGTCCACGGTCTCAATTTGCCCTTGAGGGCACACAGATGTGCAAGGATTACATGGAATTTCTTGATTGCAATGAAAGAGAGGAAAAATGCCATCTTCTTTTTCAAATATTTTTGTTTCACTGGGAGCTGGAGGTTTTGCCTTCATAATATTTGCAAATTTTTCCAATTCATCGATATTTTCTTCGACTTTGATTCCCATTTCATTTAACATTTTTAGGGCTTCAATTCTTCCAGTAAAAATCGCAGCTGACGCTTCAGCAATTTCTTGAGCGTCTCCAGCAACCCAAACTTTCATATTGAATTGTTTTGCTTTATCATAAAATTCGTTAACGGGATTTAACCCAACCGCAATTAAAATAGTATCGCAAGTAAATGTTCTTTCAGTTCCGGGAATAAGGTTAAATTTATCGTCTAATTTACCTATTGTTATTGATTCTACTTTGTTTTGGCCGTTTGCAGAAATAATTGTATGATTTGTATAAATGGGAACTCCTAACCTTCTAAGTTTATCTTCGTGAACTCTATAACCACCACATAGAGATAGAGCTTCGATCAAACCAACAACTTCTATCTCTGCTTGGATAGCGTGATATCCTGCAATTAATCCAACATTTCCGCCGCCAACTATGAAAACTTTACCGGCAGCTTTAACGAGATCGCGGTTAACTAAAGTTTGAAATGCACCTGCACCGTATACTCCTGGAAGGGTATTCCCAGGAAAAACTAACATTTTCTCTCTTGCCCCAGTTGCAATTAACAGATAATTCGGCTTAACTAATACGTATTCTTCATTGTTCTTCAAAACACCAACTAAATTGTCGCTAAATACAGCTAAAGCCGTGCTATTGAGCCAAATCTTTACTGACTTCAACGAATTTACAATGTCACCAAGAATCTCTGCTATATCAATACCGCGCTTACCAGCATATACATCTTCTTGGGAACCAAAAAATTTATGCGTTTGAAGTACTAGTTTGCCGCCTAGTCTATTTTTATCGTCAATTAGTATGACATCTATTTCACGCTCTCTAAAAAGTTTTGTAGCCGATAACCCAGCTGGACCCGCACCAATAACAAGAACTTCTGTGTTAATAATATCGATATCGCCAACTTCTACGGCTCCATCCACAAGAGGTAGTTCTGGTAAACCATTACAACTTCTTATTTCCATTCCATCTGTTAGAAGCGTCATACACGCTTTCACTGGAATGTCATCGGCGATTACATTACACTGAGAGCATTGTCCATTAGCACAAAACATTCCTTGAGGACTAGAATCTTTTATGTGATGACCAAAAATTTTAATTTTATTAAGAAACAAAGCTGAAGATATAACCATTCCCTCAAACCCGGTTAAGGCTTTCCCGTCAAATTTAAATTTTATTTTATTTCTTTCGGGAATTTCCAGGATGGGATGTTTGGTTATTTTTTCCATTTAGGATCATATTTTAAATATTTATTATTATTGATAAGGAGCAATGACATCAATTATTTCATCAAAATCAATTCCCAATCTTCGTACCATCTCTATCGTAGGACAACCGTTATTGTTCCAGCCCCGCTCTATATAGACTGCGTCTTGAAGCTTTGTATATTGTTCTTCACGATGCTTACGAAGTATTTTAATTTTTTCTTCGGTTGATTTATCGTTAATTTTAAACCCTAACTCTTTAAGCTGCGTATCGTATCTCTCAGCGCGACTTTCGTATTCAAGTGGAGTAACTGGTCCAACTGCTCTATAAGGTAGATTTGAATCGTGTTCTCGAAGCCCTTTGCCCAACCTAATGTTAAAAATCCTTTGAAACGTATACACTCTTTCAGACATCTCTATGAGATCTTTCGATGTTGATTGATGTCCCGTAACTGCTGAATAATATTTAACGTAATTTTCAACATGATCGGGAATTTTCGCTCGAACTAGTTCTCCCGTCTTAGGATCTTTGATAGGGTAATCCGCTTGACTCGTTGGCTGGATATCGTTCCATGGCAGTTTGCATAAACCGCATAAACTAAACCAAGTCCTCCATAGTGGGAAATATCTCAGAGCTTTAGCTTTGTCCTCGAATGTTGGAATCGAGTTTCTAATTACATCGTCAAAGATAAGCCAAGCCTCGTCGTGTTGCGGACCTTTATTTGTTAATCCATATCCACCTTGTTGTGCTAAAGATTCTTTAGTTACATACTCAGAAAATTCTAAACCTTTGTGTTCCATGCCAATATCTTGTACAAATTGTGGGTCCGCTCCAAAGTTTTCAACAAAATATTTTTTCATATACTTAATACCTTTTCCAACTATAACTCCAAATCCTTCACCTTTAGCCATGTGGTGAATTAACTCAACCGCAGCTTCAATATCTCCGAAATTTAATTCCAACCCTCCAGTTCTTTCTTTATTTAAGATACCCGCTTCGAAACATTCCATAACAAAAGCTATTCCTGTACCAACTGAAATGGTATCTAAACCATATGTATCGCAATAGAAATTTACTTCCAGAACCCATTTTGGATCCCAAACGCCCCAATTTGACCCACATCCGGCTATCGTTTCGTATTCTGGGCCGTCGACAATCAATTTTTGACCTTTGAATGGCCCTGTTAAAACTTCGTGTCCTTCTGAATAATGAGAACAGCTAACAGTGCATCCAATCCAACATCCATCCCCGCCTTCTTTTCCAGAATATATCCCTTTCATTATCTCTCTACTATATGGGATATCTTTTCCATTAATTTCTTTATGTCTTCCGAAGCGGTAATTTTCTGTTGGTAAAAGGTCAGTAACATTCATGATATCGGGAAGATGCCCCGTTCCAACTCTACGCATTTCATTTTGTATTGGGTCAAGTTTGATTATTTCTTGGGTATGTGCTATTCCTATTTTTCTAGCATCTTCTAAATTAGCAGGATTATTAGAACCAACTGTAACTTTTAGAGTGCGACAAACCAATGCTTTAACTTTTTTATCATAAAAAACGGTCCCAATTCCCCCTCTCCCAGCTTGTTTGCTTGACGCCCATTTACGGCCAGGAACATACCAAGAAAAGTTTAACATACCCCAATTCGAATGTTTTGCAGCAGGACCCGTGCTCACTACCGAAATCCGTTGTTTTTCGCGGTCATCTTGTGAGTACAACTCAGTAAGTTGCTGGGTCAATTCGTGAGAATATTTAGATAACCCCTCAGAATCTTCTACTTCTTTAATTTGAACAATACCTTCAACACCATCTATGTATATTACAACCTCTTTTTGAGCTTTACCTTGAATTTCAATCGCATCAAAACCCGAGAATTTTAAATACGGACCGAAATAACCGCCAACATTAGAATCCACTATAATATCAGTTAAAGGAGATATTGTAGTAACAATTGATTTCCCCGAACCGGGGTAAAAGATGCTCCCTCCTAAAGGTCCTGAAGAAATGCAAATTTCGTTTTCGGGATCGTCCCATTTAACAATTCTATCTTGAGGAAGTCCATTCCACATGAGCCAAAGATCAAATCCTTTCCCACCGATAAACTTTTCTTTCATTTCATCAGTGACCGGTTTGATCTGGATAACATTATTAGTAAGATTAATATATAAGGTTCGATTTACATATCCCTTTTGGACTTCTTGGATTTCATATTTCTTTTCTGTTAATATCAAAGAATTTCACTCCATTAAGTTCTGATTTTTAAAATAAAAACATAATTTTGAATTATGGATGATTAAATGAGACTATTGAATTAAAATTTATTTAAATCAATTTAAAATAAAGAATGATCTCTCCCATTTCATTATTGCGTTGTAAAACTGAATATCGATAAAAACCCGACTATATATGGATTTATAACCTGAATAAAATACGCTAAGATTATTACATTTCTTTTGCCAATTCTTTTGCCCAATTCTGGATGGCATCCCAGTTTCGCGTATCATAGACCCCTGGTTTTGTCTCCTTGATTCCTGCAGCTTTAAGTTCTAATTTAAACGGACCCATAAATTTTCTAGCCCAGAATGGCATATTATTATAATCCCATATACCTCCAAACAGACCCATTGAGATTGGATGCAGATTATATTTAGAAGCTTTTTCTTCAAGGTATTTTCTTCTCGCTTCCCCAATTTTTTCGGGGTCTCCATCATTATCGGGTAAACCTTGTGCACCAGAGGACACAAAGAGAGCCACTTTCTTGTTTTCCAGTTCTCGACTAAATTGTTTCAAAAAACCTTCAGCTTTACTAGTCCATCTGTAGATCTGAATTCCGCTGCCAATAATAATAAGCTCATACTCTGCTATATCTCGAACTTTCTCTTCTTTGAGATTAACTACATTAACATCTAAGTCTTCCTCTTGAAGAATTTTAGCAATTTCCTCTGCGGTACCGGTAGTTGCTCCATAACGGGTACCATATACAATTAAAATTTTGTTTTTTTTCATTTTTTTATCTTCCTTCAATTATTTTTTTCTAGCTATCCCTTGTAATAACACGTCAATTGAGTGTTGAAGATATCCCTCAGCAGTGATGCCATACGTCTCTAAGAGTAATTGATTTACGGGTGATAGATGTACTATACCCTCAATGGCAGAACCCAAGAACATTACTGTCTGTATTGGATCCAAGTCCTCTCTTATTGTACCATCCTTAATTCCCAAATTAACAGCGTCCGTTAACATATCAAGTAATTCATTTTTTAATCCAATATATTCTTCTGCGTTTTCAATTTCTGTATCATCCTCCTCGTCGTTTTGAATCATTTTCATAAAACGAGGGGCTCTCGCTGAAAGATTAAGACGATAATAATCTGAGTGAATTTGTGAGTAATCAAAGTAAGCTCGAATTATACTCATTAATTTACCTAATCCAGTAGTCTCGCTTTTTTCAGCATTTTTAAATGTATCCCTAAGGATAACCACACCTTCTATTACTACAGCAAAATATAACGAAGGTTTATTTTTAAAATACAAATAGAGCGTCGTTTTAGAAAGCTCTAAATCTCCAGCAATATCATCCATGGAAACCTCATCATAGCCCTTTTTAAAAAATCTATTTTCAGCAGCTTTAAGTATATCGTTGCGACGCTGTAATTTTTCGCGTTCTCTTCTAGATAATTTGGAAATCTTAATTCACCACTTATATTTTTTTAATCACTTTGCGTTACTACAAGTTATTTATTT
>JABUBM010000177.1_pt1 | contig 14460 bp, 13 predicted proteins | sample 7240321 | NCBI WGS metagenome assembly JABUBM01 (sample SAMN07256344, study PRJNA390944) | subsurface metagenome | isolation source: Methane hydrate marine sediment | place: Pacific Ocean: Eastern North Pacific, ODP site 1244 | collected 2002
AAATAACCTCTCCGGCATCTCCTGCACCCACAATTAATATTCGTTCTTGCCCCCTATTTGAAGCGCCCTTCCTCTCACAATATAACCTCCAAACCAATCTACTTCCTCCCACCAGGGCCAGACTGAAAAACCAGGTTAAAGCCACAACTGTGCGCGGAAAGGCGATACCTTTCACCAAATTTAAACACAAAACCGTAACAAATATCCCTGCTGTAACGACTTCAGTTATTAAAAAAAGATCATTGATACTTAAATATCTCCAAATCCTCTTATATAATCTAAAAATTATCGCAGATAAATAGAAAAATAAAGGAATATAGACAAATAATCCTCGATAAAGATAAAAATATGGACTACAATCTTTGCCATATTTTAATACCAGAGTAATAATTAACGAAACATCTATTAAAGCAAAATCCAAAACCACCCAGGAAAAACTTCTAATAATATTCTTCATAGATCCTTCTTATTTCCTTCCATACTTAAAGGTCATTACACCCTCTGATTTATCAGGGCGCGGCAATCTCATTTTGCATCTTTCATCTTTCTTTGTATTTTGTATTTTGGTTTTTAACTTGTAACTTATCTTTTTGATTGGTAGACTATTAGATCGGTTAACTAAACATAAAGTAAAATCGCAACAACCCCAAACACCGCTTCAATTCCCATCAGCACCAGTACCAGATTCCTTTCACTAATCCCACCACACAGTTTCATTATCAATTGACACAGACCTACTGGACTGCTATTCGGGCAATATAATTTTCCGTCTTTATATATTCCCCACCAATTCCTAGCAGGGAAATGATTCTTGGCTTTTATTAAAAAATCCACCACATAAGGAATTATTAAAATAACCCCTGCTGCTTCGTAATTACCAATAATTACTGCACTTGCAATAATTGCTCCGATAGTTAAAGTCCCCACATCCCCTACTAAAATCTTAGCCGGATACCAATTATAATATAAAGTAGCCAGCAATGCTCCCAATGCTGCTATTAAAATTATAAAAGAAGTGGTCTGCCCCATTAAATAAGCAATAATAGCCAATGACCCAATAGCCACTATTCCCATCCCTGCTTCTAAGCCATTGAACCCGGCCAACATATTTACCGCATTGGCTGCCCCGGTAATCCCCAAAGGAACTAAAATCAAAGAATAAAAGATACCAAAATTTATTATTTCCAACCCAGGGATTTTCATCAAGCTATACCCTTCTTTTATAGCCATTAAGGGTAAAGCAGCAAATACCGGCATAATTGCCTTAGCCCCTTGTCTTATAGAAATCAAGTCATCAAAAACACCAATCAGAACTACTATCAATACTGTAGATAAGACTGCTAATATAGGGGTTAGACTAACCGAAAGAAATATATCAAAAAAAGTTCTCAAGAAAATAGTAGCCACGATTCCTGCTCCAAAACCAATTGCTATTACCAGTCCTCCCATCTCGGGAATCTCTTCCTGAGATTCGCTGTTCATATTCTTACCTACAATCCCGGCTTCCCTTAAGCGAGGGATTACTATAGGGAAACTAATAAAACTAACTATGAATGATACTATGAATATAAAAAATATCATATTTCCGCTCCTTCTACTTTTTCGGATTTGTAAAACTATCTTATTAAAAATAAAGTAACTAAAATATTTTCCATCCCCATTTATTGAAATATTTAGCAGTTGATACAAGACTAATAAATAATAATTTTATGTTTTTATGTGAACCCCGCTCCCATAAATGAATCACGCTTGTATAAGGATAAAATACAGCTCTTGATATTTCTGCTGCTCTTTGAGTTATATCTGCATCTTCAGCATACATATAGAAATTCTCATCAAAACCACCGATTTCTTCCAATATACTCCTTTTAAATAACATAAACGAACCGGATAAATACGAAACATCCATGATTTTATTATAACCTGTTTCTCTCATTTCAAAATAATCTATCCTTTTTTTAAATAAATCTTGGATAAATCCTGGAGTAAATCTTCTTACACATAGATCAAAAAGACAAGGTGATCTTTTACATAAATGTTGTATCGTGCCATCGGGGAAAATTATTTTTGGAGAAACCAGGCCAATATCAGAATTTTCTTCCATAAAATTTAAAAGCTTCTCAATCGTATTTTCTGTAAAAATAATATCGGGGTTTATAACTAAATGGTATTTCCCTTCCCCTAATTTAATAGCTATATTGTGAGCAGCGCCAAAACCAATATTTCTATTATTTTTAATTAATCTTACATTTTTGAAATCTTTTTCTATAATACTAACAGTACTGTCAGATGAATTATTATCAACAATAATTATTTCAAAATCAGTATTATTTATATTTTTAAGAATGTTCTGAAGACATTTTTTAATAATTTTATCATTATTATAAGTAACTATAGAAATAGAAACCATCAAAATTTTACCTCATAAGTAAAAAACTCTTCCAAAACTTCTTGCTCAAAATAATCATCAGGGTTCAGAATGAGATGATATTTTGAATTTGTCTACTATTTTTATATGTTTCAATACCAATAAAAATATTCATTTGTAACCACCCAGTTTTTTTGTAATCCCATGATAAAAACCTTTTAGAGAATATATAAAATGCTTCCAGTGAGGTTTACCAAGAATAGGAAATCCAATGGTGTATTTTACAGATTTCATCAAAAGATTCAGCCTCATTCCGAAGGTTATATATTTACTTCTTAAAGCTAAATGAATTGCATTCCGAATTATGTAGTAATCTCTAATTGGAGATCTAATAGAATACGATTTAAATCCGACTTTTTTTACCGCATCACCCAAATAATGTTCAATGACAACATCAGCACATCCGATTATTGCGTAACCCTTCGTTCTCGCTCTCCAGCACCATTCAAAATCAACCCAATCGATAAATAATTCCTCATTAATAAAACCAATATAGTTAAACATCTCTGATGGAATAATTTTACCGGATGCAATTGCTTGAGTTATTTCATGACATCCACTTTGTGGATATATTCTTTTTGAAAAAATACTGTCAAACAGTACAAATCCTTGTCTTTCTCCTCCTCGGTTTAGTTCAGCAAAATCAGGAGCAATTGCAGCCACTTTTTCTTTATTTTCAATCTTAGAATATGCTTCAAGCATCTTGGCGATATAGTTATCAGGATAAAAAGTATCTTGATCGCTTAGTAAGACAAATTCTGCCTTATTCTTTAAAGCCCTTTTTATACCAATATTTTGAGCTTTGGCAATGCCAACATTTTCATTGAGTGTAATGAGTTCAACATTGTTTTTTGTATTTAGTAATTCGTGATTTTTAAAAATATTACTACTACCATTTGGGGTGTTGTCTATAATTAATATTTTATTTACTTGCTTCATAATACTTTTAATAGTCTTGGTAATGGTTTGCCCATTTGGGAAAAAAGCTATTATAATAGCTGTAACAGTTAATCGGTTCATAGCTTATCCTCAAAAATGAAATATCTTTTGCATAAAAATATAGTTAAATAGCATTAATATTGAATAAAAAATGACAAAAAAATACATAAGAAATTTTGGTAAAAAGCCAATAATCGATACTAAAAAAGCATCCATCCCATAATTTTTCCCTTCATCTCGCTTTATAATTCTTCTCCATCCACTTCCTATATTCCCCGCTTCTTACTCTATCCACCCAATCTTGATGATTTAAATACCATTTGATGGTAATATCCAAACCTTCTTCAAAACTAAGTCGCCTGCTCCAGCCTAATTTGCTTTTTATTTTATCGCAGTTTATGGCATATCTTCTGTCATGCCCAGGTCTATCTTTGACAAAATTAATTAATTTCTTAAAATAATCCTCATCTTTTTCCTTTATTTTCGCTATCTTCTCGCAAAGAAAATTAACTAACTTTATATTTTCCCATTCATTCTCTCCGCCTACATTATAGGTCGAGCCAACATCTCCCTTATTCAATATCTCCCAAATCGCCCGGCAATGGTCTTCTACATACAACCAATCCCGCACATTTTTTCCATCACCATATACCGGCAGAGCTTTCTCTTCTAAAACATTTAATATCATTAAGGGGATTAATTTTTCCGGAAACTGATAGGGTCCATAATTATTAGAACAATTGGAAATGGTGGCAGGTAAGTTGTAGGTTTTATAATAAGCTCTTACTAAATGGTCTGAGGAAGCTTTGGAGGCAGAATAAGGACTATTAGGTTTATAAGCGGTATCCTCATAAAAATAATCACCATCTTCAATAGAGCCATAGACCTCATCAGTGCTAATATGGTGAAATAAAACATCTTCCCTACCTTTCCAATTTTCTCTTGACACTTCTAAAAGAGTAAAAGTTCCCATTATATTAGTTTGCACAAAATCCTTAGGCCCAAAGATAGACCTATCTACATGAGATTCTGCCGCAAAATTGACCACAGTATCAATCTCATATTTCTCAAAGACCTTTTTTAAAGTAGCAAAATCACAGATATCTACCCTCTCGAAAAAATATCTTTTCCCTCCGTAATCATTATCTATCTCCTGCAAATTTTCTAAATTACCGGCATAGGTCAGTTTATCTACATTGATAATCTTTCCACAAAAAGAGGTATTCTTAAAAACATAATGAATAAAGTTTGAGCCGACAAATCCTGCTCCACCGGTCACTAAAATATTTTCTAATCTTCTTTTCATTTCTCTACCCCGCTTTCTATCCCTTTCCTATTCTCCCTCAAAGATATCAGAAAATCTTCCAATGCCCTATCCCAATCTCTAATCTTTAGGTTAAATTCTTTCTTTACCCTCTCTTTAGATAAGACTGAATATCCTGGCCTCAAAGCTTTCGTAGGATAATCCTCAGTCTTGATAGGTTGTATCATTACTTTTTTATTGTCTTCAATCAATCCCAATTTTTTAGCTTTTTTATAAATAGTCCGGGCAAATTCATACCAGCTGGTCATACCTTCATTGGTAAAATGATATATCCCATAACTAACTGAATCATCTTCTATTATCTTTAAAATAGCACCGGCTAAATCCACCGTATAAGTCGGAGATCCCCACTGGTCTTCTAATACCTTTACCAAATCTCTTTCTTTAAATAATCTTAGAATAGTATAGACAAAGTTATTTCCTTTTAAGCCATAGAGCCAGGCTGTTCGGATAATAAAATATTCTCTCAATATTTTCTTTATCTCTTCTTCGCCAGCTAATTTGCTCTTACCATATATATTTAAAGGATTAGTTTTATCATCTTCTCTGTAGGTAACAGCACCCTCCTCTTGCCGGCCATTAAAGACATAGTCAGTAGAGATATGAATTAATCTAATCTGCCTCTTTGCCGAAAATAAGGCAATATTCCTAACCCCATCTTTGTTTATTCTAAAGACCTCGTCTACTTCTTCTTCTGCCTTATCTACCTTAGTATATCCTGCACAATTGATAATCCATTTAATCTTCTTATCTTTTCCAAATTTCTCCAGAGCTTTATAATCACTAATATCTATTTCCTTATCACTGGCACAATAAGGAAGCCCTCGCTCTTTCAATAAGCATTCTATATCATTACCTAACATCCCTTTATTTCCGATAAGCCAGATCATAGATTATTTATCCTCTTTAATAAAATCTAAATAAAATTTATCCTCTTTATCTTCATGCCTTATCTCATCAACTTCTTCTTTTCTGTCCCAACCCCGATATAATTTATCAGGATAATTTAACACCACTCCGTCTTTCTCTTCTGAGATATTTTTATAACCATGAACTACTCCAGGAGGAACAACTACCCTGATAGGATTATCTGCCCCTCCAACTATCTCCATACAATATCCGAACGTTTTACTTTCTTTCCGATTGTCCCACAGTTTTATCTTGAAATTGCTTGGCCCCATAAAACAGAATATATCGGTCTGCTTAAGATGTTCATGGGGTCCTCGAGCTATCCCTGGTCTAGTATAAGAAACATAACTCATCACTGGCTGTAAATTATCCGGCAGGTTATCCATCCTGAAGGTTTCTACCAAAAAACCCCTCTCATCAGTAAATTTATTTAACTTATTTATTACTACTCCTTCAATTTCACCTTTTTTAAATTCCATAATTCTCCTACTTTATCTTTTGTTCTTCTTTTAAAATCATTTCCAGATATTTTCTATAATCATTTACAGGTAATCTCTCAATTATTCCCATAAACTGATTTTTATCAATATAACCTTTCCTAAAAGCCACCTCTTCTATACAGCCAATCTTTAATCCCTGTCTCCTTTCCATAGTAGCAATATAATTGGAGGCATCAAGCAGACTATCCGGGGTGCCGGTATCCAGCCAGGCATAACCCCGGCCTAAAAGCTCAACTTTAAGATTTTTCTTCTTCAAGTAGGTTAAATTTACATCAGTTATTTCCAATTCTCCCCGGGCAGAGGGCTTTAAATTTTTAGCTATATTCACAACTTCATTATCATAAAAATATAGTCCTGGAACAGCATAATTTGATTTAGGATATTTTGGTTTTTCTTCTATACTTATAGCTTCGTTTTTCTCATTAAATTCAACTACTCCATATCTTTGAGGATTGGCTACCCAGTAACCAAAAATACAAGCACCTTTTTCTAGGCCAGCTATCCTCTGCAAAGTTATCGAGAAACTATGCCCATAAAATATATTATCCCCTAATATCAAAGATACCGAATCTTCCCCTATAAACTCTTCTCCAATAATAAAGGCTTGGGCAATCCCCTCTGGTCTGGGCTGTTCTTTATAGTAAACATTAAGTCCAATCTCTTGACCATCTCCAAATAAATTTTTAAATTTTGGTAAATCCTGAGGAGTAGAGATAATTAATATATCTTTAATCCCTGCTAGCATCAAAGTAGATAATGGATAATATACCATCGGTTTGTCATAAACTGGAATCAACTGCTTGCTCACTGCTTTGGTTAAGGGATTGAGCCTAGTCCCTGAACCGCCAGCTAAGATTATGCCTTTCATATTTTACTCCTTTAAATTTGATATCTATTTCTAAAAAGATATATCCTTTTAAATTTTTATCATTTATTAATTATTAATAATTTTTGAAAATTAATATTATCGATTACTATAATCTTTAAAACTCTTATCCACTATCTATACTGTCACTTTTTATTTTTTTATAAACCTTAGCAGCTCTTTTATAAATATTCTGTCCGAATAATGAAATAAAAAGAATTAATAAAAATTTAATATTTATAGGATTTAATTTAGTAGCCTTTATTAAATAATTTCTTCCTTTTTTAAAATCTCCATTCAAACATAAATTAACACTAACGCTAAAATAATGTTTTGATAATATCTTTTTATGCTTCACAAAATCTTGATAATGTTTATTTATAATCAATTCATATGCCTTTATTAAAGCTTCATCATTAGCAGAGATGCTATCTGGAGTATGATGAGAAACCAATAATGGATCGTCTATAAATTTAAAATGATAATATTTTGAGAGCCTTAAGACTAATTCCCAATCTTGAAGTCGAGGTAGGTCTTCTTCAAACATACCTACTTTCCCAAAGCATTCTTTGCGGACTACAATGCTTTGTGTGGTAACGAAATTTCCTTTCAGAAGCTCAATATGAATATAACCTTCTTTTTTTATAATTTTATCAGAAGGAATGTATTCCTTTTTATCCCCTTCTATTCTCCAAAATCCTGTGTAAATAACTCCTATTTCAAGAGGTGCTTTTTTAAACATTTTCATTTGCTTCTCAAGTTTTCCTGATAACCATTCATCATCACTATCTTGAAAAGCAATATATTTTCCTTTTGCTTCTCTAATTCCGGTATTTCTTGCAGTAGCTGCTCCTTTATTTTTTTTGTTTTTTATATAGATAATTCTTTTTTCTTTATTTTGCAATTGTCTAATGACATCTTCGGTATGATCAGTGGAGCCATCATCTACAACAATTATTTCAAAATCCTGATAAGTTTGTTTCAATACACTATAAATAGCCCGGACTATTAGATTTTCACGATTATAAGTTGGGATAATTACACTTACAGTTGGATTTTTCATATTTTGACTCATAATTGTTCCCTAATTTCACATCCGTTTTATAATTCATTATCAGAAATTATAAAAACTATCAATCTAGCTATACTAATCAAATAAGATAATTTTTTAATATAGTCTATCAGTATCTTTTTATTTTTCCCTACTTTAGTATTTAAAATTAATCGATAAAATATTCAATAAATAAGCTATTTTTTAAGTTAAACTTGGATATAAATATTATTTGCAGCCAATGTATAAAATTTCTTCACTGTTCATTCTATGCTTTATTATATCCTTATTATTTAAATCATTTTTGATATCGTATAACTTTACTTTAAAGCCCTCACTTTCTAATTTCTCTTTATAATCTTTTCCATATATTCTAAGGTGATCTTTTTGGCCAAAATATTTTACTCTTTCTTCTGATAAAACAATTGAAAAATCTTCAAAGGTTTTTATCATAGTCTTAAACATAGGCACCTGTAAAATTGCCTCTCCGCCTGGTTTTAAAACTCTAAATAATTCCCTCATTGCTTTTTTATCATCTTTAACGTGTTCTAAAACATGGTTGCAGATAATAAAATCAAAATAATTATTTTCAAAATTAATACCCGTTACATCAATGACTTTTTCAGCTATCAAAGGATTTAAATCACCATTAATATATTTCATTTTATTATTAGCCTTAAAAACTTTCTGCAAATTTCTTTCCGGTGCAATATGTAATAATTTTATTGTTTTTTGAGAATGTAAAATATTTGTTTTATTAAGGATATACCAATAAATAAGCCTTTCTCTATCCGTTGAATGACATCCGGGGCATAGAGCAAAACGATATCCTCCTCCAACAATATTTTTAGTAGCGTTGTTATTTATACCAATAGGAAGAAGTTTGCGAAAATGTCTATTACAAATATTGCATTAATATTTAAGACCAAAATAAGATAATGCTCTAAAATGATTATACAAAAATCTTACATCACTATGATATTTCTTGGGTATTATTTTTTTTACAACTTTTTTAATATTTTTCACTAAATTATTTCTCTTTTTTATTTAAAAACACTATGATAAATGTCTGCAAATATTGTATATATTTTTCGATATTAAAACTCAATATTTTTTATATTTTATTATTAAACTAAATTTGCTAATCAATCTTATTCTTATTTTTTACTTTTCTTCTAAATTTTTCATAAATATACCCTAGTTGTGTTGCTAATTTTACTTCCCAGGAAATTAAATAAAATCCAATTTTTGTCAATGAGGATGACTGATTCCAGATTTCATATCTTTTCATATTTTTAGAAAAACCCCACGGTTTATCCGGCAAATAGTACTGCAAGTGAAAAATATTTCTCCCTATTTCTTTATAGTATTTTGGGTGATAAAATATTATTTGTTGAATTCCTCTTCCTGTTCGAAAAAATTTACAAAAGATCTTTCTAAAAGAAGAACGAGCCGGATGTCTCATAACGATACTGTTGTTATAATACAATTTATATCCCGAATCAAACACTCTATTTCCAAATTCATAATCTCCACCTGAAATTAATCTTGAATCAAATAATCCAATTTTATCAAAAACATCTTTTCTTGTTATTAAACAACAAGTCGGTGCAAAATGATGATTGATTACATAACGTTCGACTGGGAATCCTGTCATTTTATTATATAATCCAAATACATTCTTTTCTTTTAAATATATTTCTACTTTACATGCGAAATATTCAACTTGATTTTTTTCTAAGGAATTAACAATTTTAGACAACCAATCTTTTTCTACCGACATATTAGCATCTATAAAAGCAATAATTGACCCTTCAGAAGCATTTATTCCTTTATTACGAGCAGCATAGGAACTTTGAATATGTTTCTCCATTATTATTCTCACTAATCCGGGATATTCTCGAGCAAACTTTTTGGCTACATTCAAAGTATTGTCCTTAGATACATTATCGACTACAATAATTTCAAAATTCTCAGGAAGAAAATCCTGAACCACTAGTGATTTCAACGTAGCATTAAGGCCATTAGGATTATTATATACTGGAATAATAACTGATATATAAGGATAGAAATTGTATTTCTTTTTAATATGTGTACTCTCCTTTTTTAAAATATATGTTTCTGGTTAATCGCTAAAAATTACCTTTAAACAAGTTTCATATTTTAGAATATTTTACTGCTGAGCTTTTTATACATTAGCTTATATTCAAAACATTTTTTAAGATTTGATATAATGATTATTTAGTTTTTATTCTTTTTATTCACATTAACATTCATATTTTTTGAATATTTTTATTAAATGTTTTTCTGCTGCATTCCAGCTGTATTTCTCTATGCATTTATTTCGCGCTTTTTTTCCTAATTTTTCTGCTTCCCCTTGGTTGTCTAAAACAAATTTAATGGTCTCTGCTAATTTTTTAGGATTTTCCGGTTCTACAACCCATCCACATCCCTTTAAAATTTTCGGAAGGTCCGAAACTTTTGTAGCGATTATTGGTTTTGCCATAGCCATGGCATCAAAAACTTTTGCCGGAACTTGACCTATTGCTGAAAAACTTTTTTTCTGAGGAATTACTATTATATCTGCAATGGTTAAAAATTCTGGAATTTTATCAAATGGCTGAATACCAAGCCCTTTGTAGTTATTTCCTAATATCTCCTTGGCTATCTTAGTTAATTTTTTACCATAATCATTATCTTCACCGATACCCACGACAAACATAACAACATTTTTATTTTTAATTATATTTAAAGCATTAATTAAAATTTCCAATCCCTTATGTTCTATTGGAGTTCCTAAAAACATGACAACTTTTTTTGAGCTATTTATATTATATTTCTCCCGTAATAATTTTTTACTATATTTTTGTGGATTAAAACTTTCTGTATCTCTTGCGTGCCAAATAATTATCCCACCGTATTTTTCTTGTAAAAAATGGCTAGAAACAGTTAATTCATCTGCAAAATTTATTAATTTTTCAGTAATTAGATTATTCCAGTATGAATTTAAATTATAAAAATAAAGTGTTGAATTCTTAATAAAACTCATACGCTGATGAGTAGATAACAAGCTGTATTTTTCTTTTACAAATCCCATCTGCCAATCATCTATATCTAAAATTAATGGTTTCTTTTTTAAAACCTTCTTTAGTAGCCCAATCCCAAAACTGCTGAAAAGTGGCTTACTCGCATAAATAACATCTCCATCGATTTTTTTAATTAATTCTCCAATTTGCCAATATGGTTTAAACCTTCCGGAAATCCTAACAGACTTATATATTATACTTTTATCATAAGCGACAGGTTCCCAAATCCTTTCACCAAAAATGGGACCTATTATTTCAACTTTATAATGTCTTTGAAGTATTTTAGCTAATAAATAAGCACGACCAAGACAATTAAGGGATAAATCTGGAGTTAAAATGGATATTTTCATAAATCTTTTTCTTTGTATTAAAGTTATTCTTTATAGACATCGGATAAAAATATTGTCTTCTAAATTTAAAATAGATCATATTTTACAATATAATGCTTAAATTTTTTAACTACCAAAAATAATTAAAATATGATAAAATTGTTCGTCATTCCACTCATTACGTTATAATTATTTGTTATAAAAATAAATCTTTTAGAACACTTTCCCATCCGTTTGAAAAACGATGATAACGCCTGTTTATCAATTCTTTAAATATTCTGTTGATGCGTTTCCATCGTGAATAATTATGCATCCATTGTCTTTCATGCAAATGCTTTATCTTTTCTATTAAAAATTCATTAGTCCTTTTTGTCATTTTATTCATTTCATTTAATCGATTTAAAATATATACAAGCCGGCCAATTACAATTTCATAAGACTCTAATTTTGTATTATAAGCTCTCTTTAATTGTTCAATGAAATTAAGTTTTTTCTCGCCATCCATATTTATCCCTATCGATTGTTTGGAATGCAGGCGATATTTTATAAGAGGTTCCTCAATAAATATGCCTTTCTCTTCAGCAGCACTTGCCAATAAAGCTATCCACTTATCATGAACCCATTCTTCGGGTATTGGTAGAATCCAATTAGTTATTGTTTTACAAAGAGCCATGGTAGCACCTGTAACTATACTGCGTTCAACAAGAACTTCAATTTGATTTCCTTGTTCAAACTTTCTTCTTCTATTTGCAGTAAATGACACATAATCCCACAAGGTACCATCAATCGAATTCAATTTCTCATCAACTACTAAGGCATTTGAAAAAATATAACCAACACCAGGATTTTTTTTAAATGTCTCCGCAATTTTTTTAATTTTTTGTGGTAGCCATATATCATCTTGATCACATAAAGCAATTATTTCCCCCTTGCATAAGGTTATTACCTTTTCGAAATTTTTAGTAGCACCTAATCTTTTCTTATTGCAATGAATTATTACTGGGAATGAGGTATTTTTTTTAAATTCATCTAAAATTTGTAAAGTTGAATCAGTAGAACCATCATCACAGACTACAAGCTCATCCGGTAAATGAGTTTGTTTAGCAATACTAACTAATTGTTCCTGCAAATAATCAGAACCATCAAAAGTACACATAGCTATTGATATAGTCAATCTGATAACATCTTTATTTTGCAATGGCATCAATATGATTCATTAACCTCTCTCTGTTAAAGAAAATATTTAAAAGAATAATTTTTAATGTTTATATTTCTTCTTTATTATTGTTAATTAATAATGTAATATCTTATAAATATAATCATAAATATATTCATTTACTTGCATTTTTTAAAATTAAATCTTTATAAATAGCTTCCATTTCATTTGAATTCTCTACAATTGTCTTTACTTTTTTGATTTTATTACTCATTCTCTCTACTTCTATCGGATTATTAATAAAATATCTTATTTTTTTAAATAAATCCTTTGAACTACCTACTTTAAACATTAATCCTGTTTCACCATCTTGTATCATCTCCGATAATCCACCAATATCTGAAGCAATGACTGGTGTTTTACTCATAAAAGCTTCTCTTATGGTTAAGGGGGAATTTTCCATACATATAGATGGCACAATTAAAATATCGGTTTTTGAAAATATATTTCCTATTTCATTATATTTAAAACTATTCATAAAATGAATGTGTTTATTTTTTATTAATTTCAAATATTTTTTTTTATTTTCTTCTGAAACAAAACCATATATATCTAAAGAGGCATCTTTAATATCATTAAAAGTTTTAATAAGAATTTCGATGCCCTTATGCACAGAAACAGAACCAATAAAGACAAATCTTATCTCTTTAGATTTTGTTTTTTGAATATTTTTCAAAAATCTATTATTAACCCCTGAATCAATATGGAATACTTTTCTTGTTTGCATACCGTTTTCAATAAGTTCATTCTTTAATTTTTGTGAAGGCGTAATAAATACATCAACCTTCTTATAAATATCATGAATTATTTTAGGTCTAAAATAAAACATATAATAATTATTATATGTTTTAATAACGAAGTTTAATATAATTTTTACTAAATTTTTTGGTAGTTTGATGTATGTATTCGGTCGAAATATTTCCACTTTTTTTAGTCCATATAATCCTTCATTACAAAAGCATTCAATACATTTTCGACGATTACCATCGTTTATACATAAAACATTATTATTATCAATAAAATGTGCTTTTGGGCATAATAACCAGTAATCATGTACGGTAAATGCCATTGGTATTTTGTATTTATATGCTATATTAACTAAATTCATAGAAAGACCGATTAAATGTTGAAAATGAATAATATCCGGTTTAAATTCTGCAATTAATTCTTTAAATAACTTGTTTATTTTCTTATTATTAGTAGTAAAGTAAATTCTAGATTTAATCAAGTTAAAATAAGTGGATTTTTTTAAATATTTACTTGGATTAATAGCAAGAAAAGGTAATCCGTCAAAATGCCCCTTTTTAAAATCTTTATCAATTTCCATGTCTTTAAAAAAAAGATGGACATCATGATGTTTACTTAATTCTTTACTAAGATTATATGTATAGATTTCAGTACCACCTATAGCATTAGGCAGAAAATCATGAACCACTTGTAAAATTTTCATTCTCTATTCTTCCCTTACTTACTATTCTAAAACATTTATCTGCTCAAAATATGCTACGCTTTATATACCTTAATACATTTATTATTGGCTTGGGAAATAATAAAATTGCCAAATCTTTAAAAGCTAATACCCAGGTCTCTTTATTTAATGGATAACTGACAAAAGGTTTAAGTAATAATTTAAAAGCTCCCGTATAATCTTTCCCGCCAAATAAAACTTTACTCCAAAAACAATAATTTTGTGCAATTTCTTTTTTGTTTGGAAATTTATATTCAATTAAATAACTATCTAAAAAATTATTTACTTCTTCTCCTTTAAGAGATTGAAGTTTATCTTTACCAAATCTTTTCCTCTCTTTAGCTA
>JABUBM010000178.1_pt1 | contig 14452 bp, 25 predicted proteins | sample 7240321 | NCBI WGS metagenome assembly JABUBM01 (sample SAMN07256344, study PRJNA390944) | subsurface metagenome | isolation source: Methane hydrate marine sediment | place: Pacific Ocean: Eastern North Pacific, ODP site 1244 | collected 2002
ATGGACTGGTTGATTATAATTAGATTTCTTAACAATAACTGGATAGTCTTAGCCGTAATGGTAGTAATAATTTATTTTGTACTTAAAAAAGATGGTAGTAGTGGTTATGAAGAAGGTCAAAAGCAATTTGAAGAAGATAATTTTTTAGGTCAGTATTATGGGAAAAGGGTAGGCAAAAAGACTAAAAAATAAGAAAAAAAGTGTGCTGCTATTTTAAATAATTTAGAGGAGTATTAAGTTGGTAATTTTGTATATTTTAGGACTGATGGGTTGGGTTATTATAATATTCATAATTTTCGGAGTTTGCTTTCATAACTATACTAAAGACGAAAAAGGCAAAGATAAAAAAGATAAGATAGAAGACTATTTACTTAAATAAAAAAGGAGGTGAAAACAGTTGACAAAAGTAGAATACAGAAAAATAATTTGGGGACTACTAAAAGATTACCGGGATGACTTACAAATGCCCCTAGTAGAATTGTTAGATAAGATAATGGCGATAGGTATACCAAAGGAGAAAAAAGGCAAAGTAACATTCAATAAAAAGAACCCGTATGTAGGGATGTCTACCAGGGAAGATGTGGACTTTGGTAAAGGCAAAAAGAAGCAAACATATAAAGATAAATTTCATAAAGAACTTGGATAGGATAGTAAAAAAGTAATAGATAAAAAGAGGAGGTATTAACAAATGGCAAAAGGAATAGAAGAAGCATGGTTTTCTCCAGAGTTTAAAAAAGTGATGGAGGCAATAGATAAGTGGAAAACAGTAAATAGTAAAGGGAAGTCTCTCATAGCAAGTTTTTCAAAACTTGATGATAAAGGTATTCATGTTAGCGATACTATGGTTTTAGCTTTTGGCAGTAAAAAAATGTGTAAGATACATTTGGAAATATTAGAAGAGTGGCTTAATGAATATAAAGACGAATTCATGAATTGGTAAAGTTGTTAACACATAGAAATTTATATTAACTAAGTACAGGGATAGTGGGTATATTGAGAAGTCCCGAAACTGGTATTTTAACTTAGTGTTTTCTGGTTAGTAGTGGGTTTAGTACGGTTACTGGACAATAGTAGGTACATTTAATAGAATACATATTAAATTAACTAAACTAAAAAAAATATTTTAATGAAAAACACATAGAGACAAAGACTTCTCCCTAGTTACCAAAATTCTTTTTAAAAAAACACTTGACTTTTATTTAATGTTATTATAAAATAAAGATGTTAAATTAAATAGAAGGAGGTCTTCAGAAATGAAAACTAACGCAAAGTCTAACACAAAGAAATTAGTTAAAGGGTTGAATGTGATGGCAGAGGAGGAACTTAACTACAAGAAAGCGATAACAAAAGAGGATGAGAGGATAGGGCTAAAGGTAAGGCAAGAGAAAGTGGTTGCAAGTATTATGGAGGATCTAAATACTAAGGAAGGAGGTACCGACCAGATGACAGTCAAGGGTGGCGTTAAAACTAAAGTGGTTACTAAAAAGATTGTTCCCCCGAAAGAGGTAGACTTAAAAGCTGTCCAGGAGAAATGTTCAGGGTTTCTAAAGGGATTGGAGACAGGGCTAGACGGCGTAAAGTATGAAATGGAGAAGGTTCTTATAGGCGAATTAAACTTTAGGCAAAATAGTCGTCTTATATTTGGTATTAGATACCGGGTCTGTGGAAATGAGGTTACATATTCATTGGTAACAAAAGAGACCTTTAAGAACTTTAACAAGGAACTCCAAGGCAAATATTCTCCCGGGAATTGGAATGTTCTTTTTGACTTTAGTAATGGCAATGACCTCAAGAAGTTTAACCCGATTATTCAGGCATCATTAGAGAAACTTTTAAAGGCAAAAACAGAATTGCCTAAAGATAAAGTCAAAAAGAAGAAGTAGTCAGAAGGTTGGGGGGCTTAGAAACCCCCCTTCTTTGTAACTACTTAAATAAAATAGAAGGAGGTTATGATGAATACAGTTGAACCAATCCGGGACTTAAATAGTATCCGGACAATTAAAGGCAATTTAAAAGATCAGAAGAACCCTAGAGACCTGCTGCTTTTTGTTTTAGGCATAAATACAGGGCTTAGGATTAGTGATATCTTACCCTTAAAATTGAGTGATGTCCAGGATAAGAAAGGAGACCCCAAAAACTATGTTTACCTTACCGAAAAAAAGACTCACAAACAGAGGAAGATAATCTTAAATAGTGAAGTCAAAAAGGCACTACAAATTTACTTTAATAAGTCCAAAATATATGATCTGAATTCTTATTTATTTACTTCGGAGAAAAGTAATAAGAATAGACCGTTGACTAAAGCAATGGCTTGGCATTTAGTAAATAAGTGGTGTAGGGAAGTCGGAATAATTGAGAGGGTTGGTACCCATACTTTGAGGAAAACTTTAGGTTATCAGATGAGGAAAAGTGGGATTGCTATTGAGGTAATACAAGAAATGTTGGGACACTCTTCGGTCAATATTACCAGTCGCTATATCGGGATAAACCAGGAAGAACTAGAGGCGGTTGCCAACGGGTTCCACTTATAACCAAAAAAGCCTGGTATGTTTATACCTTATTGGGTAAACAAATGGTAAAAACAGGGTAAAGACATAGGTTAAATTATAATTTTACCATAAGAATAGGGGAAAGGAGGTTAAATGTATATATCCCGGAAGAAATTCACTACCTATGAAGAAATTAGGGTAGAAGGAAAATTTAATATGTTCGATGTCAATAGGGTTCAAATCAGGTCGCATATTATTTCAGAAAATAGTTTGACCCGGAAAGAAGTAATCTGGATAATGTCCCATTACGGAAAGTTGTGTCAGAAATTTGGTTATGTGAGGGTACAAAGTATTTGAGGAAAGGAGGAGGAAAATGAAAAAGATAGAGGTTATCGCTATAATAATTTTAATTATAGCAGTAGTTTGCCTTTTAGTTATACCAAGGTTGTATTACCAAAAAAAAATGGAGAACTTTACAAACAATCCTGCAGGTACAATCGATATAATCACTGCCATCTATAATGCCTCAGTATTAGAGATAGGATTACTAGGGGGACTGATAGTATTACTAGGGGGACTGACAATGGGATTGATGATATCCCTTCGGAAATAAATCATTTCTAGAGGATAAAGAGGGTAATATATGGCTAAAAAAATAGACGAAACCCAATTGGTTAAGGACTTCCGTAAGGGGATACCTTATGCAGAAATTGCCCGTAGGCAAAAAGTAAATACCGGGTCAGTAGCATACTGGGTAAAGAAGTTAGGTCTAGAGAGGAGTGGGCAAAGGAGGAAAAAAGGGGAGGTGTTTTCGGTACAAGAAAAACGTATTTTGAGGGCTATGATAGAGACCCGTGGGGGGAGGAAACAACTACTCTATATCCTAAAGGGGGAATAAATAAAAGGGGGTAATTATGGTCAAACTAAAAGAAGAAATTTCTACTTATTTGGACAGTTTAGACCTAGCAGACAAGTTATTGATAAGGGATACTTACTTTCTTTTTTGTGGCGGTAATGAGAGCAAACAGGAAAAGGCTATAACAAAAATATTAAATAAAAGGAGGTAAAAATGTATCTGAAATATAGGTGTCTAAACTGTGGTCGAATCTGGCGGAGTAGAGATATTATGGTAGTCTGCCCGGTCTGCAGGAGTAAACCAATTAGAATAAAAGACGGGGTAGACATAAAAGAAGTGATGAAGAGATTAAAAAGGAGGAGGGTTTAAATAATGGAGTGGGGTTATCTTGTCATAGTTTTAGTTGTGGTAGCAGGAATAATTTATATTTTGTCCAAAAAAGGGAGTAAATAAGTAATGCGGTGATCCGGTTTTTTCTCCATATATTTTGTCCGGATTACTGACCCTGCCCTCCGGTTTCTGGCAGTCATTACGGAGGGCAGGGAACTTGAGAGGGGGTCTAGATGTCTGAAAGAGTGAGCATTAGAGAAATTAAAAGCATTAGGGGAAGATTGAAGTCAGAACTAAGAAATGGGAATTTAACGTTCCATAGGAGAGTAGAGGTTGAATCTCTTATCCATCATTTAGATACTTGGCTAGACTGGAAAAAGGGTTGGGATAAAAAGCGTTACATGGACGCAATTACAAAGCGAAAGTTAAATAAAGGAGGGTAAAAATAATGGAGTGGTGGCTTATCGGAATAGTGTTAATCTTGATGGCAGGAATAGTTTATTTTTCAATTTTTAAAAAGAAAAAAAAATGAGTAGATAACAATTTGAAAGGAGGGTTAAATTTGAAAAAGGGTAGTTTTGTTGAATTTTTTGATGATTCAGAGATTGCCCAAAAACTTGAAGAAAGGGAACAAAAACTTAAGGGAGGAGGATTATTAAAAATGTTTGATGAGGACAGTTTCTTAAAAGATAAACCCGATTGGCTGATAGATTTATTCAAAAAAATTGACGGGTTTTGTCACGGTGTACAAGCAGGGGTAACAAGGACGATACTAAAAACTTATATCCGGTATACCCACAGGAGTAGGATGTTCGCTAAAATCATGGTTAAGCATGACAAAATGCAAATCTACTTACGTTTGGAGTACGCGAAACTAGAACAAAAACCGGCATTTATCAGGGATTATACACCGGTTGCCAAACAGACCTGGATAGAGTTATCAATAACAGAAAGTGATATACTGAAAAATGGAACAATACTTTTAGATGTGACCGAAGTGCTAATCAAAAAATCTTTTGAACGGATACTCAAGAACCCCACATTAAGCAGGTTTCCCACATTCGGGAAGAAGGTAGTACCTGAATTTGTAACCCCTACGTTAACAAAGTTCTCCGTAGAAATTTTGACTGACGGATTTTGTCAGATGGGGATTCGCGTCCACAAAACACAGTTGCCAAAGTTATTAGAGAAGCTTTTGTAAAAAAAAAGGGGGAAAATGAAAGATGAATTATTACATTTGTCCTGGATGTGGGCAAAGGTATTGCGGTTGGTCGAATAACAAAATTTGTCAAAAGTGTAAAAAGGTATTAAAGAGGATCACCAGGGAAGAATTTTATTCTAAAGAAAAAGGAGTAGTTATAGAGGAGGTGAAAAGATGATAGTAGTCCAGAAATATAAACAAAATGCAGAGGAATTTTCGGGTATAACGTCTGCGGTTACTTTTGAATCCCTTAAAAAGAGGTTAAGTCTCTATTTCAAAAACATCGGAAAAATTAAGGCACAGTTATTCGCTGGGGAAAAAATTTCTATGCCCTATGTAGAACTTCAAAAGGATAGAAGGGTCAGAGGTGTAAAAGTTTCGGTTGAGAGGAGGAGAAAAACTGATACCCTAAAATAAAATAATAGGGGGTTCGCAAGGTTTGTTGGGTGTTATCGGTAGTAGGACTTTGCCACCCAATATTAGAGACCTAAACGGATCCCCTGTTTTGTAGATGAGGTTGTAACTTCCCTCAACTTATATCGTATTAGTTAGTAGTCTTTTAGGAGGTGGTTATATAAATTGGAGGCAGGAGATATGAGGGTCTTTTATCTAAAAAAATTAAAATTTAAAAGGAGAAAATAATGAGAAAATTTTTAATTGTTTTAATGGTAGTAGCGATGGCGTCCTTACTCTTTGTCGGTTGCGGTGGAGTAACTCCCGATCCTGATGATCCGGTAGATCCAGGCGAACTTGTATTTGTGGGGATTGCAGTTGAGCCAGAGACAATGGAGTTAACCAAATCAATCGAAGGAGGTACATCTGAACCTATCGTAGTTACTGCTTGTTATGATGTTAAGGGGTATGAAGTTAATGTACTTAATACAGAGTGCCTCTTTCTAACCAGTAATAGTAAGGTTGCCACAGTAAATGTAGAAGGTAAGGTTACAGCAGTCGGAGTAGGGACAGCCGATATCCTCGTCAATTATGAAGGTCAAAACGCCACTTTAGGGGTTACAGTTACTTATACACCGATGGAGATAAAAGTAGATATGCCTCTATTTGAGGTAGGTAAAGAAAAAGGATTTAGGATAGAAACAGTAGCCAATGATGATAAAGGTAAAACGGCACTAGCTTACTTTACATTGCCAACTAAAGATGAAGCAACAATATATTATTGGGAAGTGATAGATTCAGAATGGCATCCATTACCAGTAGGAGAAGAAGTGGCATATGGAGACACAACCGTGCCCTTGGGGGATATTACTTTCTACTTTAGAGCAACATTCAACAAGACGGGAACTTATCCAATACTGGTAGAAATTTGGACAGTTACAGGAACTAAACCAGATGAGGTTAAGGTTGAATTATTATGTAGCAAAGTTATCACCGCAGTAGTTATTCCAGCACCACCTGGATAATAGTAAGCAAATAATAAATTAACCTTAGGCAAATTTCAAGCAGAGTTGACGAGGGTTTGCCTAAGGTGTGTTTCTCCCCCTCGTTAACATTTAATTTCGCGAGGGCAGAGGGTTCCTTTAATTTCTTCATTACCCCCTGCCCGTTATTATAATTTACTGGTAGCCTGGTGATTTTCCAATTCCTCCAGGTTGCCGACCCTGCCCTCTGGTCTTTCGGAAATTTCTACCAGGGTGGCAGGGTATTTTTTTTGACTCCACAGTTTATAAAAAGTGAAAATAATACTACAATATTATCAAAATAGGGTCTATTTTCAGGGAATTGACAGATGATAGATAATATATCCAGTTTTTAAATAAAAATCATTGGAGAATAGGTCTTATTATGACGAGATTACCCCTATTGGTATAAGATTATTTAAAAAAGCTAAAACCTTAAAAACATAGGAAATTTTAAAGATTTTGGGGTTTTACCAAAAGAGGAGCAATATATGGCAAAAACCGTAAAATTTAGACCAAAAAGCAGTTTCCTACCAAGTACAGAAGAAGAGAGGGAAGCCCTAAAAGTGAGGCAAAAAGCCGGGCAAAAAAAATATTACGAAAATAGGGCTACATTAAAGAAAATCGGAGTAAAGAAAGAAGTCCAAAAAAGCCCCTTTGCCCCTGATTATAAGGATAATATTATTCAATATTTGCAGGATCAATATTATATTATCGAGACCAAAGAACCAGTACAGCTTGAATCCTGGCAGAAAACGAGGATTTTTGAACCACTATTCAAACTTAACGAAGATGGACTAAGAAAATATTCCCTGGCAGTTGTGGGACTCCCCAAAAAAAATTCTAAATCAACAATGGCTAGTATGTGTGCGAATTTCTTCCTTTTTCAGGATTGCCCTTTTGGTGAAATAATTTTGACCGCTAATTCAAAAGAACAATCTTCCTGGATAATATTTGACAAGTTAAAAAAGAGTTTACAGATGAATAAAAGACAGTTAAGGGAAGTTAAAATCTATGAAGATGTAATTGAAGTTAAAAAGACCGGGACGATAGCCAGGGTAATTGCCCCAAATTATAAGACAGGTTCGGGGACTAATCCTAGTTTGGTAATCTGGGACGAACTCTGGGCTATGGAGCTAGACCGTGAAAGGAAATTTTGGGACGAATTGACTACTGTCCCGACCCGGAAAAATCCCCTGACTTTGGTGGTCAGCTATGCAGGTTTTGACGAGTTGAGCCTATTATATGAACTCTATAAAAAAGGACTGGCCAGGACAGATAAAGAGATGTTTTTTATCTGGAGCCATAAAAATTTAGCAAGTTGGATAACGAAAAAATACCTGGATAAACAACGGGAACGACTGCGACCAAATACATATCTAAGACTACACGAATGTAGGTGGACTTCAAGCGAAAGTGCCTTTGTATCTCCGGAGATGTGGGACGCTTGTATCGATAATAATTTAAGACCGATATTACCAGGCTTTAAAGGTCAATTAAGTGTAGGAATTGATATCGGATACTCTCATGATTCAAGTTCTGTTGTCGGGGTATACCGGGAAGGCGACAGGGTTATTTTGGGTTGCCATAAGTGTTGGATACCCACAAAGAAAAATCCTATTGACATCGAGGAGACAGTTGAAAAATATTTAAAAGAATTGCATAAAAATTACAATGTAAATTCTTTTGTCTACGACCCTTACCAATTCCACAGGTCGGGGGTATCTCTAACAAAAGAAGGGTTGCCAATGTGCGAATTTCCGCAGACTACTGATAGATTAGTAGAGTGTGGAGAGAATTTATATTCTTTGATTAAAGGTCGTAATTTGGTAGTTTATGAAGATCGGGAAATTCGGGATCATATCCTAAAAAGTATCGCAAAAGAAAGTAGCAGGGGTTTCAGATTGATTAAGTCAAAACAGAGTGAACGTATAGATTTAGCGATAAGTTTGGCGATGGCTTCACTAAAAGCAATAGGTATTAGTCCAGGAGGTGCGAGGGTTAGGTGGTTGGATGAACCGGAACATTTAACACAAGCGGAGAGACGGCAGCAATTTATTGAAAGTGATGAAGATGAAGATTATGCAGGAAATTTATTGCCAGAGAGTTACCATCAAATTTAGATCAAAAAACTTTTCTTTATTTCTGTACAAGAGGATTATATAATAAAACCAATAAAAATTAGTTTAAAGTAGGACAATAACCATGGAAGTAAAAGAAGGAATTAAAGCCAAGAGGACAGTTAGAGGGATAAAATTCTTCTGTTCTGAAGATGTAGCCCGGATATTGGGATTGAGTATCTTATCAGCCAGGTTATATTTGAAGGATGGTAAAATCCCTGGAGGGGTCAAGATTGGCAGACGTTGGTTCATTAGCAGTAAGAACCTCGATAAATGGTTGACCGGGAGTTTTATATTCACCAAATCACAAGCTGAAATTATTGAAGAAAAATTGACCCAAAATATCGAGACCACTTTGGCAAAGATGAGGCAAAAACAAGAAGAATTAAAGAGGGATTCTGCACCTAAAGAAATGGTTGAAAAGTTACAGCGGAGGTTAACCGGGATAGAAAATTATTGGGAAGATTATCTAAAAGAAAAAATAAGTGATAGTTAGGGGGCAAAGTCAGCAGAGGTAGCCTCCGGGATTAAGGGAGAGTTTGATCTTTTGGCTCCCAAAAATCCTTTCTTTTGCCTCTGTATATCTCATTTCCTGGCTATTATATAATGTCAAGGGCTATTATGCATATAGTCCCGGAGACACTCTTTAGCCCAAACAAAAAGGGGTAGTAGTTTTTTTTGAGCTTTACTGCTACCCCTTACCAAATTTAAAAGATAAAGGAGAAAACTGGATAAGGAAAAATATCAGGTATTTGTGGGATTATTTTTAGCAAGGTAGATAAGAAGCTAAAAACTTAATAGCTACTACTCTCTAAATGGTTTATCACTGCTGGAGATATAGATTCAATTCAGAAATGAAAAAAATCTATGTTAAAGGAAGTGATTTTTTTATGGGAATTTCAGAAAAACGACTTAGTGAACTAATTGGTGAAGCAGTAGAGAGCAAGGTCAGGGAAAATATAAAGCCCTACCAAGATGCAATGTTCGAGAAGTTAAACGAACCCAAGCCAAATAAGATGTTTGGTACCCCTGCTGATACACCAGATAAAGCAGTTTACGGTTATGCCAAAAAAGCCGAAGATATGTTCGGTGAAGGGGTCGATAATGGCTTTAGTAGTTTAGGTGAAGTCTTACTTGCTATAAAAAATAATGATTCTACTAAGTTACAACGTTTAGAACGTGATATGCAAGAAACGGTCGGTGAAACCGGAGGATTTTTATTGCCCTCCCAATTTTCAAATGAAATAATCGATATGATGATCGAGGAGGAAATTTGCAGGAAAAGGTGCAAGATATATTCCATCGGCGCTGGAAAAGGAAATACTTTGACGATCCCTGCCCTTTCAGATTATGACCATAGCAGTAATATCGCAGGGATAAATACTTATTGGACTGGAGAAGGTTCAGCTTATACCGAAAGTACCAATGTGAAGATTAGACAATTACAGCTAAAATTGAATAAACTCACTTGTCTAGTCGATGTTTCAGAGGAATTAATTTCTGATTCAGCCGTGAAGACCGAAACTTTATTATCCGGGATATTTGCCAAAGCCTTAGCCTTTGAAATCGATTCTTGTGTCTTAACAGATTCGGGGACAGGTGCAGGGAAAATTTTGTCGTTCACAAATTCTGATGGTGTTATCGAAGTTAGCGGAGAGAGTGGACAGGATACCGATACCATAAATGTTTATAATATAACAAATATGATTATGCGGATCCACCCAGCTAGTTTTAATAAGAGTATCTTCCTATCGAGTTTATCAAATTTGGGAGAACTTTTGAGGCTAAACCTCCCAATGGGGACAGCAGGAACTTGGTACCACGCTTTCAATGAAGTCTCGGGGGTCTGGCGGTTATTTTCCAGACCGGTTATTTTCACAGAGCATTGTGCGAAACTCGGCGATTCAGGGAATTTACAGTTAATAGATTTTAGTCGCTATGCCATGCTTTTACGGGAAGGAATTTCAGTAAAAAGTGATACATCTTTAGGTTTCAAAACTGATATGATTTCATTTAAAGCTTCTTTGCGGATCGATGGACAGCCCTTAGATACTTCTCCTACAACTTTGAAGGACGGGACGACCACAGTTTCGCCCTATATCAAATTGGCTACTATCTAAACAAAAATAAAAACCCCCGACACGGCAAAGTAATCGAAGGGTTTTTACAACTTAAAGGAGGATTGATATATTCCCTTTAGTTTTGGCTATTATATAATAATTCTTCTCTAATTAAAAGGGTTTAATGAATTCATTGAACCCTTTGACCAATTAGTTAATTAGCGACCTCCTAATGAATCATTAGGAAGTGAATAATCTGTACGTACAGATTATTGATAAGTGAGAGACCAAGTCAGGGTTACCCAAGGTTGGTATTGACTATTTAAATAAAAAGGCAATAAAAGAGACCACTCCTTTGACCCTCAAAGGAGTGGGTAGAGACCATTATATGAAGCTATTATAATGGTAGGAACTACCCCCATACTTCCTATTAATTGCTTATTAGCCAAACCTATATAGCCCAATGGTTAGAGGGAAATTTCACTAAAAAGACCAAAAACCAAAGGTATTAGATAACCAATAGGGGTAAACAAATTAAAATTTCCTATGTTTTTAAAGGGTTTATTTAGGGGATTTAGGTAATTTTAAGGCGAAACTTGTTTTTTCCTGATAAATATTATATAATATTGATAACTCATAATAGAGGGAGGAGGAAACTAAATGTTAAATTCAAGAGAAGTGGCTGAGAGACTAGGTATTTCTTATTATTCGGTTATTTATAACTATATCCGGACTGGAAAGATTAAAGCGATAAAGTTGGATAGGGTTTTCCGGGTAGAGGAAGAAGACCTTGAAGAATTTATCAAAAGTAAAAAAGTTGTGGTAAAATAAATAAATAAAAAGACCCCACCCCAGACAAAGGAACAAGGTCTCTTTATGTATAGATAAGCCACCACAACTGCTAAGGCGGTTCTATGTTTTTATTTTAATATATTTTTACAATTTAATCAAGTTACTTTTAAAATAAAAAAGGAAGAGGTGAATAATGAATATACAACTGCCAACTGGAAAGAAGAGAGGTGGTCAGAGGACAGGGGCAGATGAGAAACATATAGCTTCATTACGGGTATTTGCAGAAGGTATGAAAGAAATGCAAAGAGGGATAGATTTCTCCATGAGTGCCAGGGGTTGGTGTTACATATTAGAACAATACGGATTAGCGAAAAGTGATTTCAATAAAGGGCAAGGATGGATTAGGGAGTGTCGGGTACTTGGATTTTTGGAACCGGGTTTTATCCTGGAAGATGAAAGTCATGAGGTTGAGGGACAAAGTGATGAAAGTGAATCGGTAGAAAACTATGTTGAAGGTCAATATAATATGTGGCAAGAAGCAGAAGAATATTATATAGATTCCTGGCAACTTTATGATGGTGTAAGTTTTTGGGAAGGGCAAGACTGTTATATACAACTACTGGTTGAAAAAGTCGATCTAAAATCATTATTTAGAAATATCTGTAAACAATATCGAATACCAATGGGTAACCTCCATGGTTTTGGGAGTCTTGAACAAAAGGCAGTAATGGCAAGGAACTTCCAACTAGCAGAGGAAGCAGGTAACCAACCGGTACTATTAGCCTGTGGAGATTTTGATCCACCAGGGATACTGATAAGTGAGCTTTTAAAGGGGGATTTTGAGGAACTAAGTACCTTTACTGGTTGGAATCCTGCAAATCTTGAAGTCGAGAGGATTGGATTAGGTTATAACTTCATTCAAGACAACCACCTAATCTGGGTGGAGGATTTAAAGAGTGCAAAGGGAAAAGATATGAGTAAACCGACCCACCCTTCTTATAAAACTTACCGCGTTGCTGAATATATCGAAAAATACGGAATTAGAAAGTGTGAAGCCAATGCAATAGTAGTCGTCCCCGAACTAGGGAGAAAGATGTTACAGGATTTTATAGATAAGTGGCTTGGAGAAGATGCCTATAAAGATTATTTGTCAGCTTTAGAGACTGAACGTTCAAGGGCAAAAGAACTAATTGAGGAGAAGGAGGAGGAAGGAGGTTGATAATGGATGATAAAATCTCGGTAGATTTAACTATTCATGAATTAGAGTTGATAATTAAATCACTTGAGGAGTTTTCTAGGGATAGAACGTATGTTAAATATACCCGGGAAGCAAAAGATGAATTCGATAATTTAATAAAAAAATTAAAGGAGAGTTAGGAGTAAAAAAATGACAGAAGAAAAAAAAGAAATGACAGAAGAAAAAGAAAGGATAGAAAAGATAAAGTATCAATATAAGTTAGAGCATAAAAAATTTTTGGAGTGGAGAAGTGCTGTTTTGTTAATTGATAGAGATGAGATATTAAATTTATTAGTGTTCAAATTGAATGATAACTTAGAGAAAATAGTCGACCTTTTAGATCGGATCGTCGACCATTTCGATTTGGGTGGATAATAAATAAGAATAAAAACAAAATAGTAGGGGATTGGGAATGCTAAGTAAATCCTGTAAATAATTTTTACTAAGGTTAAGGTGCTTTCCAGACCCCTTAAAAAATAAGTAAAGGAGAAAAAAAGATGAAATTAATGACAAAGGAAATTGAGAAAAAACTACCTAAATTATATTCGCAGGAGCATGAGAAAAACCCTAAAATTATCGTGAAATTCTTCCACCCGTTGAGTGATTGGACTTGGTATGCTTATGAAGGTGAGAGACAAGAAAATGGGGATATTTTATTCTTTGGAATGGTACATGGATACGAGAAGGAAATAGGGTATTTTAGCCTAAAGGAATTAGAAGAAATTAAGGTAAGAGGATTGGGTATAGAACGGGACAAGTTTTTCGGATATGGACACCATTTAAGCGAGTTTAACTAATTAGATATTGTAGGGGGAGAAAGGAGTTAAATATATCAATTAGATGAAGAAAAAAACGAAGAAAGATCCTTTTCTTGAAGCACCATTTGCAGGAATAGAACACAAAATGTGGAAATCAGAAGCCTTTAAAGACTTAAAATCACACACTAAATGGCTATATATGGAGTTTAGGCTCCGGTACCATGGTAAAAATCCCAGAAGTATCAAACTTACTCAGACAGAAGTTATAGAAAAAAAAATTATGGATGTGGATACATTTAGGCGTGACTATAAGATACTAATTAAGCGTGGTCTAATTGATTTAGTAAAAAAAGGAGCCTTTCATAAACAACCACATATTTTTGGTTTATCCCACCGGTGGAAGAAGTACGGCAAAAAGGATTTTATTGAGATTGATATAGACAGACTATTTCCTGAAGAAATTTTTGTGAAAAAGAAATATTTGTAAATGGGGTTTTCCCTATTTAGGTAAATAGGGTTTTCCCTATTTAGAAATGTTTAATAAATGTGGTTTTCCCTATTTAAAAGAGATTATTTATAAATAGGGTTTTCCCTATAGTATATATATATTATAGCCATCTATACCCCTCTTTCCTTTTCTGGGGGTTTTCATGGGGTGTTTAGTAAAGACACATTTCTTAAAACGTTAGTCATTATTAAACAGAGAGAGAAAAGAGAGAGAAAAGAAAGAGAAGAAAGAGAGAGAAGAAAGAGAGAATTTCTTTTTTATGATAAAGTTCTTTGTCTTGTTTAAACTGTACGATATAAATATCTGTAAAGTAAAAATAAGACCTTATTGCGAAATTTTACCTATTGGCAGTAATTAAAGAGTATTTACTTGAGTCTACTTGTAGATTCATAAAAGAAGAAAACATTAAATTGGGCGAATTTTTCACTTAACTAATTAATTTTTTTGGTGGAGTACTAGGAGAAATTTGTATACAATCGTTAATTCTTAGTGCATTGTCTCCATCAACGTTGGGGGGGATCGAAAAGTCGGTTGGAGTTCTTACTTTCCAGAGTTCTGACTTCTAACTAACTGGACGGTCTCTCCCAATAAAAAAGGAGGTTAAAAAAATGGACTGGTTGATTATAATTAGATTTCTTAACAATAACTGGATAGTCTTAGCCGTAATGGTAGTAATAATTTATTTT
>JABUBM010000179.1_pt1 | contig 14417 bp, 12 predicted proteins | sample 7240321 | NCBI WGS metagenome assembly JABUBM01 (sample SAMN07256344, study PRJNA390944) | subsurface metagenome | isolation source: Methane hydrate marine sediment | place: Pacific Ocean: Eastern North Pacific, ODP site 1244 | collected 2002
GACGTTGTGGCTGAGGTGGAGAACCTTCAGGCAAACCCGTCTCGACCAGCGGTTGGAGTAGTTGTCGAAGCTGGGCTGGATAAAACGAAGGGACCATTAGCTACAGTGCTAGTTCATACCGGAACCTTAAGGCTGGGTGATACTATAGTGGTTGGTATCACATGGGGTAGGGTAAAGGCTATGTTTAATGATATGGGTAAGCAGGTGAGGAAAGCTGGGCCAGCTACCCCGGTTGAAATCCTTGGCTTAAATAGTGTGCCTCAAGTGGGGGATACCCTGACTGCTGTAGCTGGCGAACACCAGGCACAGACCTTGATACAGAAGTGTCAGCAAGAGAGGGAGCAACGACCTTCGGTGAGTCTTAGTAATCTCCTTGACCAAATAAATGCCGGTCAGGTAAAAGAGCTTAATGCTATTCTTAAAACTGATGTTCAAGGTAGTATTGAACCGATAGTAAGCTCTTTGGAACAGTTAGGGACAGAGGAAGTCCGGGTCAGGGTTATACATAGTGGCAGTGGCAATGTTACTGAGAGTGATGTTATGTTAGCTATTGCGTCTAAGGGGCTTATTGTTGGTTTTGGTACCGGCATTGAGCCAGGAGCACGGCGACTGGCTGATACGGAAGGTATAGATATCCGTTACTATGATGTCATTTACAATTTGGTAGATGATGTCGGCAAGGCTCTTAAAGGCATGTTGGAGCCCACATATAGCGAGGTTATTGATGGGCGGGCTGAGGTGCGGGCTATCTTCCCTGGTAGGAAAAAGGTGAGGGTAGCTGGGGTCTATGTTACTGAAGGAAAGGTAACTCGGGGTGTCTTAGTTAGAGTGCAGCGTCAAGAACAAATGGTGTGTGAATCTATTGTTGGCAGCCTGAGGCGGTTTAAGGAAGATGTTAAAGAAGTGGCTGCCGGCTATGAGTGCGGAGTGGGCATAGAAGATTTTTATGAGTTTCAAGTTGGTGATATACTGGAGTTTTTCAGAAGGGAAAAAACTGGCTAAATTATGACACGCCGTGGGACATCGTATTGAGCGAGTGAACAGTCTCATTCGCCAAGAAATTAGTGAGTTACTTCAGCGCCAGGTCAAAGACCCACGACTTGGCAGTTTTGTTGCTGTAACCGAGGTTTCCACCTCACCTGACCTGAGGTATGCCAAGATATTCATAAGTCGCATCGGCAGCGACGAAGGAAAACAAGAGACACTAAGCGTATTAGCTGCCGCTTCGGGTTTTTTCCGTAAGGAGTTGGCTAGGCGTCTGAGGTTACGACGTATCCCTGAACTAAGCTTTCAGTGGGATGATTCTATTGAGCGGGGAGCCAACCTCCTTAAGCTGATTGATGAGGTTAGTGTAGATAGCACGCCTGACCAGCATAGGCATTGACTGTGGATGGCATATTAAATATTAATAAGCCTCAGGGGGAGACCTCGTTTAGCATTGTGGCTATGGTGAAACGGCTGACGGGAGTGCGGCGCGTTGGACATGCCGGCACTCTTGACCCAGCGGCAACAGGCGTGTTACCTATTTGTCTCGGTCAGGGAACGCGTGTCGTTGAGTTTTTGGTAGATGCGACCAAGGTTTACCGGGCTCAGATTGAGCTGGGTGTGGCTACAGATACCTATGATGCCAGCGGTAAGATTATTCAAAGAGGAGACCCCTCCGGGATTACTCAACAACAGTTGGAGTCAGCACTTGCTTCGTTCTGTGGTTTGATACCGCAGACGCCTCCAATGTATAGTGCCGTGAAGCATCATGGTAAGCGACTTTACCAATTGGCACGGGCTGGCATTAAGGTTGAGAGGAGAAGCAGGCTGACTAGAATCCACCTTATTGAGCTTGTAGACTGGCAACCGCCGGTAGTCACCATAGAAGTAGTATGTGGTAAGGGCACCTATATCCGCTCACTAGCTCATGATTTAGGGCAGGTGCTGGGTTGTGGTGCTAATTTGAAAAGCCTAACCCGCTTGCGCTGTGGTCTTTTTGATATAAAGGACGCAGTTTCAATACCTCAACTTGAGTATGCCTTTCGTTATGACTACTGGCAACGCTTTGTTCATCCTATAGATGTTGTGCTTTTACATTGGACAGCTATGATTGTTAGCCAAGCTACCGGACGGACTATAAAGAATGGGTGCTCCGTGGTTTTGGGCAATGGTTACCTTGAGCAGAATCTGGCGGCATCGTCTTCTTTTGAGAATCGTTGCCGAGCGTATACCTCTGACGGATGTTTTTTAGGCGTGTTACGCTTCAACCCTGAAGCAGGGCAATGGCAACCAGAAAAGGTTTTTCAGCACTCTTATCGCTGATTGCCAACTTAAATCCAGTTTTTGGTAAGTAAAGTAATTTAAAATGTCTTGACAGCTTGCCTATAATTGGAATATAGTTCAACCGATGTAAAAAAGGAGGTAGCAAGAAGTGCAAGCGTATTGTTTTAAGTGTAGAAAGAAGGTAGAGATAAAGAATCCCGAGAAGGTTACCCTGAAAAATGGGAGACCGGCAACACGAGGACTCTGCCCTGCATGTGGGACCAAAGTTTTTAGAATTGGTCAAGGCTAACTTAAACCGCTGAAAAACATAGTTTTTCAACAATCTGATTTAGCAGTTGATTCCACGGGGCTGAGGGTATGGTGTCCCTTATATGAGTCCTAACAGGTAAAGGTAAATTTTTGATTAATGCCTGGGGATTCGTAATCAGGACCTGACGGCAAGTGGCATCATCTAGACCAGCACCATGAACAATGGCATCAGTTTTGCTGGGCTGAAGAGGTGATATGTCCAGTGGTAAGGCAGTGACCTTTTTGGCACTAATTTCTATGAAGATGCTATTGGGAGCTTTAATTTTGTTTCTTTCAGGTTCGGAAGACCGGGGTAAGCTAAGATATCAATATGGGGACTGTGGAGTGCAGTTGGGTTGGTGCCCTTTTCGACCGATTCTACGATTGTTTCACCGTGAACTACCACAATACATGTTCTAGTTCTTTAGCCCTTTTGGCTGTTTCAGCGATGGCTTGGACAGGAACACGGGTAAGTTCTGTACCAGGAAGGGCTAAGATGTCCCAGTTTTCACCCCTTACTAAAATTGGGGCAGTAATTTAATCTGTGATGTTGACAGTTGAGAATAACATAAGTAGGATAACCATGGTAGCCTTTCTGTTATTAAAAAGGAGAGCGAATAAGTCTTGGGTAAAATAAATGTAGCCATAATAGGGGTGGGTAATTGCGCCTCATCATTGGTTCAGGGTGTTTATTACTATAGGAAGGCGAAAGAGACTGAATTTGTGCCCGGGCTTATGCATGTTAATCTGGGGGGATACCATGTAAGCGATATCAATTTCGTAGCTGCCTTTGATATTGATAAGAACAAAGTTGGCAAAGACTTGGCCGAGGCAATCTTTACTCAGCCTAATAATACCTTTAAATTTTGTGAGGTGCCGGCTACAGGGGTTAAGGTTCAGCGGGGTATGACCCATGATGGTTTGGGTAAGTATCTGTCTCAAATAATTCAGAAGGCGCCAGGTCCAACAGCCGACATAGTTAAAATCCTTAAGGAAACCCAAACCGATATGGTGATTAACTTTTTGCCGGTTGGTAGTGAAGAGGCAACCAAGTGGTATATTGAGCAGGTGCTGACGGTTGGCTGTGGCTTTATCAACTGTATCCCAGTTTTTATCGGTCGAGAGAAGTATTGGCAGGAGCGCTTTGCTGAAAGAGGGCTTCCCGTTATCGGTGATGATATAAAATCTCAGGTTGGAGCCACTATTATCCACCGTGTCCTTACTCGGCTGTTTAGAGACCGTGGGGTTAGACTGGAGCGAACCTATCAATTAAACTTTGGTGGTAACATGGACTTCTATAATATGTTAGAGCGCGAGCGTCTTGAGTCCAAGAAAATATCTAAAACTACCTCGGTTACCTCTCAACTGGACTACCAGCTTGACCCTGATAACATCTATGTCGGTCCCAGTGACTATGTCCGCTGGCTGGATGACCGTAAGTTTTGCTATATTAAAATGGAAGGGCGAACCTTTGGTGATGTGCCTCTGAACCTGGAGTTAAAACTTGAGGTGTGGGACAGCCCCAATTCAGCCGGAGTGGTTATTGATGCTATAAGATGCTGTAAACTTGCCCTAGACCGAGGACTTAAAGGGGTACTGGTAGCTCCCTCTGCCTACTTTATGAAATCACCGCCTATTCAATATACCGATGACGAGGCTCGCCAGATGGTGGGAGAGTTCATTACTGGTGAGCAGCCAGCTTCTGAGTAAATCTGTGGGGAAGGTTTAGCAGCTACGAATGAAGATAGCATTAGTCTCCCCTTATGACTTTGCTTACCCCGGCGGTGTTGCCAATCATATTTCCGCACTAGAGTATCAGCTTACCAAGATGGGTCATGAGGTTAAGGTCATTGCTCCCGCATCTAAAGTGGTTCCTGATTTTGGTGATAAGTTCATACCTATTGGTAAGCCTCGACCTATTCCCACTAGTGGTTCAATTGCTCGTATTACTATATCACTCAGGCTAGCCTCTAGAATAAAGGCAGTACTGGCTGAAGAAAATTTTGATATTATTCACCTTCACGAACCTTTTATGCCTATGCTTTGTACTGCTGTATTACGGTTCTCAAATACTGCCAATGTGGGTACTTTTCACGCCTTTCAACACAGCCTGGGATATCTTGCCCGTCTCTGGTCTGGATATAACTTTGGCAGACCTATTAGCACTATAATGTTGAAGAGACGGGCTCGCAAGCTTAATGGCAAAATTGCAGTGTCAAAGCCAGCCATGGAGTTTGCCAGTAAGTATGTGCCTGGATACTACACTGTTATCCCTAATGGCATAGATTTAGACCATTTTTCTCCTAATGTATCGCCAATTGATGAGTTCTGTGATGGGAAGGTGAATATCCTGTTTGTTGGTCGTCTGGAAAAACGGAAAGGCGTGAACTATCTGCTTGGAGCTTATAAGCGAGTTAAACAAGAAATTTCTAACTCGCGACTTATTATAGTAGGTCCTGGTACCAGACTGCGTGGCAAGTATGAGAAGCAGGTTAAGCGCAGTGGCTTAAAGGATGTTGTTTTTGTTGGTCATGTTTCCTATGATGAATTACCTAGATATTATAGGACTGCCGACATTTTTTGTGCACCAGCCACTGGTTGGGAAAGCTTTGGTATTATTTTGCTTGAGGCGATGGCTATGGGTAAGCCAATTGTTGCCTCAAATATAGACGGTTATGCCAGCCTGGTAACTCACGGTGTTGAGGGACTGCTGGTACCACCTAAAGATAAGAAAATGTTAGCTCAGGCTCTAATTACTCTTATGGCTAGCCAATCACTTCGGCAGGAGATGGGAGCCAGGGGAAGAGTTAAAGCGGCCGATTATAGCTGGGAACACATTGCCCGAAGGGTATTAGATTACTATGTTAGAGTGCTTAGTGAACCTCCGTGGCAGAAACAATTTCCGGAACTTGAGGCTATGTCAACCTCGGTTTAAGGGAGAAAGGCGACTTGGACAGTGTTATCCCAGAAAAGCGATGGTCAATGGCAAAATTATCTGAAGTTCGTAAGGTGGCAAGCTATTATCTTACCCAACCAGCGGTGCGGATTCTGGCAAGGACATCTATAACACCTAACGCCATAACCTGGTTTGGTTTTTTACTAGCTGTTGGTGCTGCGGCATTTATTATTACCGGATACCTTTTTGCCGCTGGCTTGGTGGTGTTACTAGCCGGTTTTTTTGATATTCTGGATGGAGCATTGGCTCGTCATAGGAATCAGACTACTCGTTTTGGCGCTGTCCTTGACTCTACCCTTGACCGTTTAGCTGAGGCAGTGGTGCTGCTTGGCATTTTAGTGCTATTTGCTAGAGACCAGTCAATCGTCCCGATGTTACTGGTTGGTGTCGCCTTGCTTGGTTCACTGTTGGTGAGCTATGTTAAGGCTAGGGCGGAAGCATTGGGTCTGGAGTGTCAGGTGGGGTTATTTACTCGAGCCGAGAGGGTCATTGTGCTGGCGCTAGGTCTTTTGCTAAGTCAGATTGCTTATGCCTTAGTTATTGCCTTAGCTATTGTAGCCGTATTTAGCTTTATTACCGTTGGTCAGAGATTGCTTTATGTGTGGCAACAAACAAGAATTAACTAGTCATTGCGAGGAGCGACAGCGACGAAGCAATCTCCCGAAGACGAGACAAAAGGAAACAACAACGAGATTGCTTCGCTTCGCTCGAAATGACAGAGAGAATTTCATTGGCTCCAATCTAAAGTGATAATGTCAAGTTGGGAATTTTTTATGTATAGTGCTGTCTATGGTATAAGTAAAAGAGAAGCTTACAAGGAGGAGTAATGCCGGTTATTGCTATTATTGGAGGTCAGTGGGGGGATGAGGGGAAGGGCAAGGTGGTTGACCTGCTGGCTCAGAAGGCAAGGGTGGTCGTCCGTTTTTCTGGCGGTGATAATGCGGGACATACTGTAGTTAATCCCCTTGGTATGTTTAGGCTGCATCTTATTCCGTCTGGTATCTTTTCTCCCGACACTGTTTGTATTATCGGTAATGGAGTGGTGATTAATCCCGCCGTGCTAATTGATGAGATAGACCAGCTTAACCAGCACGGTGTTGATACCACCAGGCTATTTATTAGTGACCGGGCTCACTTGATTATGCCATATCATATCCTCCTTGATGGTTTAGAGGAAGAATCGCGAGGTGGCAAGGCACTGGGCACAACACGCAAGGGTGTGGGTCCTGCTTTTACTGACAAAGCAGCTAGGTTAGGTATTAGGAGTGGTGACCTTCTAGATAAAGAAGCGTTACTGGAGCGACTTCGTTTCATCCTTGACTATAAAAATACTATTCTGACCAAGATTTACGGAATTAACCCTCTATCATTGGACGATGTGTATGGGCAATATTGTCAGTATGGTGAGCGTCTGGCTCCTTATATTCGGGAGACAACTATAATGGTGGAGGAAGCCTTGAGCCGGGATGAGCTGGTTCTACTAGAGGGAGCCCAGGGGGCTTTACTTGACCCCGATTTTGGTACTTATCCTTATACTACCTCCTCTTCACCGCTGGCGGGGGGAGGCTGTTTAGGTGCCGGTCTTGGTCCTACCAGAATTAGTCGCATTCTAGGCGTGTTTAAGGCTTACTGCACCAGGGTGGGTAGTGGTCCCATGCCCACCGAACTGAAGGATGAAACAGGCGTCATGATTCGGGAACGGGCTCATGAGTATGGCACTACCACCGGTAGACCCCGCCGTTGCGGCTGGTTTGACGCCATTGCCGCTCGCTTTAGCAACCGAATTAATGGTTTCACCGGGGCAGCAATCACTCGCCTTGACATTCTTGACACTTTTCCCCGCCTCAAGATATGTGTCAGCTATGAATTGGATGGGCACATCATTGATTATTTCCCAAGCAATGTAGCTACCTTAGAAAGGTGTCAGCCTATCTATGAGGAACTACCCGGCTGGCAAACCCCCACCAACAATATTCGTGAGTATGACAAGTTGCCTCTTCAGGCTCAACAATATTTAACCAGGTTGGAAGAACTCATCTCCTGCCCAATCAACCTCATCTGTGTCGGACCAGAGCGAGAACAAACCATCTTCAAGATGCCTATCTTATAATTATAGCTTTTAAAGATGATGAGTAATCAGTCATTTAATAATGAAGCCTTTGCCTATAGTAGTGATATTCCCATTCGATTTATTGAACTCGTTGCAAAAGCGTTATTCTCCATAATTGGGAAAATAACTTTTAAAGCAGTTGATAAGAAAATAACCCCCCTTTCTATTGTGATAACCATCTACATCGTTGTTGATTTAGTAGCTATTGTCTCTACCACAATTCAAGGTACATTTTTCATATATGCCAGCAACAATATGAGCGTAGCCATCTATGTACTCTCTCCTATTGGTGTTGCACTAGTCTATCGGTTTTATAAGAGGCTATTACCTGTCCTTGATGAAATTATTAAAGCTGGCACTATTCATGTACAAGAAGAAAATGTTAACGACTTTTTAAACGCATTATATAATCGCCTAAACTCTCGTCTGTGGGCAATTATTTGCTTTATCCTAGGTTTATTTATTTATTTATTTTGGCTTTATGTGCTCCCGCTTCTACAAATAGAATCCGGTTTTAAAACTGGCGGATTCCCCATTCTTAAAATATACGTTAGCTTCTGGGGGATACTATTATATTCTGTATTATTTTTCTTCGCATACAAAGTTATTGTTATATGGCAATTAATTTATAATTTAGCTGTTAACTCTGTTGAAGGTAGTAAAGAGCCTCACTTTCAGGTGGACATGGGTCATGAAGACGGATGTGCAGGTTTTAAAATGTTGTCTCTCCTTTGGCTTAACGTTAATCTTGTTGTTACAATCGTGGGCACGGGTATTATTGTGTATGCTTTCGATCATGGTTTGAACACTTGGTTCTGGCTTCTATTAATTATTTATATTATTGTTGGAATATCATTATTCTTTGCCCCTTATTCAAAGCTTCACTCTCTTATGTTAGCGAAAAAGGATATCCTATATAGAGAACACAAGCATCATCAAGTTAGGAAAAATATTCCTGAATGGCCTTTTAATCTTAGAATTAAAAAATCTTTCTGGATTATACATCTACTTCCCGTTTATGGCGTACTTATCATTGAATTATTGAAACTATTTAAGATTATTGATTAAGTTATATCTATAGAACAAACACTAATAATAAATTGGTTATTTAGACTATCCCTTTTTGCTAACGAACTTCTGAGCACGAAAAGGTACGAAAAGGTACTATAAGTTATAAAACGAAGCTAAATTTCAGACGAAATGGCACTTACTTAGAGTTACTATTATTCACGAGGCGGTACAATACGTCTGTATCTTTTAATCAGGGTGTAACCAGACAGCAATTCCCCCTTATACCGGCAGGTCAATGTGATAGTTTTTCAAGGTGTCTTTGATGAAGGCGGCTGATTTTTCATCAAGCTCGGTGAGGGGCAGGCGTGGCTTACCGACATTAAAGCCAACATGGTTAAGGGCATATTTAATCGGTATAGGGTTGGTAACAATAAACAGGGCATTAACTAAGGGTAAAAGGTGGCGGTGGATGCTGGCGGCTTTATCCATTTTACCACTGGTAAAACAATCAATCATTTCCTTGATTTGGTTGCCAACCAGATGAGAGGCAACGCTGATGACGCCGTAGCCACCCAGGGCTAGTATAGGTAGGGTGTCACTATCATTACCGCTCCAAACGAGGAAATCTTCCCTTGCCTCGCTGATAATCTTGGAAATCTGACCCAGATTACTGCTGGCTTCCTTTACCCCGATAATGTTATCTATGTGGCTTAGCTTGATGACGGTTTCGGCTGATAGGCTAGTAACGGTGCGTGACGGCACATTATAAAGGATACAGGGTAAATTAGTACCCTGAGCAATAGTCTTAAAGTGTTGGTATAAGCCTTCTTGAGTAGGTTTATTATAGTAGGGGACGACTAATAGGCAGGCATCAACCCCGATTCTCTCTGCTTCCTTAGTCGCCTCTAGGGCTTCAGCGGTGCTATTGCTACCCGTGCCGGCTATTACTGACCCTCGCTCACCCACTGCTGATTTAACCTCAGCAAAAAGGCGCATCTCCTCCTCTCGAATAAGGGTGGGAGATTCTCCAGTTGTGCCCACTACCACCAAACCTTCACTTCCTGAGTCGAGCAGAGCCAAAGCTAATTTCTTCGCCTGCTCATAATCAACCCCCCCTCGGTCGTCAAACGGTGTTACCATTGCCGTTAGCAATCGTCCCAGCTTTTTCAATTTTCTACTCTCCGGGATGTATCCATTCTCTTTTAATCATCTCTTCAGCAATCTGGACTGCGTTTAGGGCAGCCCCCTTACGCAGATTATCGGTAACAACCCACATAGTTAAACCATTGGAGTGGGAGGCATCTCGACGAATACGTCCCACAAAAACCTCATCGTTGCCGGCTGCTGACCACGGCTGAGGATAAAGACTAATAGTCGGGTCATCTAATAGCTTAACCCCCGGGGCTTGGGCAAGAATGCGTCGTGCTTCATCGGGGGACATCGGTCGGGAAAATTCTACATGGATCGCCTCACTATGTCCGGTAAATACTGGAACTCGCACACAAGTAGCCGAAATAGCTATATCATCAGCATGCATTATCTTTCTTGTTTCTTCCACCAGTTTCCACTCTTCTTTAGTATAGCCGTTGTCCAGAAAAACATCTATTTCTGGCAGGACATTAAAGGCTATTTGGTGAGGGTAGACATGGGGAATAGTGCTCTGCCCCTTCAGAACTTGCTTGGCTTGTGTGGTTAGTTCCTCAATTGCTGCTGAACCGGTGCCTGACACTGCTTGATAGCTATCAACGACAATGCGCTTGATAGGGTTAACCTTGTGTAACGGGTACAGAGCCACCACCATTTGAATAGTGGAGCAATTTGGATTAGCTATAATCCCCTTATGCCGTTTGATGTCTTCGGGATTGACCTCAGGCACTACCAAGGGAACCTCAGGATGCATTCTGAAAGCAGAGCTATTATCAATAACCACGGCTCCTGATTGAGCGGCTATTGGTGAGAAATGGCGGCTAGTCTCAGTACCAGCCGAGAAGAGGGCAATATCTATTCCCTTGAAAGACTCGGGAACAGTCTCTTTGACTTCAATCTCCTGGTGAGTGACAAATAGCTTCTTACCTGCCGAGCGGTCTGAGGCTAAGAGACGAATTGAAGCCATAGGGAAGTTGCGTTGTTCTAATACCTTAATAAATTCCTGCCCTACCAACCCAGTGGCACCAGCAATAGCCACTCTATACTCCCTCATTGTTCCCTCCTATAAGCCGAGCAGAGTATCTAAACCATAGACTAGCCCTTTGTGTTTGACCACTTCCTTAATGGCTAGCATAACGCCTGGCATGTAGCATTCCCGACTGATGGTATCATGGCGTATAATTAATGTTTGCCCTGGTCCGCCCAAGATGACCTCCTGGTGTGCCAGGAGACCAGGTAGGCGGACACTATGAATAATAACACCTTCAACTGGCTCTCCTCGGCTACCCGATTTCTTCTCTTGTTCCGAGAGGTGGTAAAACGGTTTACCTCTGGCTGCTGCCATTGCTTTGGCTGTAGAGAGGGCAGTTCCTGATGGAGAGTCAGCTTTTTGGTGATGGTGTAGTTCTATGATTTCGGCATAGTCAAGGTATTTAGCGGCTACCTTGGCTAGGTGTATCATTAGCACTGCGCCTAAGGCAAAGTTTGGAGCTACTACTGCCCCAACCTGGTGCTCTATGGCTAATCGGTCAATCTCACCAAGTTCATCAGCGGTTAACCCAGTAGTTCCTATCACCAAGTTAACACCATGTTTAGTGGCGGTAAGCACTGCCGGCATAGTAGCCTTTGCCGTGGTGAAATCTACTAGCACATCAGGCTGGCAAGTGGTGAGAATATAGTCTAGGTTAGCAGAAAAGGGTACCGCGCCCGAGCTATTGGGCAAAGGTAAATGGTCATCAGAAACCCGGAGTTCTACGCCACCTACTACCTGCATTTCAGGTTCGCGACATAGGGCATTAATCACCTCTCGCCCCATTCTACCTGATGCACCGTGAACTACTACCCTTATTGGCTTCATAACTTAACCTTTATAATAGCGCTACTTATTCCTATATAATAGCGCTACTTATTCCTAGGCTAGCGAACCCCGCGTTTTTTAAATGGGTAGTCGGTAGCTAGTGGATCGGTTACTTTAGCTCCGGGCATCTGAGCAAGTTTTTCAAATACAGCCCGTCGTGACAGGTTTATCCTACCCAGATTATCAATGCTAATTACCTTAACCATAATCTCATCGCCTACTTTAGCTACATCCTCAACCTTGGCTACCCGATATTCAGCCAGTTCACTGATGTGAACCAAGCCTTCTTTGCCAGGAAGAATTTCTACCATAGCGCCGAAGTCCAGCAAACGGGTTACTTTCCCGGTATAGATACTACCAACTTCTACCTCTTTGGTTAAATTTTCAATGATTTCAATGGCTCTACGAGCTGCTTTCTCATCAGGTGAGCCAATAATCACGGTACCATCATTATCAATATCAATAGTTACTTTAGTCTCAGCGGTAATTGACCTGATTGTTTTGCCCCCGGTGCCGATTACGCTACCAATTTTATCAGGGTTAATCATTATTTTATACATTCGTGGCGCATAGGGGCTGATCTCAGGTCGATTGGAGCTAATAGTCTGCCCCATTTTTTCCAGAATGATTAGGCGAGCTTCCCTGGATTGATTTAGTGCCTTTCCCAAAATTTCTGGGTTTATGCCCTTAAGCTTGGTATCTAGCTGGAGGGCAGTAATACCTTTATCAGTACCGGCTACCTTAAAGTCCATATCACCATAAGCATCCTCTATGCCCTCAATATCAGTTAAAATAGCGTAGTCTCCTTTGTCATCAGTGACCAAGCCCATGGCTACCCCGGCTACCGCTGCCTTGATAGGTATTCCAGCATCCATTAGGGATAGGCTTGAGGCGCAGATACTGGCCATAGATGTGCTACCACTGGAGCTCAACACCTCTGAGACGAGGCGAATAGTATAAGGGAAATCTTCATCCTTAGGTAGCACTGGGGTGATAGCCCGCTCGACTAGGGCGCCGTGCCCGATTTCACGGCGACCGGGTGTGCCTATGCGTCTCACCTCACCGCTGGAGAAGGGAGGGAAATTGTAGTGGTGGAGGAAACGTTTAGTTTCCTCTATACCTAGTCCATCAAGTTGCTGCTCCATGTTGATAGAGCCCAGGGTAGTGATTGTCAGTACTTGCGTTTGACCTCGAGTGAATAGAGCTGAGCCATGGGTACGGGGCAGAAGCCCTATTTCACAGCTAATGGGTCGGACATCTGTCAGGCTGCGACCATCAATACGCTTTGCCTTATTAAGGATACTAGTTCTTATTTCATCCCTGACCTTCGCCTCAAAAGCAGAAATTATATCCTCCTCAGGGAATGATTCCCCTAAACTCTCTATAAGTTCTTTCTTTAGCTTGCGCAGTTCCTCTTCTCGCTGTGACTTCTCAGATTGGCTTAAAGCTGGGGCAAGCCTGCCATTAACAATTGGTGAGATGGCTGGAATTACCTCGGGGTTAATCTCACTGATAGGAGCTTCCTGCTTGGTTTTACCGCAAGCTTGCTGAAGCTGCTCCTGGAGCTTAACAATATCTTGGTTTGCCTTGTGCCCAAATTCAATTGCCTGAATAATAATATCTTCGGGGACCTCCCGGGCTCCTGCCTCTACCATCACTATAGCTTGCTTAATGCTAGCCACGACTAAGTCAAGCTGGCTGCTTTCAAGCTGAATCAATGTTGGATTTAACATCAACTCACCATCAATATAGCCAATACGGACAGCACTCACTGGACCACCAAACGGCACTTCTGATATTGATAGGGCAGCCGAGCTACCAATAACAGCCAGGATGTCAGGGTCATTTTCTTGGTCGGCAGAAAGGACAGTAGCTATAAGCTGAATATCTTGACGCCACTCCTTGGGCAAAAGTGGACGTAGCGGGCGGTCAGTAAGTCGGCAAGCTAAGGTTGCCTCCTGGCTGGGACGCCCTTCCCTTCTGATAAAGCCACCCGGAATTTTACCGGCAGCATATAGTCGTTCTTCATAGTCCACGGTTAGTGGCAGAAAATCTATCCCTTCTCGTGGTTCACTACTGATGCAAACCGTAACCAGAACCATAGTGTCTCCATAGCGGACAGTTACCGCTCCACTGGCTTGCCCGGCAAGCTTTCCCGTGTCTATAATGAGACTTTTATCCCCAACTTTGCACTCGAAAGACTGGGATTTCATCAATGCTCCTCCCCACTAAAAGTTTTACTTGCGTAAACCGAGCCTAGTAATTAGGTCGTGATATTGTCCTACATCCCGTTTGCTCAAGTAAGCTAATAGCCTTCTTCTCTGCCCTACCAGCTTAAGCAAACCGCGTTGTGAGTGGTGGTCATGTCGATTAGCCGCCATGTGCGCTGTTAACTGGTTTATCCTTTCTGTGAGCAGAGCTACCTGAACCTCGGTTGAGCCTGTATCTCCTTCACTGAGCCCAAATTTGCCTATGATTTCTGTCTTTTTCTCTTTGTCCAAATTATACCTCTGTACTTTTATCTATTCTGACAAGCATTAAGTATATCATAAATCAAAAAAGTATAGCATAATTGGAGATGACTGTAAATTCACATGGGGCCATTTTAACCTTGACTTGACACCTTGTAAGGTGTATAGTGGAAATTGTATCATATACCTTGGTTCAGTGTTGTTTCTAAACTGGGACTCTGCTAGCGTGCCATCAAGCAATTCGGCAGGGGTTTTGAAGCCGGGAGATTGCACCGAAAACAAGGGGGATAACTAAGTTAAAGGAGGTGC
>JABUBM010000180.1_pt1 | contig 14413 bp, 18 predicted proteins | sample 7240321 | NCBI WGS metagenome assembly JABUBM01 (sample SAMN07256344, study PRJNA390944) | subsurface metagenome | isolation source: Methane hydrate marine sediment | place: Pacific Ocean: Eastern North Pacific, ODP site 1244 | collected 2002
GGACAAGGTCATAGTAAGCGGAGCACGGGGAGAGGTTAGGGCAGTAGCGGTAGTCACCAAACGCTTCCAACCACTGATAGTGGGCGGGAAGACGATTCACCATATAGGTGTACTCAACCACTGGGGATTCAGCGGGATGGTTACAGGTGACAGCGGTAACATCCTCACTCCCCACGTTGGTGATGCTAACACGACCATCCCTGAGTATAAGACTTTCTTGTGCAATGTAAGGAGGGCGTAAAATGGCTAAAGCGATACTGTACGATGCTACTAAATGCACGGCCTGTAGAGCATGTCAGGTGGCTTGCAAGCAGTGGAACGAACTAGAAGCGGAAGAGACCACCAATCGCGGCACTTATGAAAATCCCCCTGACCTCTCACCTCAGACCTGGCTGAAGATCAAATTCATGCCTGAGGTGAAAAGGAACGGGAAGATAGACTGGCTCTTTACTAGACAAGCTTGCATGCACTGCACCGACGCCTCTTGTGTTAAGGTTTGTCCCACTGGCGCTCTCTATTACCACGAACTTGGCTTTGTCGCCTATGATAAAGACCTTTGTAGTGGCTGCGGCTATTGTGCCGATTTCTGCCCCTTTAATGTGCCACGAAGTGACCGCAACTTGTGGACCGGCGTAGCTAAAATGGATAAGTGTGTCTTTTGCACTGCCCCTGGACTTAATCGGATTGCCGAAGGCTATGAGCCAGCTTGTGTCAAAACCTGCCCTACCGGTGCTCTGACATATGGTGACCGTGATGAACTAGTGGCAGTGGGCAGGGAACGAGTTCAAGCCCTACAGGCTAACGGACATCCCAATGCCTACTTCTATGGCGATAAAGAGTTGGGTGGCTTACATGTAATGTATGTCCTTGCTGATTCCCCTGAGGTCTATGGGCTTCCGGTAGCTCCTCAGGTTCCAGCGGTAGCCATAGCCTGGAAGGACGTGATTCAACCTATAGGCTGGGCGGTAGGCGGATTGGCTATATTGGGGTTAGGGCTAAACTACATCATAGCCCGAGAAGCAAAATTGACCAGAGAACTACCTGGTAGGAAGGAGGAATAGGATGGAGCAAGAGGTTGAACGCTATAGAAAGCCAACTCGGATATTACACTGGTTCAATGCTGGTGCCTTCATAATTCTGTTCTTCACCGGGCTCATACTCTTTATCCCTGGTTTGGGAGTTCTGGCACAGGATAACTGGAGCCGCGTCTTGCACCGCGTCTGTGCCGTTATCATTGTAGTGGGACCCCTCATCTACCTGCTGACTAACTGGAAAGCAAGCTGGAAGGGATTAAAGGAAGCCTTCATCTGGGGAAAGGATGATTTAGAATGGCTTAAGGCAGCACCTCGCTATTACTTCTTGTGCGATGAGGAAGCTATGCCTCCTCAAGACCATATGAATACAGGTCAGAAGCTGTGGTGGTTAATGGTTATTGTCTACGGGGTGGTCATAGGGGTGAGCGGGTTAATTATGTGGGTATTCAAGACCACAGCACCGGCTGCGCTTCTGCAATGGAGTGTCTTTGCCCACGATGTAGCCTTCATCGCCCTTGGGGCTATGCTCTTTGTCCATGTTTACCTGTCTGTGATTCATCCTCTTATGCGTCCTCTTGCTACCGGGGCGTGGAGCTCTATGGCTCGCGGTAAAGTATCGGCTGAATATGCCAAGGCACACCACGGTAAATGGTACGACAGAGTTTCTAAGGGTATGAAGGAAAATCCAAGTGCCGACAAATAGTAATATTCTTAGAAAGCTAGAAGAATGGAAAGAGAAAGAGGAGGTTGACCCTAAATTCATTGAGTTTTACCGAAGGTTGTTACGTATTCAATCTAGGGCTGAGCAGCGTATAGGTATCCCCCAGCTTAGTTTGAGTAGCGAGGCTATCAGCGAACGAATAGAGCACGGACTGCCGCTAATAGGTTTTGATGAGCTTGCCCTCGATTGGTCGCTATTACAGGATATATTTGTCGAAGTTACTGAAGCCTTTGCTACATATCCGGAGCTTTTTGGTGAGTTCCCCCAAAGCCTGAAGGAGCCGGAGCCCTGTCCCCCTCTCTCCAAGGAAACGGCTAAGGCATGGTTCGAGGGAGCTAGATTGCTTTCCCTGATGGAAGTTGATGAGGTCAGTGAACATCTTTTAGAGGCTATAATTCACGCCACTCTCAATCCTTTTCTGGTCAGCTATTCTAAGGCCTTGCTTGGCTTGGTGAACCAAGAGCGCTGGCGGCGTGGATATTGCCCAATTTGTGGGGGTAATCCCGACTTTGCTTTTCTGGATAAGGAGCGTGGGGCAAGGTGGCTTTTGTGCTCTCGCTGTGATGCCGAGTGGCTCTTTCAACGTTTGGAGTGTCCCTATTGCGGCACCCAGGACCAGGATGCCCTAGCCTATTTCACCGATGATGAAGGGCTCTATCGGCTCTATGTATGTGAGAGGTGTAAACGGTATTTGAAAGCCTTAGACCTACGGCAAGCTAAATCTGAGGTCTTGCTGCCTCTGGAGCGCTTATTTACTTTTGATATTGATGCACAAGCCCAGGAATATGGATACAGTCCCTGTGACAGGACTTATACTAGGGTGAAGCGATGAAGAGACAATGTATTCTCTTGATGGCTTCTTGTGGGAGCCATTAGATTTAGGATGAACGCCTCTGAGGAGCACTGCAACTCAAAATTGCCTTCTGCGTAGCTGCATATCTGCCTATCCCGTGAGGAGCGACTACAGACCGCTAGTAATTGAAAATTCTAGTTAAGTCAATTATAATTGGGATATTGAGGGGAATCCCTCTCGTGGGAATAGAAGTTAGCTAAGACCAGTATTGTCTTTGGGAGGAGGGAGTTATGCCGTTTCGCATGGGACCCTGGGAAATCGGCCTCATTGTGCTGATTATCTTGATTGTCTTCGGGGTGGGAAGACTGCCGCAGGTTGGCGGGGCTATTGGCAAAGGACTAAGAGCCTTCCGTAAGGGACAGCGTGGCGAAGAGGATGAGGAGGAAGAGAAAACCCCCAAACCCAAAAAGAGGGTCACCAAGAAGACAGCCAAGGACAGCAAGGAGTAAGAGGAAAGCTTATATTCCTAGAGCTATAAGCGGAAGGTCATTGTCCCCAGACAGTAGCCAAATCAGCTTGTGACTTAGTCCTCAAGTAGTTAATGGTGAGGTGAGGGTAATGGGTTTTCTCGACATCGGTATGTGGGAAGTATTATTAATCCTTGTCGTAGCCCTCATAATATGGGGACCAGGAAAGCTACCAGAAATTGCCAGGATGCTGGGGAGAGCGGTGCGTGCCTTGAGGAAAGCTACCTTCGACCTCACAGCAACGGTGACCAAGGAAATAGAGGAAGAAAAAGACAATCCACATCAGCCAAGAGAAAACAGTGGTGATAAGACCAAGGAGCCTTCAGAACCTTCAGATGTAGGCAAGGCAAAATCCAGTGGCACAGAGATGACTAGCCCGAGAGACTAATGAGACGTTAGCGATAAAATGGGTAGTGACGAAAAGAAATTGTCCATCCTCGGGCATCTCGGGGAACTTCGCCAGCGCTTAATTAAAAGTGTTATCGCAGTAGTAATTACTTCAATTCTCTCCTTCATATTTTTTGAGCAGATATTTAACATTCTGATTGCTCCTGCCCCCCAAGACATCACTCTCATCTTCATCGAGATGACAGAGATGATCGGCACCATTATGAGGGTGTGCCTGGTCAGCGGTGTTATACTGGCCATGCCCTACCTAACTTATCACCTTATTATGTTTGTCTCTCCGGCACTCACCAGCAAGGAAAAAAGATACGTTTATCTGATACTCCCCTGGATAGCACTAATGTTTGCCGCCGGTGTCGCCTTTACTTACTTCATTCTAATACCACCGGCAACTAAATTTTTAATTACCTTCGGCAGTGATATAGCCACTCCCCAGATTAAGATCGGGAATTATATCTCAATCGTGACCAGACTGCTGCTGTCTGTTGGTCTTGTCTTTGAGATGCCAGTAGTGACCACCTTCCTAGCAAGGCTTGGTGTTCTCAAGCCAAAGTGGCTTTCTGATAAGCGGAAGTGGGCAATTATATTTGCCTTTATCCTGGCTGCCATAATTACCCCTACCTTTGACCCCATAAATCAGACCCTGGTTGCCGCCCCGTTAATAATTCTGTATGAGATGAGTATCTGGCTGGCTAAGCTTGTCCAGCGAAGGAAGCCCCAACCTACTCCATCTGCACTTTGATAGGTTACACCACCCCAGAGCTATGTGAGGCACTCAGTAGCTACTATGAATGAGGGGATATTCGTAGTTGGTTGCTGTCAGGGTCCTAAGGATATACCTGATACTGTGGCTCAGGCCTCAGCCGCCGCTGCCCGAGCTCTGGCTATGATTAGCAAGGGGAAGGTAGAGATTGAAGCTGCCATCGCCGTTATTAATGAGGAGCTTTGCTCTGGCTGCCGAATTTGTGAACTTCTTTGCCTCTATAAAGCTATCTCCTTTGACGAAGAAAAGAAGGTATGCCGGATCAATGAAGCTCTGTGTAAGGGATGTGGCGTATGCGTGGCCGCTTGTCCCAGTGGGGCTATCGCTGGTAGGCACTTCACCACCGAGCAAATCATGGCTGAGATTGAGGGAGTGTTAGTCTGAGATACCACTCTTAACCACTACAATAGCAGATAGAACTGATAACTTTCATTATTCTTTCATAGGAATCAACTGTTAGTTTCACACCGAGTAGGAGTTGCTGAAAACAGAAAAACCAAGCGAAATAAGGATATAGACAGATTCTTTATCGCCTAGAACTCTGTACCGCCCAGAATAGCCGATTACTACTTTTTTTGGCTGTCAGCGACCTTGACACGTAATGCACCTATATGTATAATGCACGTAGATGCGTCCTCAGACACCGTCAACTGAGGCTAGGGTAAAGGTGAGTATGGATTCTGAACGTTCTTCATTTCACAGCGCAACCGATGGGATGCCTAATGATTTCCTAACGCCATGGCTGCTGCTGCTTTTACGCAACTGGAGTATGCACGGTTACCAGATCTTGCAGACTTTGAGAGTTTTCGGATTGGCTACTTTCGATCCAACGACAGTGTATCGAACGTTGCGTCGACTGGAGAAAGATGGCCTAATCAGCTCAGGCTGGCAAATGGGAGATTCAGGACCGGCCAAGCGGGTTTATACTCTAACAGAGGCAGGCCAGGAATTCTTGCGAACATGGGCCTCTGCCTTAGAGCGATACCAAGGGATCCTGGACAGATTCTTTGAAGTCTACACGGAGCAGAGTGGGCAGCATCGAAGGAGCCATAATGAAGTTTCGTCGCCGCCGAGCAGCCCGGGTGAGAGAGATGCGAGGAGCCGATAGCGGTGCAGGGCTATCATGCAAATGGCACTGTAGAGAGCCAAGCGGACTCACTGACAGGTGAAGCCCCATGCATGGAATCATAGAAAGGGTAAAAGAAAGGAGTGCTATCGTCTGTGGAAGAACCGATTGAGGAAACAAAAAAGGAAAGAAAAGAGGAGGAAACAACAATGAAAGAGCAAGGACTTGGCGCAGAGAAAGTTGGTTTGGAATATGTTAATTTCATGAGGAGTTCCTTCCGAACCTGGATGGAAAGTGCGACCTTGATGCAGGATCAGGGAGAAAGATTGCTAGACCTAATACTCAAGCAAGGCGTGACAGGTTATGAGGAAGGCAAGAAGGCTCTTGGTGAGTGGACAGTTAACTACAAGAAGGCAAGTGAGCAATTCAAGAGCAGCGTTGAAGAGAATCTGACAAAGTTGGAAGAGTTCCTGTCCAAAAAGTAATAGCCGCTGTCACAGGCGATTCTGACCCGGGTTGCTCGGCGGCGAACTTGCAGTAGTTGATGTAGGGATGTAGAATCTAGACGGGGGAGAGATTGCAATTACACTGGACAGGTCTGCGTAGGTAGGCCTGGGAAAAAGATTTTCATAATGGGATGGAGGAGTTATGACAACGGAGCGCGACAGTAGAAATGACATTTTCCAAACGTGGTTGGAAGCCCAAAGAACTTGGATTCGATTATGGGACGACAGTTTGGCTGGATTTCCCAAGGGCGGTGACAACATCTATAACCAGTGGCTGAACATGCCCCAGGAAATGTTCGGGCAATCCTGGAAAGAAGTCCCCTGGGGCATCGGGGCCCAGACGTTTGAAAGGGCCCTTAGTGGTGCGCAAGTCTACAACAAGCTGTATGAATTCTGGATCTACGCTGCCAAAATCCTCTCGAGGGCACCACTGGAGGGCAAGGGAGTACCGGAGACCTACCTGGAATTCTGTGACTTCTGGGGAAAATGTTACCTTGATGGCGGATGAGGGTGAAAGGCTGAGGCATTCTGTACAAGAAGAAATAACTATCAAACGAAGGAGGAGTTGTGGCAATAGAGGACGAAAGGCGAAATGACATTTTCCAAACGTGGTTGGAAGCCCAAAGAACCTGGATGCGTTTATGGACCGATACCTTATCTGGGTCTCCCAAGGTGAGGGAAGGTGACGAAGGTGCACAGGCATGGAGCAGCCCCTGGAAAACGGCAGAGGACATCTATAACCAGTGGTTGAAAATGTCCCAGGAAATGTTCGGGCAATCTTGGAAAGAAGTCCCCTGGGGCATCGGAGCCAACACATTTGAAAGGACCCTTAGTGGTGCGCAAGTTTATAACAGCCTGTATGAATTCTGGACTAGCGCCGCTCGGATCCTATCCGGGGCACCGCCCGAAGGAAAAGGGATACTGGAGACCTACCAGGAATTCTACGAGTCCTGGTTAAAAACCTACAATGAACAGTTAAAGAGTTTTTTCACAGTCTCGCTTTTCGCACCCACAGGGCAGCCGGGTACTACAGCGGAGTTGCCGCAGATGTATGCGGATCTATTTTCTAGATTGTTTGGTCCCTGGACGGAAGCGATGCAGAACTTACCGAAGACGGCGGCGCAAGCTTTACAGAAAGGCCCTCAAGGCTATGCTGACGTCTATCACTTGTGGCTACAGGCCTATGACCAGACTTGGGGAAGAGTCCTAGGGATGCCACCCCTAGGTCTGACGCGGGAGACCATTGAAAAATTCCAGAGAGCTAATGAGGCTATGATAGAGCATTACACTGCCATGACCGATTACTCGTCGGTGCTGTACAAGGTGGGTATGGAAGCAATGCAGAAGGTGGCGACGAACTTGGGTGAGATGTCTAGGAAGGGGCAAGCCCCCAAAACCTTCAAGGAATTTTACACATTATGGTGGACAACCAACGAAGAGACCGTACATGAACTCTTTAAGAACCCCGAGTTCTCGCGTCTCCTTGGTCGCGTTACCGACGCTGCCACGCAGGTTCGAAAGCGCTACGATGATGTTATGGAGGAATACTTGAAGGCACTACCCGTGCCCACGCGGAGTGAGATGAATGATCTGTATAAGACTTTGTACATGCTAAAGAAAGAGGTTAGAAAGAACACCAAGCAAATGAAGGAACTTGAGAACAAGTTAAAAACAAAGAAGGTGACGCCAGAGAAGGAGGCATCATGAGAAATCCTGTCTCAGAAAATCTGGAGCAACTCATGGAGGAAGTTGCGGAGACAAATCGCAAGTTGCTGAAGGGCATGGACATATTGATGAATATTACCGATATTGAGGTGGGTACCACGCCCAAGGATTTGGTGTACGAAGAGGATAAGATGAAACTTTTCCACTACAGGCCCATGGCCAAGGAGCGCTGTCCAGTACCGCTTTTGATTACCTACGCCCTGCTGAACCGGCAGTACATGATGGACCTTCAGCCCGACAGGAGCCTTATCAGGAACCTCCTGGAGCATGGGCAGGACATCTACATAATCGACTGGGGCTATCCAGGTCCCGGTGACCGCTATCTTACCCTTGACGACTATATCAACGGCTACATCAATAACGCTGTGGATATAGTCAGAGAGCGAAGCAAGTTGGACAAGATTAATCTGCTGGGTGTTTGCCAGGGTGGGACTTTCACTGCAATCTATGCGGCACTCTACCCTGAAAAGATTAGAAATCTCGTAGTTATGGTTGCCCCCATAGATTTCGGCACAGAGGATGGGCTGCTCCATATTTGGGCGAAAGACATGCCGATAGATAACATGGTCGACACTTTTGGAGTCATACCTGGTGATATCATGAATATTGGTTTTATCATGCTCAAGCCTTTCCAGCTTATGTTACACAAGTATGTGGGCTTGCTGGACAATTTCGACAATAAAGAAACTGTGGAAAACTTTGTGCGCATGGAGAAATGGATATTTGATAGCCCCGGTCAAGCTGGAGAAGCCATCAGACAATTCGTGAACGATTTGTATAAGAATAACCTATTGATTAAAAACAAACTCAAGATAGGGGATCGGCGCGTGGACTTGAAGAGGATCAACATGCCCCTTCTGAACGTATTCGCCGAGCAGGATCACCTTGTGCCTCCGTCAGCCAGTAAGCCCCTTAATGATGCGGTTTCCAGTACGGACAAGTCTATTTTCTCCCTGCGCGGGGGTCACATTGGAATTTACGTAAGCACTCAATCGCAGAAGGAGTTGGCACCAACCATAGCAGAGTGGCTAGCGGCAAGGTCACAATTGGAAAGAAAGGCTACATCTGGCAAGCCTAGCAAGTAAGCGCTACCAAGAAGCCGGAAACATGATGGCTATCTCGCTGTGCTGTAGGCTTTGTTAAGCTGGGGAAAGCCTCGCCTAGGTCTGTTTGAGCGCAATTCCCGGATGGCCTCAGAGCTGCAGAATGTTGGGTAGTTTATCCCAAGATTCATAGACAATGTCTCGTGGCTATGAAGAAGCTTAGCGAAGAGCTAAAGAAAATAACTAAAACTACCTTTCCCAGATGGCTGCTATTCCCTGACCACCACCGATACACATAGTTTCTAGCCCACGATGTAGATTCCTGTGCACCATATCATAGATGATGGTGACGGCTATCCTGGCTCCAGTGCAACCAATCGGATGCCCCATAGAAATACCACCGCCGTGAGGATTAATCCGGTCATAGCTGTAGCCAAGTTCTTTCAGGCAAGCTAATGTCTGGGCAGCAAAAGCTTCATTAAGCTCGATAACATCGATATCTTTGTCGGTAAGTCCCGTCTTCTTGAGCACTTTTCTCACCGCGGGCACAGGACCCACCCCCATATATTTAGGATCAATTCCCGCTGAAGCCCAGGCTCTGAGAGTTGCCATAGGCTCAAGCCCCAATTCCTTAGCTTTTTCCTTTGACATAAGCACCACTGCTGCGGCGGCATCATTGATCCCTGAGGAATTGCCCGCAGTAACCGTACCATTTTCCCGAAACGCCGGACGCAGCTTAGCCATGTCTTCAAGAGTAGTATCCATAGGACGTTCATCGGTATCAAATATGATAGGTGCCGCTTTTCTCTGGGGAATGGAAACAGGAACTATTTCATCCTTAAACACGCCATCTCTTATCGCGGCACGAGCCCGCTGGTGGCTGAGAAACCCGATCTCATCTTGCTCCTCACGGGTAAAGCCATATCTACTGGCGATTTCTTCGGCAGTGTTCCCCATGTGGTAGCCATAGAATATCTCCCACAATCCATCAAATACCATAAGGTCAATCAACTCGCCTCTGGCATTAACATCCATCCGATAGCCCCAGCGAGCTTTAGGCAGGACATAGGGACTCTGACTCATAGATTCCGTCCCCCCGGCAACTATAATGTCGGCTTCACCCAGCATAATAGCCTCAGCTCCTAAGGTGATAGCTTTTAGCCCTGAGCCGCAGATTTTATTTACAGTGAAGGCAGGTGTTTCTTTGGGAATCCCGGCATAAATAGCTACTTGGCGAGCTAAGTTTTGCCCCTGCCCTCCCTGGAGAACATTTCCCATGATTACCTCATCAATGAGAACGGCATGTAGAGAAGAATCCCAATCATAGTGTTTCTTCTCCAGCTCTATCATGCCATCACCTTTAAGAGCCTCAGGACCATAATCGAGAAGGTCATTACCGTATTTTGGTCTTAACCCGGCTCGCCTGAGGGCTTCCTTGATTACGACACTACCCAAGCTAACCGGAGACAAATCTTTTAAAGAACTGCCAAAAGTCCCGATAGCTGTTCGCGCAGCGCTAACAACGACTACTTCCTTCATTCTCTGTCTAACACCTCCTTTCTTATTCTTTACCCGTTTTTAACCTCTCGAGCCCAAGCGTAATCCCCCGTGAACATAGAAGACTTCCCCAGCCAGGGCTTCATTCCGGTAGAGTTCAATTATCAGAGAAGCCACTTCCTCGGGCTCAATCAAACGCTTAATGGGCACTTGCTCCAAAATCCTATCCAGAACTTTTGACTCCATCTGCTTGACCATAGGTGTTGCCACGTAACCCGGCGCTACCGCAACACAGCGAATTTTATGGCCTAGATTTCTCCGAAAAAGCTCAGCGGTGATTACTTTAGGCATTGTTGACATAGCGGCTTTGCTTGAGGAATAATTGATCTGACCGGCTGTTCCCAGAGAACCGATTGAAGAAATCAGGCATATTAACCCCTTACAGTCCAAATTAATCATCTGCTCAGCACACTCTCTCACTGTAAGGAAGACGCCGGTGAGATTGACATTTATGACTGACTGGAACTGCTCCAAGGACATCTTCCCGGTTACTTTCCCGGTATCCCGGTCAACGGAAACCATGAGACCATCTTTGGTAATACCGGCAGCCGGGACAACCAGGTTGATGGCACCAAATCTGTCTACAGCCAATTGAGCCAGGGCACGGTTGTCCTCCTCTTTAGTCACATCACAAATTGTAGCCGCCACCTCGCCGCCCATCTCCTCTATCTCCTTCTTCACCCGCTGCAGCGTTTCGACATTGTAATCAGCCATAACCACCTTGCCACCATTTTTCACCCACTGCTTAGCCACCACCTCACCAATGCCACCACTCCCTCCCGTAATGACAGCAACCGCACCTGAAGTCTCCAGCATCTTTTTTACCTCCTATCTTTTGGGTTAAAGTGTGCCTTGAAAGAAATGTCTCTCGGGAAGATATGAAGTGGACGGATTTCTGGCAATTTCCCTATGCGTGGCAGCCACCCGCCTTATCAAATAAGAGGGGAATTCCCTTTTATCCCCTCCCAGGACATGCGCTTTCTCCGCTTCTTCGTCTCTGTCCAAGACTTCAATGAGCCACTAGCCTGCTGCTTTGTTCATCCTCGCAGCTCCTGGACTTACGTGAGAAGGCACCTATTTCACGGCCAGTTCACATGTTGTGTCTCTACTATAGTTTCTGCTTACGTAATTGTCAATCCGGTGGCCTGCGACCCAAGTCCCGGGGCCAGAACATCATCGCAAACACTAAGCCGAAGGTTCCGCCTTTCGCACGCCTCTGTACCAGCACCCGATAGGCAGGCGTTGCGATTAGAACTACTTCACCAAGCCCTTGATGAAGTCGTCCAGATTCATCGCGGCCATAGTCATAGTCTGAAGGGTGCCCCTCGCACCGAGTTCGATTGCTACCTTGGATATCACCTCATTGTCTGGGGCCTCTAAAATGTTCACGAAATCATATGGACCAAGGACAAAATATTGGGATAGTATTTTCACTCCGAGGGCTTCAACTTCCCTGTTGACGTCCTTGATCCTCTCTGGCTTTTCCTTTACCGTCTTCCTACCCTCATCAGTGAGGGTTGTGAGCATAACGTAAATTGCCATTCGTTTTACCTCCTCTTGATATTGAATTTTAGCAACAGAAACTCCAGTTCACAAGCCTCGCTCCAAAATGTAACCTTAGCTAATCGTTTCGTATATATTTTAGACGTTTGGTGAAACATAAGCAACGACCCAGAGACAGTGACCTAGAGCACAGATGCCCGTCCAATGTTTCTAAGGCAATCTAAACACTCGAAGTTACAGCCCTTAGGCCAGAAGTTTACCATTCGTTCTCCAAGGAAATAAGGGGTATAACTTAAATGATAAACATTCATTTTGGGATCATCGGCAACTCTTCAAATCCTCAACAAAGTTTAAGAACTTTGACTAGCCTCCAGGCTATGGTTTCACAAAGCACATTTATATCTTCAGTGGAAAGATAGTCCGAGATGGTGCTATCAAAAAGTATGCCACCCTCAGGGGCAAACTCCTCATCACCGTGCCACAGGACAAGAGTTATAGGTACATAGCTAAAAGCATTGATGGTTACGGCTACATCGCCATACTCAGCTTTATTCCCTCCCAGCTTTTGGGCAACATCCAGAAGGAGATGAGGCTCTTTGCCGAAGTGGTCTAAAAGGGGCTTTATAGCTCTCTTGGCGAATGTTGGGAAGTAACTAGCCCCTTCTGGCAATTCTTTATAGGCAATCAATTTATTGCTGATAGGGGTGCCTTTGGCTGAGGTCAAATAGTGGAGCATTAAAATCCTGTCCCTTATCGGCACTTCCTGTTGGCTATCTATTAATGAAATGTCTATATCAGGAAGGGTGATTTGATAAGACCGGTTTAAATATTTAAGGATGATAACCTTTTGAGAATCTATTACCTGATATCGGGCACCGCTTCTGAGGCATAGCTGGTCTATATCACCAATCTTAGTTAGTCGCTCACAGGCAAGTTTGCAAGCAAGTTCATAACCATATTCGTAATTTCGCTGCTTGGGCAGTGACAAATGTCTGCTTTCCATTCAGCGGTCACCACAGACTTTCTTTAGCCGGTTGACACTATATCTCAAGCCAGGAGTGGGAGTAGAGTGATTCACCAGCGAGAACCCTGACCGTTTTCACATATTTTACCTCTTCCTCGCTTAAGGACGAGAGGTCAGGTTTCTCGCCATCCATTACCCGATGCACCAGGTCAACGAGTTCAGGCTTCTCGCCTTTGGCTATTTTTATCAATTCAGAGTCAAAGGCATCAACTATAGCTGAATAAAGTCCATACTTCATAAGCATCATCAAATAAGTCTGATTAAGATAGGGTCTGAGGTGGGTAGGGGTGCCATTGGAGATATTAGATAAGCCCACGGTAGATTTACACCCAGGGGCAATATCTTGCAGCATACTCATAAATTCTAGACAGGGTTTCACCTGGGTTGTATCCACATTAACCACCGGGGTCGCGATAGGGTCGAACCAGATAGCCTCATTAGGGATACCCATTTCATTGGCTCTATAGGCAAGCTCAACGGCTATAACCCCCCTCTCGGCGGCATCCCGAGGCATTCCTTCTCTTCCCCACAACAGTCCAACCATATCAGCATTGTATTTTATGACCAGAGGTAATTCCTCCTCCATCCTGGCCAGAGAGATAGAATTAATCAATGCCCTGCCTTGGTGTACCCTTAGCCCAGCCTCCATAGCCACCGGATTTGTTGTATCCAGAGACAATGGCAAATTGGTAACCTCTTGCACCGTCTTTACCACCCACTCCATCAGCTCATCCCCTGCCTTGCGCGCCGGACCGATATTGAGGTCAAGATAATCCACCCCGGTCTCAGCCTCAGCCTTGGCTAGTTCCTGAATAGGCTTGGGGTTTCTCTCCCTCAGTGCCGGACCGATAATATTTGACATAATATTTATATTTTCCCCGATAAGGATCATCTGTCCTCTCCTTATGGCTTCCAGGTCTTAAGATAGGCTGGGATATGAGCCGCGTCTCTGGGACCAATCAGAATCTCCCAACCGGATAATTCCTCTTCCAAACCGCCACTTTCAGCGGCAGCATATCCCGGGATTATCAACTTATGCTGTTTAACCTTATCCCCAATACCACACTTCTTAACAAAGGGGGCAATAGTATCAGCCACAAATTTCCCCGCCGCCCAGGCGGTCATAACCGAAAGCCCTTCAGTGTCCTTTACCAGGAGGTAACTGGAAACCTTGCTCGTTTCTATTTCGCCGGAGACAATAAAGTAGGTAAGCGAAAAGTTGGTGGTAAGAAGCACCGGTGAGTTTTCATCAGGACTACCAATCTCGTATATTCCCTCTGTGGTCGCCATTGGTCGCTGGGGGTCAGTATAGATATTCATCCTTTCTACGAGCAGGGGGAACAGGCTTTCTCCCTGAAAATCAGAAAGAACGATAATACCACCATATTTAGCCACAAACATAGAGGCAATTACTGCCTCCTTCATCGGGTCATCAGTCATCTCACAGGGGAAAACGATAGTAGGAAAGCCCAGGGGGCGAAACTTTTTACTTAAAGCAGCGCTTCTGATGATTACCTGCTCCTCAAATGCCCGACGAACCGTCCTTGACCCAGAATCAAGAACGATGTCTTTAACCCCCACCTCAATTAATTTGGTAGTCAGTTGGGCAAGCTCCTCCAGGCTTGAGGCTTTGGCTACTACCGGGCACGAATGCTCCTTAGCCAGATCGGCTATGTTAGCCATATTGTCTTTATTAGCGGCGTATATTAGTGGTTTCCGGTCAGCGCAAGCCTTTAAACCAGCCGC
>JABUBM010000181.1_pt1 | contig 14398 bp, 10 predicted proteins | sample 7240321 | NCBI WGS metagenome assembly JABUBM01 (sample SAMN07256344, study PRJNA390944) | subsurface metagenome | isolation source: Methane hydrate marine sediment | place: Pacific Ocean: Eastern North Pacific, ODP site 1244 | collected 2002
GCCGTTGTCGAACACAAACAGGGTGGAGTTTTTCGTTCAGAAGATAAAGGCTTTAGCTGGAAAAAGATGTCGAGCACCAACCCTCGGCCCATGTATTACAGCAAGATCCGCATCGACCCGAACAATGACCAGAGGATTTGGGTTCTCGGGGCTTCTATGTATGTCTCGGAGGACGGAGGTAAGTCTTTCAGCACTAATTATGTAAGGGGAGTACATGGCGACCATCATGCGATGTGGATTAATCCTTCCGATTCCAATCACATGGTACTGGGGTCAGATGGAGGGATTTATTTTTCTTACGATCGCGGCAAAACCTGGGATTTTGTCAATACGCTCCCTCTGGGACAGTTTTACGAAATAGGTTTTGACATGCGCAATCCTTATTATGTCTACGGAGGATTGCAGGATAACGGTACCTGGGGAGGTCCCAGCTCAACCTTGAATAGAATTGGAGTTTCCAACGAGGACTGGGTAAGAATCGGCGGTGGAGATGGCTTTTATACTCAAGTCGATCCCGAAGATTACAACACAATTTATGCCGAATCCCAGAATGGGAATCTCTACAGGTTTGACGTGAGGTCAGGAGAAAGCAAGTCCATAAGGCCTGAACCAAATGATGAGAAAGAGCGTTACAGGTTTAACTGGAATTCTCCGATTCTGATATCCCCCCATGATTCCAAAACAATCTATTACGGCGGAAACAAACTCTTTAAGTCCGTGGATAGAGGAGAGACATGGGAAGCCACGATCGATCTGACAACTCAGCAGGATAGAGAAAAGCTTCCGCTTATGGGAGTGCTTCCAGACAAGGACACGCTTTCCCGACACGACGGCATTTCCTATTACGGCGATATCACAACAGTTTCTGAGTCCCCTCTTAAAGAAGGACTCATCTATGCAGGCACAGATGACGGTAACTTACAGGTCTCCCGCGATGGCGGGAAGAGCTGGAAGAATGTGATCAGCAAAGTTCCTCGGATGCCCAAGTATACTTATGTGAGCAGGGTTGTAGCTTCCCGCTTTAAAGAAGGGGCAGCCTATGCCACATTTGACGGCCACCGCAATAATGATTTCAAAGCATATGTCTTCATGACAACCGATTATGGGGAGAGCTGGAAGAATATCTCAAGCAATCTGCCTCAAGGCGGAATTGTCAATGTTATAAGAGAGCATCATCGGAATCCCAATCTTCTTTTTATCGGAACAGAAAGAGGTGCCTACTTCTCTATTGATAGAGGAAAGAAGTGGGTGAAATTTAAGAGCAACTTCCCCACCGTTCCAGTTGATGACATTGCCATTCATCCTCGAGAGAATGACCTGATTTTCGGCACCCATGGCCGGAGTGTATGGATTTTAGATGATATCACTCCCTTAGAGCAGCTTGCAAAAGATACCTTGGCCTCTTCCGCCTATCTTTTTGACATCCGTAAAGCAACAATCTTTAATCCTTACAACCATAAGGGAAATCTTGGTCACAAATTTTTCGTCGCTCAAAATCCGCCTTTTGGGGCTACGATAAACTACTACCTGAAAGAGGAAGCGAAAGAAGACGTAAAAATAGCTATACAAGACAGCCAAGGGCTGCAAATAAGGGAGCTCAAAGCTCAGAAAGATGCTGGAATCAACCGCCTTGCCTGGGATATGAGGTATGAGCCTCCTGAAGCTCTTGGAGAGGATAGGACAAGCCGTCGCTTCAGAGCTCGAGGGCCCTTTGTTCTTCCCGGAGAATATAAGGTGACGTTGAAAACAGCGGGTCAGGAGATGACAAAGATTGTTAAGGTTGAAGGAGACCCCAGGATCGATATTTCCTTCGAGGACAGAAAAGCCCAGCATGATGCCCTGATGAGCATTCATAAGCTGTACCCTGCAATTTCAGCAGCGAGCCGTGCTTCAGATAGTATAAGAAAGGAGATAAAAAAGCAGGAAAGCGCTCTAAAAAAGATACCTGGCGTCCCCGCGGCAATTCATGAGTCGATTAAAGCTATCTCCAAAGAGATCGATGATATTAGGCTAAAGTTAATCGGAGACCCGAAATTAGGTTATAGGGGGATGCGCCGTTCAGTCAGGGGACGGCTCCTCATGGCCGGAAGGTCTATCGGAGGATATATGGGTGCCCCTTCTGAGCATCATGTTAAGCAGATAAGGAAAAATTCTGAAGAGTTAAAGACACTTATTGAGAGGATAAACAAGATAATAGAGGTAGATATCCCCAAGCTGAATGAGTTGATGAACAAAAACAATATCCCCCGTATATTTGTTGGGAAAAAAATAAGAATTAGCTAGAGTTGCAGGATGGCTAGATTAGCTGAGCTAGATACCGAAAAGACATAAGGGTCTTTTCCTATACTTTTTGATTTCTCATAATATTTGCACCTATTGAGAGAAAAAAGGAGGATCGAGATTATAAGAAAGGTGGCAGGAATCCTTCTTGTAATGCAGATGGCATTTGTCTCTTTCAGCTGCAAGAGGGAGACGCAGATCAGGGGGGTCGAACTCGAGGTGAGCTTTTCTGAAGCGACTTTATCAGATGACCTGGTTACTGATATCCAGTATAGATGGAAGACGAAGAAGGACTTTGAAGAGGTAAAAGAAGACTACTATGCTTATGTGCATTTTTGGCATAGATATAACCTTCTTTTCTACGATAATCATTCCCCGGAAATTCCGACATCTCAATGGGAGCGGGAAAAGGAATACACTTATTCACGGAGAATATATATTCCTACCTTTATTGATAAGTCTGACCCTGCGTTCAAGGGAGAAGATATCTTGAGATTGTCTATCGGATTGAACTCTCCTTATGACAGGTCCGGGAAACTACCAAAGCCTCTTCTTGAAAAAAAATTAAAGTTTTCGCCTGCTCCTCCCGATGCTCCCAAAATCAGCTACGAAGACGGATGGTATGATTTAGAGATAAGCCCGGAGACTTCTCTTAAAAGGTGGAGATGGACAGCCAATGAAGCCAGATGCAAAATTGATAATCCTCGCCAGGATGCTCTGCTGTTTATAAAAGGGGGGGTGAATCTGGGAGTATTGAATAATCAAAAAGTTGTCTTCAAGGTCAACGATTCGATTTTGGATGAGTTCATCCCAGAGGAAAGTCAATTCGAGAAATCATACAGGATAAAAAAAGAAATACTTGGCGAGGCGGATATATTTTACCTCGTTATCTCTACAGATAAAACGTTTATCCCGAAGCAGGTTATACTTCGCTCTAAGGATGAGAGAGAGTTAGGGGTCCAGATTTCCTTTATTTATTTTAGATAGATAAACGGAAATGAAGGAGAGCTTGCTCTTTTTTCTTGAGATTTGCTGAGGGAGAGCGGAACACCTTAGAGAACTTGCTCTTTCCCCTTATTTTTGACTTTCTTGTTAGGGCTATCTTCTCTTTCTAGCTTCAGTTCTTGCCTGCTGATATTCTTTCCTGGCCCCGGCTTCCTCTTCCTTAGCTTTCTGAAGTCTCAGAGAAGTTTCGCTTATATTTCTCTGAATGTTTTCTCTGGAACTCATGTCATCCATGCTGTAAAATTCTTGCCATAGACCGTTCATCCTCGTGGTTAATAAACCTACTTGCTCGCGCGCGCGCTTCCATTTCTTTTCGAGTTCATCCGGTGTATTTTCTTGAGGCTCCGCTCTGTCTGCGTTTTTAGCTTTTGATCCTCTGGCCTTGGCTCCTGATGGTTCCGCTTTATCTAGTGAAGACAGCTCGGATGAGGATCCTGCCATTGCGCTTCCTTCTGGGGGGCTTGCTTGCCTTGAAGTGGTAAGAGCCGGCCCTCTTTTAATGTTTGACAGATCAGCATTGGTAACAACTGTCTTTTCTTGATTCTTTAGTTTTTCTCTTCTTTCTTTTTCTTTTTTGGCTAAATCAACCAAGCTTTGAGAGGAAAGAACAGCGGTAAGGAATAAAGGGAGAGAAATTGCTACGATAATTTTGTTGAAACTCATTTTTCCTTCTCTTTAAAATTTATTTTATACATTAGAACTTTTTATGTCAATAAAACGAATAACTAGCGCTCGCTAAGAATTACTGGCTCTTTCACACCTCTATTTGGCAATTAATACCGTCGGAGATTCATTATTGCCGCAAATATAAGGTAATAAAAACCCCGATATAAGTAAATACCCCTTTGAGATGAATTGGAGAATGATTTTTTTTCTTTTTTTCCTCACCTAAAAAGATGACCTACCCTCACCATTTCAGTTAACCTGGTTTATTCATAAATTATGCCGGCACCCCCTTTTATTTGTCTGTTTATTTGTCTTCTACTGAGATGTCCGAATAAAAATTATCCGCCCATCTGAGGAGACTTCTACTGCTCCATGAACATCGGTGCGGTAGACTTTAGCTCCTATCTTTTTGTATCTTTCTAAAATTTCTTGATCTGGAAAGCCGTACCTGTTGCCCTCGCCTAGGGAGATCACGACGATTTCGGGAGATATCCTGTGGAGAAACGCTTCGGTGCTTGAAGATGGGCTTCCGTGGTGAGGAGATTTGAGCACCTGACTCTTGATTTGCCCGGAGCTTTCTAAAATCTTTTTTTCAGCATCAATTTCGATGTCGCCCGGGAGAAGAAATGAAATTTGATTGTAGGAGAGTCTGAGCACAAGAGATTGGTCATTGTTTATAGTGTAAACATAAGGCTCTCCCTTTTCAGGATGGAGAACTTCGATTCTCACCTTTCTTTCATGATGGGAGTAGCCCCGGAAAAGCCTTTTGCGAGAGACAGATGAAGAGAGCGATCTTTTGAATTCCGTGTATGGATCACTTTCCAAGGGACTGAAAGTTTCCCAGTATTCACCTATTTTAAAATTTCTGGCAACTGCTATTAAGCCGTTTAGATGATCGGGATGGGCATGGGTTAAAACCAGGTAATCAATTTTTTTGATTCCTTTCTCCCAAAGGAAAGGAGAAACTACATATTCGCCTATATCAAAAGTTCCCTGTGGATGACCGCCTCCATCGATAAGCATTTTTTTGCGGCCGGGAAATTCAACCAATATAGACTCTCCCTGTCCGACGTCGATAAAAGTGAGTTTAAGGTTTTTGGATAAGGAGGGAAAAGGATAGGATATCAGAACAGTAAAGAAGACAAGAAAAAGGACGGTAAGGGCCAATTTTTGTCTCTTTATTTTGGAGGGCAAGAGCAAAAAAAGCAAAAAAAGGAAATAGCCGATTATGGTGATGAGATGGGGTGTGGGTATTCGGTAGGACATGAAAGAGAACTTATCAAAGAGATGTGAACAACTGATGAGAAGGTTTATGAAAGACTCCATACCTTTGGCGAGAAGCTGGGCTAGGAAAGAGCTTGCGAAGGAAAGGGGAAGGAATATATAACCGCCGGCCATGATCAGCCCTACCATAGGTAAGGCGGCATAGTTAAGGATAAGTGAGGAGAAAGTCACCCTGTTGAAAGAGCTGGCAATAAAAGGAAGAACTCCGAGTTGGGCTGTAAGGGAGAGAACCAGGATCTCGCTGATTCTAAAGGGAAGGCGGGGAAAGTATTTAATGATCCTGGGAAAAAAGAGAATGATGGAAAAGGTGGCAGCAAAAGTAAGCTGGAAACCTACATTAAACAGGCTAAAGGGATTGAAAACAAGAAGAATAAAGGCGCTGATGGAGATCGTGTTGATGAGGTTGACATTCCTCCAGATGAGTTTCCCCAAGAGAAATGCCACAGCCATTATTGTAGCCCTCATTACAGAAGGTCTGCCTTCCACCAAAATGGCATAAAAAACGAGAAAGAACATCACGAACAGATAAGAGAGGCGTGTGGGCACTCTCGAAAGCTTCAAAAGAGAGAAAAGAAAGAAGGAAATAATTGCAATATGAGCTCCAGAAATAGCAAAAAGATGATAAATTCCCGCTTTTTGGAGAGACCGGGTGATAGAAGAATCCATTCTTGATCTTTCACCTAAGAGGAGCGCTTCAAGAACAGCTCCCTGAGGAGAAAGTGCGTTTGTTTCAGAGGAGAAGTAATTTTCGATTTTTTGCTGCAGTTTTTGGCGAATAACAGATACTAGATGTAATGGAGAATACTTTTTTCCGGATTCTAATCTTTCTACAAGAAGCGCGCTTTTGGAAAAAGCCCTGTTGTGGATGTTCTGACTTTTGAGATATGCATTCAAGGAAGATGCTTTAAAATTTCTAAAGCCTCTAGAAGAAAGAAGGCGGGCAGAGACCTTGATTGTATCATGGATAAAAAGGTTGAGAGAGGAGGAAGATTCTGGGGAATGGGGCACTGTGATCCTCAGATTCCCTCGGATTTTTTCCTCTTTATTCTCGTAAAAAACTTTTTTCACCTTTATAAAGAGAAAGTCCCTGTCAGGTCCACGAGAGGGAGATTTGTACAAAGTGCCGTAAAAATCGGCATAATTTGAGAGCTTTAGCCTCTGAAGGGAATTTTCTTCGAAATTTCTGTCGGAGAGAGAATAGAGACTTGCACCGAGAAGAAAAGTAGAGAGGAGAATTACAAGGAAAGAGTGTCTTTCTTTTCTGAAGATAAAGAAGAGCCAGGCACAAGCGAGAGATGCTATCAAGGATAAGATCCAAGTTAGCAAGGAGAAGGAGAGAAAAGAAGATAGTAAAATTCCTGATGCCAGTGATAAAGCCAGGAAGAGAAAGGGAAAAGGCATCGGTTTAACGAAGATTAAGGAGGATATGTTGCATGCTGGCTCTGGCGTTCGAGACAATCCAAGAGAAGATGGCACATAATTTTGATACCCAGGGTAATGCTTCCTTCATCAGGATTAAAATAAGGATTATGAAGGGGAGCCATGGTTTCTTGTGCGGGATTTTTAGCACCCAAGAAAAAATAGAAGCCTGGAATTTCCTGGCAGTAATACGAGAAATCCTCGGCTACCATCTGGGGGTTTATCTCTTTGACGTGCTCTTCTCCCAGGACTTTTAAAAGAGTGGGGAGCATGATTTTTGCCAATTCTGGATGGTTATATAGAGAGGGGGGGCCTTTTCTATAGCTAAAAGTGTAGTCTGCTCCGAACGAATGAGTGATTCCTTTTACTATATTTTCCATCAATTGTGGAATTTTTTTCCTGTTTCTATCACTCAGAGTCCTCACCGTCCCCTCAAGAATAACTTTTTCAGCAATAATATTAGATCTTGTTCCTCCACTGATCTTTCCGATAGTCAACACAGCAGGGTCAGTGGGATTGGTTGTGCGGCTGATAACAGATTGGAGACTCACCACTATATTAGAAGCCAGGGCAATGGAATCGACTCCCTCGTGAGGCCGGGCTGCATGAGAGCTTTTTCCTTTGATGACGATTTGAAACCAGTCTGAGCTTGCCATCATATGACCAGGGATAAAGTATGCTTTTCCTAGATCTTCAGGCCAAACGTGAAGCCCGAAAATTGCTCCAACGGAAGGCTCTTGCAGAACGCCTTCTTTTATCATCAGACTCGCCCCGCCTTCCTCGCCGGGAGGGGGCCCCTCTTCGGCAGGTTGAAAAATAAATTTGATGTTGCCTTTGATTTTGTCTTTCAGCGCAGTCAGAACCATGGCTGTGCCCAGAGCTATGGAGGTATGGACATCGTGACCGCAAGCGTGCATGACTCCTGGATTTAGAGATTTAAAAGGAACATCCGTCAATTCCTGGATGGGTAAAGCATCCATATCTGCTCTTATGCCCACTGTGGCTCCTTGCTGAGAGCCGCGCAGCAAAGCCACCACACCAGTTTTGGCGACTCCTTTTTTGACTTCCAGACCTAAGGATATGAGCTTAGCACCCACGAGTTTAGCCGTTTCATACTCACGATTGCTTAGTTCTGGGTTCATGTGCAAGAAGCGTCGTATTTTTATGATTTCAAGGTTATGTTTTTGGATTTCTTTTTCTATCCGAAGTGCTGTGGTTTTATCAACTGTGAGGCCCTTTAGGGGAAAAAGAAGCAGGGCAAACGAGAAGAATAAAATTTTATACCTTAGATTCCCTTGCATGGATTTATCTTAGATTTGCTGCAGGATAAAGTCAAGAAATCATATGAGAAGGATGAGATGACTCAGATGGCGATTGTTTCCTTAAAAGTGCCGTAGGCCTCTTTGAGGACGGAAGATATTTCCCCGAGAGTGGCCATTGCTTTTACAGCATTCATTATATAAGGAAGAAGGTTCTTTTCAGCTTCAAGCGCCTCTCTTAATGCCTGCAGCCGGTTTTCCACCAGCTTTTTTGACCTTTTATCTTTTAAGAGATTGAGTTTTTTTATCTGAGCCTTTTCTAACTTTTTTGGAGGATAGTAGAGCCTAAAGTGAATTTTTTCTTCCTTAGTTTTGTACTCGTTAAGACCAACGATAATCTGTTCTTTGCTTTCAATTTGTTTTTGATATTTATAGGCACTTTCTTGAATTTCCTTCTGAATAAATCCTTTTTCAATAGCGGCGAGCATTCCTCCCCATTCTTCTATTTTCTGGAGATATTCCATTACTTTTTCCTCAATCTGGTTAGTCAAGCTCTCGATAAAATAAGAGCATCCTAAAGGATCTACTGTATTAGCCACTCCACTTTCGTGGGCAATGATTTGTTGTGTCCGGAGCGCTATCTGGACCGATTCCTCGCTGGGGAGAGCCAGGGCCTCGTCCCTGGAGTTTGTGTGAAGAGATTGTGTGCCTCCCAAGATTGCGGCTAGAGCTTGGAGGGTGATCCTGATGACGTTGTTTTCAGGCTGTTGGGCTAAAAGAGCCACTCCGCTTGTCTGGGTGTGGAACCTGAATTTCCAGGAGAGAGGATTTTTCGCCTTATATTTTTCTCTCATGAGCTTGGCCCATATTCGCCTTGCAGCGCGAAACTTGGCGATCTCTTCAAAGAAGTTATTATGGGAAGCCAGAAAAAAAGAAAGGCGAGGGGCGAAGGCATCCACCTCAAGGCCTGCTTTTTGGGCAGCCTCGATATAGGTGATAGCATTAGCCAAGGTGAAAGCCAGTTCCTGAACAGCCGTAGCTCCCGCTTCTCTGATATGGTAGCCGCTGATGCTCATCGTGTTCCATTGAGGAACATTTTTTTGGCAGAAGGCAAGAATGTCTGTGATGATTTTAAGAGAAGCATGAGGAGGGTATATATAGGTTCCTCGCGCGATATATTCTTTGAGAATATCGTTTTGGATTGTCCCTGAGAGCTTGCTCCATTCCACTCCCTTTTTTTCAGCTAAGGCCAAGTACATGGCGAGAATAATGGCTGCTGTGGAGTTGATTGTCATGGAAACGCTGACTTTATCGAGGGGAATGTGGTTGAAAAGTATTTCCATATCATCGAGGGAGTCGATAGCCACTCCGACTTTGCCCACTTCCCCACTGGCCAGAGGATGATCCGAATCAAAACCCAGCTGGGTTGGAAGATCAAAAGCCACGCTTAGTCCTGTCTGGCCTTGGGAGAGGAGAAAGCGGTATCTTCTGTTGGACTCTTCCGCTGTTCCAAAACCAGCATACTGGCGCATAGTCCACAGCTTTTCCCTGTACATGGTTGGATAAATTCCCCGGGTAAAGGGATATTTACCGGGATCACCCAGATCCCGAGAGGAGTTGAAGTTCGTTAGATCTTTGGCGCTGTAGGTTTTTTTAATTTCAATCTGGGAGGGAGTTAAAAACTTATCTTTTCTTTCTTTATCTGAAGCCATAATCCGCTCAGACTTCTATATTAATCTTCTCTTCATAAAAGCATTGGCAAAAAGTTTTTTTCATGATTAAACATATGTTTTCAATACAGAATTCTGCTTCCAATCAGGAGATGTACCTGGCGAAGACCTGCGAGCCTGCATAGGTTCCTTTGTCTTTTAGCTCCTCTTCTATCTCCAAGAGCCGGTTATACTTGGCCACTCTTTCGCTTCGGCTCAAAGAGCCTGTTTTTATCTGGCCGGAGTCAACGGCGACACTTAAATCTGCAATGAAAGTATCCTCGGTCTCTCCGGAACGGTGGGATATCACTGTGGAATATTCTTTCTCTTGTGCATATCTGATTGTCTCTATTGTCTCGCTCAGGGTGCCTATTTGGTTCAACTTGATCAGGATTGAGTTTCCTATCTTTTTTTCCACGCCCTTTTTAAACCTTTCCAGGTTAGTGACAAAAATATCATCCCCTACAATCTGGATTCTATGGCCAAGCACTTCTGTCATGAGCTTCCAGCCTTCCCAATCATCCTCTGCAAAGCCGTCTTCTATGGAGATAATGGGATATTTTTGAACCAAAGACTCGTAAAAATTAACCATCTCATCTAATGATCTTTTCGAACCATCCGACTTCTTAAAAAAGTATTTCTTGTCGGTGAAGAATTCAGAGGCAGCCACGTCAATAGCGAGAAAGATATCCTCGCCGGGTCTGTAGCCTGCCTTTTGGATGCTTTCAAGAATCAATTCAAGGGCTTCTTCATTGGATTTCAGGTTCGGGGCAAATCCTCCTTCATCTCCCACGGAAGTGCTGTAATCTTTTTTTTGGAGGATTTTTTTTAGGTGATGAAAAACTTCTGCGCTCATTCTGATGGCTTCAGAGAAGTTGGGGCTTCCTGTGGGAACGATCATGAACTCCTGAATATCAACGTTGTTATCGGCATGAGAGCCGCCGTTTAGGATGTTGATCAGAGGAACAGGTAGCCGATAGGTTTCTTTTTTCCCCAGGTAGTTATAAAGAGGCAAGCTCGTGGCCTGTGAGGCGGCCTGTGCGGCGGCCATGGAAACAGATAGGATTGCGTTAGCCCCTAATTTCTTTTTGGAAGGAGTTCCGTCCAGTTGAATAAGCCTCTTATCTATCTCTTCTTGATCAAGAGCATCTAACCCTACAATATGAGGAGCAATGATCTCTTTAACATTGGCGATAGCTTTGAGAACCCCTTTTCCAAAATAACGAGAGAGATTTCCATCTCTTAATTCCAACGCTTCATGCGTGCCTGTTGAAGCTCCAGAGGGAACAGCTGCCTTTCCTACCGTTCCTGAACTGAGGAAAACCTGGGTGCTTATAGTAGGATTTCCCCTTGAATCCAGAATTTCTCTGGCTCTGATTTCAGTTATCGCTGTTTCAGCCATTATGGAATTAGATGGATTTTTTATAGACGTATCGGTATTTTTGTTGAGAATGACCTTTTTCTGAGCTGATCAAGAAAAGAGATTATTTTTTCCCTTCTGTCTCCTTAAAGGGCTCATCTTTCTTTTTTAAGATATCTTCGTGCTTCTTCTCAACAAACTCTTTTAAAGTATCGAGTCCTTCAGAAGTTTTTTCTTTCACAACCTTTATTCCCTTTTCAGCTTCTTTGGCGATTTTTTCATAACCTTCTTTAGCTTTCTCTCCTGTTTTAACAGCTGTTTCCCCGATTTTCTTCCTTGTTTCTGTTCCGCTTGCAGGAGCAAAAAGGACGCCCATGATAAAGCCTGCAGCTGACCCGATAAGAAATGAGAAGGTGATTTCAAAAAAACTCGCACCTCTATCGTTTGACATTTTTACCTCCTTTTTTTTTCATGTGCTGCCAACCAAATCGAAGTAGGGGAAATATATAAGGCCAGTATTTGGATGTGGGCTTGAAGACTCTTGCCGTTAAGAGCCAGGCGATATCAGATATTCTGGCAGCAGTTGTTTTTGTGGCTTCGAGCACAGGGGTTAAATCATCTATTTTTGCGTTCACTTTTTTGTCTGTTTCCTTCAAATTCTCGATTAGATCTCTTATTTCAACCAGAGTTTCTTCACCCTCTTTGGCTGTCTTTCGAAGCTGGACAATGAGAGCGACAAGGAAAGCGACGGATACAACAATGCAGATTGTTATCACTAGAAATAAAAACTGGTTTAAGGTTAACGACATTGGCAGTTATTAATAGATAAAATAAAACCTATGTTTTGTCAAACGAAAAGAGTTTCGCGTAAGCATTTCCATTTCCGTTGATAGAAAAGGTTTTGGGAAATAGCCTGGCTCCCTTCACTGCGGCTATTCCCCAAAACCTATGCCTTAGCAATGAGCTATAACGGATATGAAGATGCTTCCGAGTTGGGCTAAACATTTCTTTTGTCCTGATAGGGGGAGGGCTTGATAAATCAAACCCCTTCTATTTCCAAAGGACTTTATGAATGTCGTGAAGATTGTATTTCTTTTCGATTTTTCCCAGAATTTGACTATAGCTTTCTTCTTTTTTAGATTCGAGCGTCTGTTCCCAATCTTTAAAAAGTGAAGAGGAGATAAACTCATATTCTTTTTTTAGCAACCGGTTTATTCCTTTAAGAGCCTGCCAGTGTGTAATCGTTAAAAGAGCCAAGTAGCCAAAAAAAACGTTCGGTCCAGGGAGGATAATGGCCAATCCGCTGATGGGGAAAAGCAGAACTTCTCCGGTGAGCATGAAAATGTGCTTTGTTCTTTGTTTCTGGAGGAAGAAATAAAATTTGATTTTTAGTCTTTTCTCATCCAGTCGGCCTGAGTGAAAAACCTGGATTTTCTTCTCCTCTAGTTTCAGGATTCTTCCGAAAGCCTGTTCTTGCCTGAGAACTCTTTGAGGCAAGAGCAGAAGCTTCTTTTTAGCCAATTCCCAGATTTCTTTCCAGCGAGAGGATTTGATTTTGATTTGACTGAAGGTTTCAGAAGAAAAATATCTGTATTTCCGCGAGTAGTCTCGAACGAAGAAGAATTTCATGAGCACGCCTCATTTTAACATTTCTCTGGGATAATAGACAAGATTATGGGGACGTTCCCCAAAGTACCATCCTTTTCATATTAGAAATTGGCTGCCTTTATCAATATTTTTTTTGATTAAATCAATGAACAAAGTATGGCTCGGCAGGAAACGTTCCCCTTTATCTTATTTATTGGGGAACATCCCTTCATAAATTATACTTTATTTATCAATGAATTAAAGGGTGGTACTTTGGGGAACGTCTCCGATAATCCCCGATAAAAAAGTAGCCTGCCCCCTTTTTTTATGTTAAATTTAAGAGCTTATGATCGAAACTATTTGGGTACTAACTCCTTACCGGGAGGAAGCGAAGACTCTTTCTGCCGAGCTTGGTATTCCTTCAGAAATTGCTCAGATATTAGTTAACCGGAATTTGTGCGATGCAGAATCTGCTGGTAAATTTCTTTTCGGGACTTTGGAAGGCCTTCATGACCCTTATTTGATGAGAGACATGAAGAAGGCAGTGGAGAGAATCAGACAGGCGATTTCCCGGAGGGAGAAAATATTGATTTTTGGCGATTACGATGTGGATGGCATTCTTTCTGTCGTTATCCTCTCCAAGGCCCTGGAATCCTTAGGAGCAGAAGTAGATTACTTCATCCCTGAGAGATTGAAGGAAGGATACGGGATTAAAGAGGAGCATATTGAAATTGTCCTTGAAAGAAAAGCTAGCTTAGTAATCAGTGTTGACTGCGGGATAAAAGCGACGCAGTTTACGAAAAGAGCTAAAGAGGCAGGGGTTGATATCATCATAACTGACCATCATCTGCCGGGAGATATCCTTCCTGAAGCTAAGGCAATCCTCAACCCTGTACTTAACGACTCCGGTTATCCTGATAAGAGGTTAGCCGGAATTGGAGTGGCCTTCAAGCTGATCCAGGCTCTTTTTGAAGAGGAAGGGAAGTCTTCTTCTCTTCCCCATTATTTAAAGATGGTGTCAATAGGAACAATAGCCGATGTTGCAGAATTGAAAGGTGAAAACAGACTTTTTGTTAAGTTCGGACTAAAGGGGCTGGAAAAGGTTGCAAATACTGGATTATTAAGTCTGATGGAATCCTGCGGTTTGAGTGGAAGAAGAGTCTCTGCGGGAGATATAGGGTTCAGGATTGGGCCGAGGATTAACGCTGCTGGAAGAATGGGGATGACTGATTTAGCTGTCAAGCTATTTTTTACGGATTCTCTTCCAGAGGCGGTTGAACTTGTAAAGCATCTTGATAAGCTGAATTCCGAGAGGCAGAAAACACAGCAGAAAATTTATGAACAGGCCTTGAGGAAAATCAGGGAAAGAACTCTTGATAAACGCTACAAATTTCTGATACTGGGCTGCGAGGAATGGCACCGTGGAGTGATCGGTATTATCGCCTCAAAGCTTAAAGATCTTTTTCATCGGCCTGTTTTGATCTTTGTCTATGAAGATGGAAAGGCATATGGCTCAGGGAGAAGCATCAATGAATTTCCCCTTATTGCGTGTTTGGATGAATGTAAAGATTTGTTCCTGAATTATGGAGGACATTCAATGGCCGTTGGTTGTGTGATTGCCCAGGAAAATCTGACACGTTTTAAAAAGGCGGCAAACGCCTATGCCGGCTCGAGAATAACTGATGAGCATTTAAAAAGAAAAATATACATAGACTCGAAGATAGATTTTTCTGATATAAGCTCTGGTTTCATCGAGAATTTTTATCTCCTTTCTCCATTTGGAGCTGGAAATCCCAAGCCAATTTTTATAACTGAAAAAGCAGAAGTCG
>JABUBM010000182.1_pt1 | contig 14361 bp, 12 predicted proteins | sample 7240321 | NCBI WGS metagenome assembly JABUBM01 (sample SAMN07256344, study PRJNA390944) | subsurface metagenome | isolation source: Methane hydrate marine sediment | place: Pacific Ocean: Eastern North Pacific, ODP site 1244 | collected 2002
AACGGAGTAGAGGCACTTGCCACACCAATAGTTGCGCAGGCTTCTGGAGCTCCTGAGAAAGAAGAAGAGGAAAAGACTGAGTTTGATGTGATTCTAAGCGAGATGGGTAGCAAAAAAATTCAAGTCATTAAAGAAGTACGAAAACTTACTTCCCTGGGATTAAAAGAGGCTAAGGATTTAGTAGAACAAGCTCCAAAACCGATTAGGGAAAATGTAGTTAAAGAAGAAGCTTTAAAGATCAAGGAGACTCTGGAGGCAGTAGGGGCTAAGGTCGAAATAAAATAGCAAGGGAAGGTTATGTATAAAAAGACGCAAGAAAGAGTGATGGATTTTACCAAGTTTAAATCTGTAGCAGAGATCCCTAATCTTTTACAGGTACAGAGATATTCCTTTGAAAATTTTCTTCAGAGAGATGTTCCTCCCCAACAGAGGAAAAAAGAAGGGCTGCAAAAGGTCTTTTTGGATGCTTTTCCGGTAGAAAGTTACAATCAGAAATTAATCCTGGAATTTGTAGGATATCGTTTTGGAGAATCTGCATATGATATAGAAAAATGCGAGGAGGAGGAATTAACCTATTCCCTCCCCTTGTATGTTAATCTTCGCCTAGAAAAAAAGGAAGTGGGAGATGTTCTTGAAGAAAAAGTTTATCTAGGGAATTTTCCTTTAATGTCAAAAAAGGGAAGTTTCATTATTAATGGAGCAGAAAGAGTAATAGTCAGTCAGTTACAGCGTTCTCCTGGAGTTTTTTTTGAGGAAGATACTTCCATTTCTGCGGGGGATGATATCCTCTACCGAGCGCGAATTATTCCCGAACGAGGCAGTTGGCTCGACCTGGAAATAAAAGAGGATCTGCTGTATATGAGGATTAATCGAGGAAGGAGATTCCTGGTCACATTGTTCTTAAGGGCGTTGGGAGACAATCCGGAAAGAATTATGAAGAAATTTTCCTATCCTCAAGAGAGAAAAATGATGGAAGATAGTTTTAAGCAAGATGGGGCAAACTCGCAAAAAGATGCTCTTCTTAAAATCTACCAAGGACTGAGGCCAGGTCGTCCTCTTGTCTTTGAGTCGGTAAAGGAGGTTTTCCATAGAACTTTCCTCGATCCTCGTAGGTATGACTTAGGTAAAGTGGGGAGATATCAGCTGAATAAAGAGTTAGGCTTAGATTGCGACTGGGATGTGGGGATTCTTAGATCAGATGATGTGGTAGGAATTATACTAGAGAAATAAAAAGCTTGGACCATCTTTCCCATAGAAGAGTGAGGAGAATAGGTGATCTTTTGACAGAGCAACTTCGTGTTGGGTTAACTCATCTTACAAGAATAATTCAGCAAGGGATGAGTATCCAGGATCCGGAACTAATCACTCCTCGTTCTTTGGTTAATACTATTGTAGTAAAAAGTTCTATAAACAGCTTTTTTAATACAGGACAGCTTTCTCAATATCTAGACCAAACCAATCCCCTAACAGAATTAACTCATAAACGCAGACTGTCTACCCTCGGTCCGGGAGGATTAACCCGGATGCAGGCAAAAGAAGAGATAAGGGACGTCCATTATACCCATTATGGACGGATTTGTCCTATAGAAACGCCAGAAGGACAAAATATTGGCTTAATTACTTCTCTGGCTACTTATGCTAGGGTGAATGAGCTCGGCTTTCTGGAGACGCCTTATAGAAAAGTGAAAAATGGAAAGGCAACTGAAGAAGTAGTATACCTTAATGCCCGCGATGAAGATGAATATTATATTGCTGGAGCAAGTTCTGTAGATGAGAAGGGAAGATTTGTCTCACCAGGAGTCATAGGGAGATATAAGGGGGATATTGTAAATATTTCTAAGGAAGAAGTTGATTATGTGGATATTTCCCCTAAACAGATAATAAGTGTTACTACCTCCTTAATTCCTTTTGTAGAGCATAACGAGGCCAATAGAGCATTAATGGGTTCGAATATGCAGCGCCAGGCAGTACCTCTGGAGAGCCCAGAGCAGGCTTTAGTCCAAACAGGCATGGAAGCTAGGGTAGCAGAAGATTCTATGGGGGCGGTGAGAGCAGAAGAAGAGGGGGAAGTTATCTATGTAGATGCTGACAGGATAAAAATAAGAACTTCCAGGGGAGTAGATGAATATATTTTAGATAAATTTATAAGATCTAATCAAAGAACCTGTATTAATCAAAGACCTATTGTGAAGAAGAAGGATAGGGTAAAAAGGGGAGCATTTATAGCTGATGGTCCGGCCATTACCAGAGGTAAATTGTCTTTAGGTCGGAATGTTCTGGTAGCTTTTATGCCATGGGAAGGGTATAATTTCGAGGATGGGATTCTCATTAATGAGAGGTTGGTGAAAGAGGATATTTTTTCTTCTATGCATATTGAGGAATTTCAAATAGAAGCAAAGGAACTACGATCAGGAGTAGAGGAGATAACGGCTGATGTGCCCAATGTTGACGAGTCCTATTTAAAGAATTTGGATGAAAAGGGTATTGTAAGAATTGGAGCAGAGGTGGAACCAGGGGATATTCTTATGGGTAAAGTTACTCCTCAAGTGGAGATAAAACTTACTCCAGAGGAGAGGCTTCTCAGGAGTATCTTTGGAGAAAAAGTTCAGAAGGTAAAAGATAATTCTTTGCGGGTTCCCCCTGGCATCAGAGGCAAAGTGATAAAAATCAAGGTTTTCTCTCAGGAGAACCAGGATGACTTACCTCCTGGTGTGCTCAAGAGAGTAAAAGTGTACATAGCTATCCAACGTAAGATCAGAGTAGGGGATAAGATAGCCGGTCGACATGGAAATAAGGGGGTCGTTTCCAAAATCCTTCCGGAAGAAGATATGCCCCGCCTTGCCGATGGAACTCCCGTGGATATAGTTTTGAATCCTTTAAGTGTTCCTTCCAGGATGAACGTAGGTCAAATTCTGGAGATTCATCTTGGTCTGGTGGCTAAAGCTTTGGGAGTGCAGGCGGTATGTCCCGTTTTTGAAGGGCCCAAAGTGGAAGAGATAAGGGATTTGTTGAAGAGAAATAATCTGCCTGAATCCGGCAAAATGCCTCTCTATGATGGACGAACAGGAGAGCTTTTCCATCAAGAAGTTGCCGTAGGCTACATGTACGTGATGAAACTTATTCATCTAGCTGAGGAAAAAGTACATGTGCGCTCCACCGGTCCCTATGCTCTGATTACTCAACAGCCGCTGGGAGGAAAATCCAGACAGGGTGGACAAAGATTTGGAGAAATGGAGGTATGGGCTCTGGAAGGATATGGAGCAGCTTATACTCTGCAGGAAATGCTTACGGGCAAATCTGATGACCTGCAAGGCAGAGTTAGAATCCATGAGCAGATAATAAAGGGGGAGAATACATTGGATGCTCAAACTCCAGAATCCTTTAAGGTTCTTATCAAAGAATTTCAATCGTTAGGATTAAGCTTGGAATTTTGGAGGAATGGAAAACGACTTTCCATTAGAGATATGGAAGAAGAAGAATAGGAGATAAAATTGTGGAGAGTTAGCGATATTGAGAAAATAAGAATCAAACTCGCTTCTCCCAAAGAGATGAGAGAGTGGTCTTTTGGAGAGGTAAGAAAGACCGATACCATAAATTATCGTACTTTTAGACCGGAAAGGGGTGGGCTCTTTTGTGAGCAGATTTTCGGTCCTACGAAGAGTTACGAATGTTATTGTGGCAAATATAGAAAGATGAAATACAAAGGGGTCAAATGTGAACGCTGTGGAGTTGAGGTCACTTCTTCCAAGGTTCGTCGAGAGAGAATGGGACACATCGAATTGGTTACTCCAGTTGCCCACATATGGTACATGAAGACTTACCTGCCCCTCTTACTGAATTTAAGGAAAAGTGACGTAGAAAAGATAATCTATTTCATAGACTATATAGTCATAGATCCGGGCAAGACTTCCTTGAGAAAGATGCAGATTATTGATGAGGAAGAATATCGGGGACATGGTGATACGAGTGGAGAAGATGGCTTGAAAGCTGCCACAGGGGCAGGAGCAATCCTTGAGATTCTAAAAAGTATGAATCTGGAAAAATTACAGCAGGAGCTAAGAGAAGATTTACTTCAGGAGAGAACAAAAGGAAAAAGAATCAAGCTGATTAAACGGTTGGAGCTGGTAGAGAATTTTGTCCGCTCGGGAAACAAACCTGAGTGGATAATTCTGACGATTGTTCCTGTTATTCCGCCTGATTTTCGTCCCATGGTACAGCTGGAGAGTGGGATTTTTGCTAATTCGGATTTAAACGATCTCTACCGACGTATCATCAATCGGAATAATCGTCTGAAATATTTATTGGAGATAGGTGCGCCCCAGATAATTATTCAAAATGAGAAAAAAATGCTCCAGCAATCCGTAGAGGCTGTTTTTGAGAATGAGAAACTTCCCCAGCCCATACTGGGAGGGGGAGGGAGACCACTTAAATCCTTAAGTGAAATAGTTAAAGGTAAACAGGGTAGATTCAGGCAGAATCTTCTGGGCAAAAGGGTTGATTATTCGGGAAGAGCGGTGATTGTGCCCGGGCCAGATTTGGAGATATATCAATGTGGTTTGCCTGAGAAAATTGCTCTGGAGCTCTTTAGACCTTTTGTTCTGGGAGAGATTATGCGAGAGAATAAAGCTGAGACGATAAAAAGGGCTAATGATCTGATAGAAAGGGTTGATCCATTTGTTTGGGAGATACTAGAAAAAGTGGTCAGAGACCATCCAATACTCTTAAATCGTGCTCCCACCTTACATCGATTAGGTATTCAGGCTTTTCAACCAGTCTTGATAGAAGGTAACGCTATTCAACTTCATCCTCTGGTATGCAGTGCCTTTGGCGCCGATTTTGATGGCGACCAGATGGCAATACATATTCCCCTTTCTTATGAAGCGCAACTTGAAGCAAGTACTCTGATGCTTCCTGTGAACAATCTTCTCTCTCCAGCTAACGGAAATCCTATATTTGCTCCTACTCAGGATATTACGGTGGGTTGCTACTATTTGACCGTAAAAGGCAAAAAAGAGGAAAAGGAGAAGGTTTTTTCTAGCTTAGATGAAATAATTATTGCTTATGAGCTGGAAAAAGTATTCCTGCATCAACCCGTAAAATTATTGCATAAAGGTAAGTGGATAGAAACTACTCCTGGAAGAGCGATTTTTAATGAGATACTCCCCAAGGGAATAGGATTTGAAATTCTTTTAGTGGATAAAAATAGATTAACCCGGATTATAGGTAAAATTTGGCAGAAATATGGAAATGCAGTTACCGTGGAATTTTTAGACAAAGTAAAAAAGCTAGGGTTCGAATATGCCACTAAATCGGGATTGACTTTTGCTATGTCTGATGTACCCGATATAGTAAAAAAGAAAAAGGTACTACAGCATGCGGAAGAGGAAGTAAGGGGATTTAATCTAAGAGCTGAAGACGGGGAAATAAGCGAAGAAGAGAGATACAAAGACGTGATAGACGTGAGAATGAGAGTTATTGACCAAATAACAAAAATGGTCTCTGATTATCTTTCTATCGATCGCTTTAATTCTCTCTATATGATGTGGAAATCAGGAGCAAGGGGGTCTGCTACGCAATTGCGGCAGATCATAGGTATGAGAGGCTTGATGGCCAGGTCTATTAGAGAAACCTATCGCCGTGAACTCTGGGATGAGGTCTTTAAGAGAAAATTAGACATCCCTTCTGATGTGATTAAACAATACTTTTATCCTCTTTCTGGCGGTAGGCTAAAGGGGAGAATTGGTGAGGAACCTGTGAGGTCCAGTTTCAAAGAGGGCCTTACTGCTCCGGAGTACTTTGCCTCCACTTCAGGAGGGAGAAAAGGTTTGGTAGATACTGCTTTGAAAACAGCTTATGCGGGTTATCTGACTCGAAAATTAGTATCTGTGGGTCAAAATCTTATCATTAACCAGGAGGATTGTGGTGCCATAGATGGTCTTTCTGTGAAAAGACCGGCTAGAAGAGGGGGAATAAGGCAATCCTTGGCAGAAAGGATTCTGGGTAGAGTAACTGCTTCGCCTGTCATAAATCCTTCTACAGAGAAAGTTATTATAGACTCGAATAAGGAAATTACAGAGGACATAGTTCGAAGAATAGAAAAGGCTGAGATTGCGGAAGTGAAAATTCGTTCCCCTTTGACTTGTCAAGCTAGGTGGGGTCTATGTCAGAAGTGCTACGGGTGGGACCTTTCTACTCATAGACTGGTTAGTTTAGGTGAGGCGGTAGGAGTGATAGCGGCTCAATCTATAGGTGAGCCGGGAACCCAGCTAACTTTACGGACATTCCATACCGGCGGCATATTTCAGAAGGGGGGGGGATCTTCCTCAGGGTCTACCACGAGCTACCGAGCTTTTTGAGCCACGCAAGGAGAATCTGCCTCGCAAGGGAGTTGTTCGTCAACGTAGGGAGAAGAGGCTCTGATAAGTGAAATAGAGGGAAGAGTGAGCATAGAAGAGAAAGAAGGGCGTAGTCTTGTTACGATCAAGGGTGAAGGAGATGAGAAAATCACCTATGAGGCGGGAGATGACAGGTTGGTCTCTGACGGAGAAATGGTAGAAGCAGGCGCTAAGATAATGGAAGGTATCATAAATCCCCGTTCACTCCTCAACGTAAAAGGGATTAGAGCAGTAGAAGAGTATTTAGTTAATCAGATACAGCAAGTTTATAGATCTCAGGGTGTGGATATCAATATCAAACACTTTGAAGTAATCATAAGACAAATGATGAGAAAAGTAGAGGTAGTGGAACCAGGAGATACAGGTTATATACCAGGAGAACAGGTAAATAAGATAGACTTTGAAGAGGTCAATAAGAAGATAAGGGAGCAGAAGGGTAAGCCTGGCACGGGAAAACCTGTTCTTTTGGCTGTCCCTAAAGCTGTGCAGGAAGATAAGGAGAGTTTTCTCTCTGCTGCTTCTTTTCAAAGGACGAAACAGGTTTTAGCTGAAGCGGCAATTTGTGGACAGGTGGATTTTCTTAGAGGGTTAAAGGGTAATGTAATCATCGGAAAATTAGTTCCGGCTGGAACAGGGTTTAATCAGAAACCGGGGGAAAGCACGCCAATATAAAAAAGGATAATAAATGCCCACTATAAATCAGTTAGTAAGAAAAGGACGAAAAAAGGTCAAAAGGAAAAAGAGGAGTCTGGCTCTGGAAGAATCGCCTCAGAAAAAAGGAGTTTGTATAAGCGTAAGGACACTTACACCTAAGAAACCCAATTCGGCATTAAGGAAGGTGACCAGAGTTCGACTGTCCAATGGAAAAGTAGTTACTGCTTATATTCCCGGAGAAGGACATAATCTTCAGGAGCATGCCATAGTTATGGTAAGAGGAGGAAGAGTGAAAGATTTGCCGGGAGTGAAATATCATGTTGTGCGTGGTACGTTAGATACGATGGGAGTGGAGGGTAGAAAGCAGAGTCGCTCCAAATACGGAAAGAATAGGGAATAAGGGGAGCCTAATGGGAAGACGGAGAATATCAAAAAAGAGAGCTGTATTTCCAGATCCTGTGTATAGTAGCCAGCTAGTAAGCAAGTTTATTAATCAAATAATGAGAGCAGGGGAAAAAAGCAAAGCAGAGACTATTTGTTATGGGTGTTTTGACATTATAGAGAAAAGAGCAAAAAAGAACCCTCTTGAAGTTTTTCAGCAGGCCCTGGAAAATGTCAAACCTGTCCTGGAAGTTCGTTCGCGTCGTGTAGGAGGGGCTACCTATCAGATACCAGTAGAGGTTAGGCCAGGAAGACGAGAAGCTCTAGCTTTTAGATGGATTCTACAGTTCGCTCGTCAAAGAAAAGGCAAGTCAATGAGAGAGAAACTGGCGGAAGAAATTATAATGGCTTTTCGAAAGGAAGGATTGGCGATAAAGAAGAAAGAAGACACTCATAGGATGGCAGAGGCCAATCGAGCCTTTGCCCATTACCGCTGGTAATAAAGGACAGCGTTTAGCGGATAGCGTATAGTAAAAAACAAAAAATTCAAAAACTATAAGAACAAAGAAACAACGAACGGTGAAATATGATAAGGCTCAAAGATATGAAAACTCAAAATTCTCTCAGTAAAATTCGAAATATTGGCATAATAGCTCATATAGATGCGGGCAAAACTACGACTACTGAACGTATCCTGTACTACACTGGGAAAATCCATAAGGTGGGAGAAGTGCATGAGGGCACTGCAGTGATGGATTGGATGGAACAGGAGAGAGAAAGAGGTATCACCATAACTTCTGCTGCTACTACCTGTTCTTGGAAAAACTATCAAATTAATATTATAGATACTCCTGGCCATGTGGATTTCACTGTGGAAGTAGAAAGAGCCCTGCGGGTCCTGGATGGAGCAATAGTTATTTTCTGTGGTGTAGGGGGGGTAGAGCCTCAATCGGAAACAGTTTGGCACCAGGCCGACCGTTATGGTATCCCCCGTATTATTTTCATCAATAAGTTGGATAGAGTAGCAGCTAATTTTTATCATAGTGTAGAAAGAATAAGAGAGAAATTCGGTCTTATTCCTTTGCCTATTCAGATTCCCATAGGAGAGGAGGAGGGTTTTCGTGGGGTGGTAGATATAATAAGAATGAAGGCTATTATATGGCAAGGAGAGGGGCTAGAGGTTAAGATTGTGGAGAGGGATGTCCCTCTTTCTATGAAGGAGAAAGCTTTTCACTGGCATAATTATCTGATGGAAAAGATAGCAGAGAACAATGAAGGATATTTGGAGAGGTTCATAGAGGAAAAGAGTTTAACTGTTAAAGAAATAAAAGAAGAGATAAGGTCGATGACTTTAGCTCATAAAGCGGTTCCTGTTCTTTGTGGAAGCTCTTTGAAAAACAAGGGAATACAACTTTTGTTAAATGCTGTCAATGATTATCTTCCTTCTCCTCTGGACATTCCTCCGGTAGAGGGAGTGAATCCAATAACGCAGGAGAGAGAAAGAAGAAAACCTTCTCCCCAAGAACCGTTTTCTGCTCTGGCTTTTAAGGTAGTAACAGACCCTTATGTAGGCAGGTTGACCTATCTGAGGGTTTATTCTGGGAGAATAGAGAAAGGCTCCTTTGTCTATAACTCTACTAAAAATAGAAAAGAGAGAATTGCTAAGATTCTAGAGATGCATGCTAACTATCGAAAGGAAGGAAAGGAGATTGCTGCTGGTGACATAGGAGCGGTTGTAGGGCCCAGAAGCATTGATACAGGGGATTCCCTTTGTGGGAATAGTAATCCCATAATTTTTGAAGGGATGGAATTCACTGAACCGGTTATTTCCATAGCCATTGAGCCAAAGACAAAAACAGATGAAAATAAATTGTATGATTCTTTACATAAATTAGTTCAGGAAGATCCTACTTTCAAGATTAACCAGAATGAGGAGACAGGGCAGACTATAATTTCGGGTATGGGTCAGCTTCATCTTGAAATCATGCTGGATAGGCTTAGACGAGAGTTTAATATTGAAGTAAATAGTGGCAAACCTCAGATTGCTTATAAGGAGGCTATAAGAAAGAGAGCTTCCGCCAGGGGTCAATATATTCATCAAAGTGGGGGTAGAGGGCAGTATGGTGATGTAGAGCTTGAGGTTGAACCGATAGAGAATGGCGAGAAAACCTTCCTGGATAAAACCAAAGGAGGGGTCATTCCTAAAGAGTTTATCACGGCAATAAAAAAAGGAGTTGAGCGAACTATGGGAATTGGTGTCCTGGCAAGTTATCCGATGGTTAATGTTAAGGCTACTCTTCTTGATGGTTCGTATCATGCGGTAGATTCCTCAGAGTTCGCCTTTAGAACTGCTGCCTCTATTGCTTTCAAAAAAGCATCTCGACAGGCCGATCCTTATTTACTAGAACCTGTGATGAAGCTAGAGATAAGGATTCCCCGGGATTCTATGGGTGAGGTAATGGGAGATATTGTTAGTCGGCGGGGCAGAATTTATCATACAGAACTCAAAGGAACCATCTATTATATTAGTGGTTATGTTCCGTTGGCTGAATTATTTAATTATGTTACTAAGTTGCGTTCATTGACTCAAGGAAAGGGTATCCCGAACATAGAGTTCTATCGTTATGAAGAAGTGCCTTCCGATAGAGCTGAAACAATTATTGGGCAAGGGGGAAAGAATGCCTAAACAGAAGATTAGAATTAAGTTAAAGGCTTATGACCATAAAATAGTGGATCAATCAGTTAAGCGGATTATCGAAACGATAGAAAGAACAGGAGCTAAGATCTGTGGTCCTATTCCTCTACCCACTAAAATTAGCCGATTTACAGTGTTAAAATCTCCTCATACTGACAAGGATGCCCGAGAGCAATTTGAGATCCGACTGCACAAAAGACTGATAGATATTTTAGAATCTAATCCTAAAACAGTTGATGCATTGATGGGGATGAATCTTCCTACGGGCGTGCATGTAGAGGTCAAATTATGAGTAAGGTAATATTAGGTAGAAAGGTTGCAATGACTCAAATATTTGATGAAAATGTCCTTGTCCCTATAACTATTGTGGAAGCAGGCCCCTGTGTAATAGTCGAAAGAAAAGTTAAGAAAAAGAATGGCTACAATGCTATTCAATTAGGTTTTTTGGAAGTAAAGGAGAATCGAGTTAACAAGCCAGAGTCAGGGCACTTTAGAAAGAGTGAAGTTCGTCCTCAGAAATACTTGAGGGAGATAAGGGTGAAGGATATCGGTAATTTAAAGATTAGAGATGAGATTAGAGTAGATGTTTTTAAAGAAGGGGATTTAGTTGATGTTGTTGGTATTTCTAAGGGAAAGGGATTTGCCGGTGTGGTTAAGAGATATGGTTTCAAAGGAGGTCCTGCTTCACATGGAGCAGGGGGTTGGCGTCGTCGGCCTGGTTCTATAGGTGCTTCTGCTGATCCTTCTCGAGTATTCAAAGGTAAGAAAATGCCCGGAAAGATGGGAGCAGAAAGAAAGACAGTTCGTAATCTAGAAATAGTGAAAGTAGACAAGAAAGAGAATCTTCTTTTAATCAAAGGAAGCTTGCCTGGCATTAAAGGAAGTTTGTTAACTATAAAAAAGACTAATTAGCGCCATTGGAATTTTCAAAGGTCTTTTTAAACTGCTGTTTATTGAAGTACTTTGATACTCGATACTAGATGCTCGATACTCGTAAAAGAAGAAAGATGAAAAGCAAGAGATGAAACCAAAACGAGTATCCAGTATCGAACATCGGGATATAGGATATAAGAATACAAGGAGTAGGCCGAAGGCCGCTGAGGGGAGGCACGTCTCTCCTCAGGTATGTAAATATGGAACTAAAAGTTTATAATATGCAGGGAAAAGAAATAGAGAAAGTTACTTTAGATGATGATATCTTTGGAGGGGAGGTTAGGCAATCTGTTCTAAGAGAGGCTATTCTAGCTTATGAAGCTGCCCAACATCAGGGTACGGTTTCTACCAAGAATCGAGCCAGGGTAAGAGGGGGAGGTAGGAAGCCATGGGCCCAAAAAGGTACCGGAAGAGCCAGGGCAGGAACTAATCGCTCACCCCTTTGGGTAGGAGGGGGAATTATTTTTGGACCTCAAGCCAGAAAATGTAGATACCCTCTGCCTCAAAAGGTAAAACGACTGGCTCTGCAATCTAGCCTGAGAAAGAAAACTAAAGAAGGAAACCTTCTAGTCATAGACAAGATAAGTGTCGCCAAAGGAAAAACTAAGGAAATGGTAGAATTCTTGCAAAAATTCAATTTAAAGGAAAAGACTTTGCTGGTTTTGAATAAATGGGATAAGAAAGTAGTTAGGTCGTGTTCTAATCTAAAAGAGCTGACTCTTTCTTGCTCTTCTAATATTTGTGGATACGATATACTTTCCCATCATACTTTGTGTTTAACTAAAGGGGCATTAGATACGGTGACCAAGAGAGTGAAAAATGAATAAAGTTCCTCAGGTTATTATTTCGCGGCCTATAGTCTCAGAAAAAGGGACCCAATTATTAACAGAGAATAAATATCTCTTTGAGGTTCCTTTAAAGGTAAATAAAATTGAGATTAAAAAAGCGGTGGAGGAGTTGTTCAAAGTAAAAGTGGAAAGTGTCAGGACTATGCATGCAAGGGGAAAAAGTAAGAAATGGCGGGGTCGAGAGATAGGAAAAATTCCTCGCTGGAAAAAAGCTATAGTAAAATTGAAAGAGGGAGAGGTTATAGAGGATTTAGGAGCCTAGAATGCCTGTAAAGAAATATAAACCTACTTCTCCTGGTAAAAGACACAGGAGTGGATTTGACTTTTCTGATATTACTAGAAAAGAGCCAGAAAAGAGCCTATTGGTTAAACTAGTCAAAAAAGCGGGGAGAAATAGTCAAGGTAGAATTAGTGTAAGACATAGAGGAGGAGGAGCAAAAAGAAGATATCGTGTGATTGATTTCAAAAGAGACAAAGTAGGGATCCCAGCCTATGTTGCCTCAATTGAATATGATCCTAATCGCTCGGCAAGAATCGCTCTTTTGCACTACAAGGATGGAGAGAAAAGATATATCATTGCTCCCTTGAAGTTGAAGGTGGGGGATGAGATTATTTCGGGGGAGAAAGCTCCCATAAAAGAGGGGAATACTCTTCCCTTGCGAGAAATCCCTGAAGGAAGTCTTGTTTGCAATATTGAATTAAAAAAGGGAAAGGGAGGTCAGATAGTCAGGGCTGCCGGGACAAGTGCTCAGCTTTTGAGTAAAGAGGGAAAGTTTGCTCAAATTAAACTCCCTTCCAGAGAGATAAGGTTAGTTCATTTGGAATGTAATGCTACTGTGGGTCAAGTGGGAAATCTAGAACATGAGAATGTCACTGTCGGTAAAGCTGGTAGGTCCAGGTGGTTAGGTAGACGTCCTCGAGTACGGGGATCAGCAATGAATCCTGTAGACCATCCGCACGGAGGAGGGGAAGGTCGAAGTGGTCCGGGAAGACACCCGGTAACTCCTTGGGGCCAACCTACTAAAGGGAAAAAAACTCGAAAGAAAAGGCAGACCTCTGATAAGTTAATTATTCAGAGAAGAAAGAAGAAATAAAGAATAGTATATCGTATATAGTATATGGTATGTCGTGTTTGGTGAATAGGAAATTGAAATTCGTTGTTTGTTTCTTGAGAAGAGAAGCTGAGCTCTAGTTACTCGATCCTAGATGCCCGATGCTCGTAAAAGAAAAAAGATGAAGAACGAGGAATGAAACTAAAACGAGTATCTAGCATCAAACATCGAGATACAAGAACAGGAGAAGAGGATGGGACGTTCAAAGAAGAAAGGTTTTTATGTTGAGCCCTCTTTATTAAAGAAGATAGAAAGAATGAAGAAAGGCAAAAAGGAATCTATTAAAACCTGGTCGCGCCGGTCTATGATTACACCTGATTTTGTAGGTTATACCTTCGCTGTCCATAATGGGAAAGACTTTCGTAATGTTTATGTTACTGAAGATATGGTTGGACATCGATTAGGCGAATTTTCTCCTACACGTAAATTCGGTCGTCATGGAGCGCATACAAAGAGGACTATAACGGTAAAATAATACCAGCGTAGAGCGTTTAGCGTATAGCGGATAGTGAAAACAAGAAGCAATGAAGCGAAAAGTGCAAAGCTATAACGGATAAGTTCATTATTCATGGTTCATCGATAAAAAGAACAAGGTTCGTCCGAGATTTAATCAATGAACAATGAACTACGAACAATGAACATAAATAAGGGGTTTTAAGTGCAAGTAAGTGCAATAGCGAAATACATACGAGTATCTCCCGCAAAAGTGAGGAGAGTTACTAATCTTATTCAGAATAAACAAGCAGAAGAAGCCATGAGAATTTTGGATTTTGTCCATTCTGACAATGCTCGAACAATAAAGAAAGTTTTGAAATCAGCTATATCCAATGCCCAAAATAATTTTGAACTAGATTCAAAAACTCTCTATGTTAAAAAGGCTCTTGTAGACAAGGGGCCTACTTTCAAGAGAATGAAACCCAGAGCAAGAGGTAGAGCTGATTCAATAAAAAAGAGAACTTCGCATATTACTGTAATCCTTGAAGGGAGAGGGGGTTAGGCAGTTGGGACAAAAGGTTAATCCGAGAGGGTTTAGGTTAGGCATAACTGAAGAGTGGAGGAGTCGGTGGTATGAAGAAAAGGATTATTCCCATCATCTCCATGAGGATTTTAGAATTCGCCAATTTCTCGAGGAAAAATTTAGGAGAGCGGGCGTCTCCAAAATCATAATAGAAAGAGCTATGAATAAAATACGAATAAATGTTTTTGCTGGTCGTCCTGGCATTGCCATAGGAAAAAAAGGAGATACAATTGGGAGAGTTAAGAAGGATCTGGAAAAATTAACAGGAGATGCTAATGTTTTTTTGAATGTGCAAGAAATAACTCAACCAGATCGAGATGCTAAA
>JABUBM010000183.1_pt1 | contig 14359 bp, 23 predicted proteins | sample 7240321 | NCBI WGS metagenome assembly JABUBM01 (sample SAMN07256344, study PRJNA390944) | subsurface metagenome | isolation source: Methane hydrate marine sediment | place: Pacific Ocean: Eastern North Pacific, ODP site 1244 | collected 2002
AAAAAAATTTTGCCTTTTTACAAGTGGGAATTGAAGAAGGCTTGACAGAAAAAAAGAGGAATGAGCATTAAAAATTTAGGGAAGGGGTGATAAATTATGCCGAGATACGAATGTCCTGAATGTAATAAGGTTTTTTGTGGCTGGGTTATGAAATACAAGTATAAAAATAAGTGCCCTGTTTGCGGTGGTGAACTCCGGGAAGTCTATGATGATAATAAGAAATTTCGGAGAGATATGATCGCTAAAGTATTAAAGACCCGTAAGAATTTAAGAAGGGGCAATTTATAAAAAAGGAGACTGATATAAAATGAAACACAAAGAAACAATCCCGATAGTAAATGAGATCATTAGTCAGTATGATTTTAAGCTGACGGTTAGACAGATTTATTACCGGCTTATTTCTGATCCTTACCTTTTATTCGAGAATACAAAATCAAGATATAAACAGTTTGATAGAATGTTAGTAAAAGCTCGGGAGAGAGGAGAGGTTGATTATACCAGGATTGAAGATAAAACGAGAACTGCTTTAGGTGGTGATTATGGCTTTAATAATCCTCAAGAATTTTTAAGATCAGAAATTGATTATCTCAAAAATTGTTGGCAAGACTACAAAATAGAGATATGGAAGAATCAGGACTATAAAATTGAGGTTTGGATCGAGAAAGACGCTCTCTCTAATTTAGTTAATCAAGTTGCTAAAGACTTTCGAGTTTTAGTCTTCCCGGCAATAGGAAATACCTCTTTTACAAAAGTTATGGAAGGCATTGAACGATTAAAAGAATATAGCGGTAAAGAGAGAATAATCTTACATTTAGGCGATCACGACCCGAGCGGTCTTGATATGACCCGGGACTTAAAAAAGAGACTCCTGGCTTATGGTGGGGATCCTATTCAGATAAAAAGAATCGGCTTGACTTACAATCAGGTAAGGAAGTTTAATCTAAAGCCGAATCCGGTTAAGAAAAGCGATACTAAAGCAAAAAATTATATAAGTCAATTCGGTTCGGACTGCTGGGAACTTGACGCTCTACCGCCTCTCGAAATTCAAAAATTAGTAATGGAATCAATTAAAGAGTATATCGACTTTGACGCCTGGAACGATAGGTTAGGAGAAGAAAAAGAAGGCAGGAGCTGGCTTATAAAAAAGATAGACGAAATAGGAGAAAGGATATAGTCTCCGGTAGTGATAGTTTAAGGGTGGTGAATTTCTTAAATAATGATAAATGAAAGATTAGAACGAGCCTTAAAATGGGGTAGAAAAAATAAGTTAAAAACAGATCGGTTAGATAAATTCAATCGGGGAGAAAAAAAGAAGCGATTTAAAAGGAAGGATAACCGGAGCAGGATGATTAACCGGCAATAACAGGCTCGAATAGGTGCAAGTTTTTAATTAAAATAACGATATTTCGCTTATGATTATACCTATCGAAAAAAACAGGGGGCTTAAAAGGCAAAATTCGAGCTTTTATTTTAGCTAAATTAGCAGAAAAGCCTTATATCTTATAGCTTTCAGGGTTTAGAGCTAAAAAGAGGGTAGTAAAAAGGTATCGAGTGGGTTAGAGAAACGCTAATAGAACGAAAATTGAGCGGTTTTAAGGGTATTTTGAACGAGTTATCAAATAATAAAGGGGGTGAAAAACTAATGGCTTTGAGGACAAAGAAAAAACTATTAGAGCATTATAGCGAAGGAGAAATAACTGATTTCTTTCAATACGACGCTTTTACAAGTCCCGACTGTTTCGATAGTGTTGTTGCTCCAAGTAAAGACGGTATCGCTTATATGAATACGCTTACTTCTGAATTGATGTATCCGGTTTGGAGTGTCCGGGTCTTTATCAAACCGGGAACAAAAAAAGAGATAGCAGTAAAAGCATTAAGGGGGATCGCTGGTTGGATTGAAAAGGACTTTAAAGATGATTGCTTTGACAGCAGATATATAGAATCAGAAAAGAAGGTTTTGGATAAAAGTTTAGCGGGTGGATTTATGATGAATAAAAGATAAATCAGGGTATCCTGAACAAATTAAAGAGGGACAGGGAATCCCCTCTAAATAAGATTTAAAAGTTGAATCCTTATAATCCTATTCTTTGGGGATCCCCCGACCTCTCTATCTTAACATTTTCTATCGGTTAGGAGAAGGGAGTAAAAAAATGAGGTGTTTTTTGTGGCTGTTATTTCTATTATTTTTAGCTGGGATAATCTATCTTGCATTTATAAAGAAGCCGGAGAAACCGGAGAAGAAAAAAAAGTATTCTGTAAGAAAAAAATCAGGTAGGTTTAGGTGGTGATCATAAGAAAGTGAGCGGTTTAAAATGTTGTTAAATTTAAGGAGTTTAGAAGAAACCAGGTCTTTCTATAAGCTGGAATTGAAGAAGGAAGACTTGACAGAGAGGGAAAGAGCTAAATATTTGAAGGCTTTAAAAATCATCGAGGGACTTATTAAGAGAAAGAAGAAGCCCGGGAGAGAAAAGAATAAACATCTTGTTGTCTATGAACATAGAAACAGGATAGCAGGAAGGTGATAAAAATTGGGGACTACTCCTAAATGGGTAACTGATTATTATGAAGATTTTAGGTTAAAAGAAAGAACTAAATGCTTTAAAACTTGCTTAAAATGTGGGGAAATAAAATTGATCTTTAAGTTTTCGTTAGACAAGCGGAATCTTGACGGCAGGACTAACGTCTGCAAAGCCTGCCGGAGCCTGGAAGGTTTAAAATATTATTATCATAATCGGGGCAAAAGGCTAATACAGAACAAAGAATATCGGGACACTCATAAGAGGGACAGGAGCATTTATTTCAGAAATTATCAGGAAGAACATAAGGAACATTTAAAAGAACGTGCCAGAGAATGGTATATAAAAAATAAAGAAGCAATCAAAGAGAGAAACAATAAATATTACCAAGAGCATAAAGAAGCCTGCCAGACCAGGAGAGAAGTTTGGATAGAGAAGAATAAAGAAAGGATCAGAGAATACAATCGGGAATATAAGCGAAAGCATAAGCTCGCAAGTCAGGGGATAGCTTGAACGATTTATTAAATAAATATAAGGTGGTGAACCTATGAAGTCAAGCGATATTAAAAATTGGAGTTATGAATTATCTTATTCTGAAATAGTTGAATTAGAAGATTTTACAGAATTATTAACCGACGCTATCGCTTCCGATTCTTGTCTTACTTGTGGGGGTGGTAGAGTAGGGAATACGGGTCTATGTTTAGAGTGTGATATGTATTTAAAAGGGAAAGATAGAGGAGCGATGGAAAAAGTATCAAAAGATTACGAAGTTTCGATAACTGTTAAGAAGCGATAAAGCATAAGTTTTTAAAGGCGGTAAAACTATAATTTAGAAAGGGGATAAATTGATATGAGCGAAAAAAAGAATAAAATTTATATTAGTGATTATAGGATAACCGATCGCTTGAAGAATATAAAAAAGATTGTTGATATTTTGTTAGAGCTTAAATTGAAGCGAAAGCCGGGAACGGCAGAAGGAAGTTTTGAATATTGGATAGAGGAAATTGAATCGAATATTAAGTCTATAAAGGAAATTGCGAATATCGAAATATAGTTATTAAAAAAGGTGATCTAATGCTACCGGAGAAAAGCAGAAATGATTAAGGAATAATTTAAAAGGCACCGAACCCCGGTGATCCGGACTTTCTGACGGGAGTTTACCGGATTGCCGATCCCTGCCCCCTTAAATAAACGTTTTTTCAGAGGGGGCAGGGGCTATTTAAAAGTTAATACTGTCAAGCTGATACTATCAACCAACGGCGAGGGCATAGGCTCTGACTTTGTGAGATAGATTAGAAAAAGGGGTATTAAGATCTTGAAGAAAAACAGAGAAAAAGACAGGAAAAAGGAGACCATTAAAGAAGTGTTTTATCCTAAAATAAAAATATATGATCTCCGGGGACGGGTAATAGGAATTTTAGGATTAGGTGAATCTATCAATTATCAGAAACTATTATCAAAAAAAAAGAACGGCGTTCTAAAAAGGGATAACAAGAAAAGTTGACATTTCTTACCTCTACCATTATAATATAAGTAGTAAGTTTAAAATGATAAGGGGGATAAGATGAGAAAAGATATTATAACGATAGGGGATAATGAACTGACCCTTGACAATGCACAGGCTAAAGCTGAAAAAGTCTTTGACCTTTTAGATGTCAGGGAGACTACCCGAGCCGACTATAAAGCCCGCATAGGTTTATTTCTTGACTTTACCCGTAAGCACGGGATCAACCTCAACAGCTTTTTAGATTTCAAAAGGGAATTAACCGACCGGACAGATTTAAGCGTAAGCACAAAAAACAAATACCTTACTACCGCCAGAGTCTTCTTAAAGGAGCTTAACCGACAGGGGGTTTTGCCTACCGACATAACCCAGAATATAAAGACTTTTAGACAGAGCAAAAAGCACAAAAAAGATGGGCTGACCGATGAGGAGATTAACGCTTTAATGGAGAAGATCAGACCACTGCCCAATACCCCCCAGACTGCCAGGCTAAAGGCTATATTAGTTTTATTGACCTTACAGGGCTTAAGGCAGATAGAGCTGATCAGGCTTGAGGTCAAAGACCTTGACTTTGTGAGCAGGACTGCCTTTATACTGGGCAAGGGGCAAGACGATAAAGAACTGATTAACTTACACCCGGAAACCTGTAAGACCTTACAAGAATATTTAAAGACTAATAAGATAGCTGACGGGGCTTTGTTTACCAGCCAGAGCAATAATTCACGCCACCGCCGGCTTACCACCAGGGCGATAAGGGGTATTGTAAAGGCTACCCTGGCAGAATTAGGAATCAATAAGACCACGCACGGCTTTAGGCATTATTTTACCACCAAGTTAATTAAGACTTATAAAGGCGACCTGTTAGAGGTAGCCCAATATACCAGGCACAAAAGCCTGGAAATGCTACAAGTCTATAATGACAGCATTAAAAGAGAGGCAGACTTGCCCCGCTTTTATAAGGCTTTTAAGGGAGTTAATTTTTAGCCAGAGATGACCAGAGAGAGGTTAAGCAGACTTCAAAAGTGGATTCTAACAGCTTGCGGGGAGGCACCTAATAAGATGATTGCCAGACAGCAGGTAATTAGCGAATTTTTTAAAGAGAGGACACCGACCACAGAGGCAGTTTTATCGAGGTCAATCTGGAGTTTAATTGATAGGGGATTTATTACCGGGCTATCTCCCGTAGCAATAGAAACTATGGCTACGATTTACGGTATGCAAGGCAAAACCTTAATAGCCTTTGAAGATAATTACAAAGAGGTTTTAGCCAGCCCGAGAAAAGAGAAGGTGGCTATCCCTTCGATGAGAGGATTTAATAAGGTAAAAATAATAACCTTAACCGATAAGGGAGAAGCGAAATTAAAGGAATTACTTAAAGTTAAGTTTTGCGAGGAGTAATTACTTAACTTTAAACAGAGAGCTTTCTACTTCCGATAATCCTAATTACAGGAAGTAGAGACAGGGGGATTAGACTATGCCGACAAAAAGGAATTTAGAGCAGATTAAACAGAGGGAGTTTTTAAAGCTTGCCGAGCTTGCCGAGCTTGCCGGGGTCAGGTATTCGACCATTAAATATTATAGTGAGCTGGGGCTTTTACCTTATGAGCAGAGAGGAGACCGGCTTGCCAAATATTACCCCAGAATAGAAGCCACCCAGAGGCTTAAAGAGATATTGAAATTGCGGAAGCAGGGCAAGACCCTGACCGATATTATCAGCCACTTTATAAAGAGGTAGGCAACCTAAAGGCGGGCAGGGAAGAAAGGAAGGCAATTAAATGGCAGATAAAAAGTGCAAATACACCAAAGACAACGGGAAACAATGCGGGGCTTATGCTATGAAAGGAAGCAAATTTTGCTATCTACACAACCCCACTATCAGAAAAGAGCAGAAGAAGCTTGCCCAGACCCGGGGCGGGGCTAACCGGAGAGCCTTGACCGTAGCCGAGCCTTTGCCACCTATGACTTTAGAGACACCCAAAGACGTAGTTTTATTGCTGGTAGATACCATTAACCGGGTCAGGGCTGGGGAGCTTGATGTAAAGGTAGCCAACTGTTTAGGGGTATTAACCGGACATTTAATAAAGGCTTTAGAGACAGCACAACTTAACGATAAATTAGAGGCTTTTGAACAATTGATACTTAAGAAACGGGGATATTAAATTACGCTTTTGAAGGGGGTTTGATAATATGAGAAACTTTAGCAAGTTATTACAAAGAGGAAACTTCACTCCGAAGGAGCGGGTTTTGCTTATGGTAGCCGATACCGTGAGCAGGGAGAAAGAAGGCAAGGAATTTTTAACCGGGGCGGATATAACCGCTTTATGCGGTGAAGGCTGGACACCGGCAAACAATTTAGAGATAAAGGAATATAACCGCTATCGTGAAGGCTGGAAGACCCTTTGCTCTGCGGAGCTTGACGCCCAGACCGCTTATTTAAGCACACTAATAGAATACCAAAATATGGGAAGGTATTTAAGGGATTTTACCTTGAACCCGATTTATAGTGAAGTAAAGGAAGCCTTAAACGAACTGGCAAAGATTAAACGGGTAAGTGCAAAGGAAGCGATAGAGATCATTAACCGGCAGAGGCAGGAGAAGTTAAAAGAGGGTTATGAATTTACCCAGGCAATATACGAGCTTACCTTTGAGCTTATAGGTAAGGAGTATCAAAAGAAATTACTTAAGATTGATCAGGATATAGAGACTGAACGCAACTATTTAGAAGAAGAACAGGAACTTGCCGAACTTTACCAGGCTAAAGACTTCGAGACCATAGCCGAGCGGGTAAGTAAAAACTTCTACAACCCTCACAGTAAAGAATATATGTCATTTGCTACTTATGCCTGCATACCATTATGGGAAGTAGCCAGGCGCTATGTGAAGGAAAACAAACTGCCCTATAAAGAGCATACCGAAAAGGAAGACACAAAACTTATAGAGGCAAGAAAGCCTACCTCCCGGGATCTATTAGTTTCGACCCTGGTAAAACACGCCCGGAAGAAAAAGGAGACAGTAGAGGAGATCATAAAGACCGCCTGCCTTAAATGGATTAAAGAGGGGCTACTGGAAAAAGACCATAAACCGCTTATTATCTGCCAGCCGGAGTTTTTAACTAAATGGATTAAGACCAAAGAGAAGGCAGAAGAAGTTTTGCAGGAATTGATAGACAAGGGGGAACTTTCGACCCGGGGCAAGGGAGAGGAGCTGACCCTTACCGGAGACAGCCTTTTCAACACCGGGGCAGACTTTAAATTTATTCGTGAGTTTAAAGAACGGATAGACTTCTACGAGCCGGATTTAGGTTTAGTCAAAGGCAAGGGAGAGGATTATTTTGATAGAGAACTCCTAATTACAGACGAGCAGTTTTACAGTAGATACAACGCATTTATCAGGACGGCGAAAGGGTTTTTCAGTATCTTATCGGTAATCGAGGAGACCGAGAAAAACGGGGAGATAATTTTAGACCTTAAAAAAGGCACCCATAATATAAAGGGCTTCTTTTTGAAGCTACGGAACAATTATATAGAGGGATATGAAAGCTTACTTGCCTTTGAGGGTTTATTTAAAAGGCTTTCAAAGATTTATGAACAAGATTTAACTTACAAGATAAGCAGATGGGTAATCCAGTGCCAGGGAATAATAGACGACTATAACAACACTATTTCAGAGGCATTAGATAATATTAAAGCACCTTTTAACCTGCAAGATAAGAAAAAAAGCTACCGGGATAAAAAGTTATTTATTGATACCAAGAAGATCAAGCCTAATGGCGGGATAGCAGAGCAATATTCTAAAGAATTTACTAATATATTAGGAGAAGACTTTTAATGAGCAAGAAGAACGAGACCCCTATCAGGAGCCTTACGATCCCAAAAAGACCACCGCCACCTATGCACCGCCAGTCAAGGGTCTATCTAAAGACGTCAGCCAGTGGAGTAGGCAGGGACAGGGAGCAGACTTTGTTTACCCTGCCGGCTTACCAGAGCAATATTAACCCCTTCAAAAAAGTTATATCCAAAAATACCGCTATAATGGGCAACCTTTTACTTAATTTATGGCAGAAAAATAAAGACGAAAACGGGGTCTATACCATAAAAAACCTGACGGAAATTGCCAGGCTAATGAAAACAAGACCGCAGGAGTTAAAGGTTTATCTTCTCTGTTTAGCAGGTTATCAATACCCGGTAACTAAAATTAACAAGGAGACCAGAACTTTATCCATTTACAGCGATAAGCTTTTTTATATCAAGTTTAATATGCGTTTTAAAAAGGGAGAAGACGAAGACAGCTTTAATAATGATTATCGAACCGGGACTAACTATATAAATTTTATTAGAGATAGATTTGTTAAAAGCGTGGAGATAACCCCCTCTGTTAGCCTTATTGAAGGATTAGAGGGCAAGGGGCTGGGCAATGTTTTAGTAGATGACGGCTTTGTAGCCTTTAGTTTAGGCTTGAGCGATTTAGCCTATAAACTATTTTGCTTTAGTGGTAGCAATAGACCAACCTTCAAGATAGGTTTTAAGAAGCTGATCTCTAAAAAATACCTTAACCTGGAGAAGCAGATCTACGGGGTATATGACGACAAGGGCAAGCGTATCCGGGCTGGACACGGTAAAAAAAGGATACTTGAGAATATAAAAATAGCTTTTAGAGAACTATTAGCCAAAGGACACCTTAAAGAATGGGGGTATAACGAAATAAAAGACCAGTTTAATTGGGTCTATTCTGATAAATTTATTAAGCACAAGGAGCTTCTATCTAAAAAGGATATTCAGGCAAAGTAAGGTATAGACATTATGCGACAAGGTATAGACATTATGCGACAAGGTATAGACATTATGCGACAAGGGCTTTCTGTAAGGCTTTTATAGCAATAGTCTCAAGCGATAAATTTCTCATAAAGAGTTATAAAGAGTTATAAGGGGCAGGGGAACTTAAAATAACTGCCCCCTGCCCCCCATAACTTACTTACTTTTAAAGGGAGAATAAAGATAAGAAATGATAGACCTGGATCAGCTAAAACAGGCTATAAGAATAGATGATCTTGCCCGGCAATTAGGCTTGCAGGTTAGAGGTAAGCAAGCCAGATGTTTTAATGGGGCAAGTCATAAGCACCAGGACAGGCACCCCAGTTTAGGTTTTGACCTTAAAACTAACCGCTTTAAGTGTTTTGCCTGCGGGGTAAGCGGAAGTATTATTGACCTTTACATAGGAGTTAAAAAGGTAGGGCTTAAACAGGCGATAAGAGACCTTGCCCAGATGGCGGGCTTTACAGATAGCCCCAGACCGCTAAAACGAAAAGAAGATATTAGCCGAGAAGTTAATAAACCTATACCGGAGCAGACCGGGGCAATAACAAAGGGTATTTATAAAACCTTACAAGACTACTGCGGGGAGCTGGATCAGAAAAGCCTCGCTTATCTGACCGGGGCTACCAGGGGGCTAAAGAAGGAGACCATAAGCCATTACCGGCTTTTTAGTATAAAGGATTACCCGGCAACTAATAAATTTATGCGGGAGAAATTTAACCTGGGGCAATTAAAGCAGGCTGGGCTGGTGAGCGAAAAGGGTAATTTAATCTTCTATGAGCATAAAATAGTTATACCCTTTTACAATAATGGGCGGATCATTTACTTGCAGGGCAGGCGGGCAGACGATCAGCAACCCCGCTATTTGCAGATTAAAAGACCTGTCCCTCTCTTTAATGCCGATATATTAAAAGAGATTGCCCCGGGTAGCAAGATTTATATTTGCGAAGGGGTTTTTGACGCTATGCTCCTGGCACAAGAGGGATATAAGGCAGTAGCTATTTTAGGGGTAAATAACTTTAAACCGGAGAAGGCAGAGCTTTTTAAGGGTTTTGAGGTAGTGCTTTGTTTAGATAATGACGAGAGCGGTAAGCTGGCAACGCAGGCATTAGCCAGGATATTTTTGTTACAGGGGCAGAAGGTAAAGACCAAGAGACTGCCCGACGGGATAAAAGATATAACGGAGTATTTTATAAAGGGGGCTGGGAAATGAAATATAAGGTAAGGATCAGAGGCACGGATATAGAAAAGGATATAAAAGCCTCTAATTCGTTAGAGGCAGGGGTAAAGTATTGCGAAAAACAAGGCTTTAACTACCGGGTATTTGCCAATAAATTAGAGGTAGAGACACAAGGAAAGGAGAAAAAACAAGATGACTGAAAAGGATTTTGACACTTTACCGGAGCAGGATATTGAGATAGAAGGCAAGCCCCGACCTGCCGGCGAGTATTTAGAGGAGTATTACCAGACATTAGGCGATGGTGAAACAAAGTTTTTAGGTATTGAAACAGATTTTGACAGATTAAACAAGGCGACTTTAGGGCTTGACGGCTTAATAGTATTAGGTGGATTAGCCGGGCAGGGCAAAACTTCTTTTGCCTTACAGCTTGCTTTTGAGGTCAGCGATTTAGGGACACCGGCTATATTTTACAGCCTTGAAATGCCCCGGCGGGCAATATTTACCAAGATTTTAAACCGGGTGGCGAAGGTAAGATATAGCGATATACTGCTTAAGGGCAGGCGGTATTTAACCGGGGAACAGATAGAAAAGGAACTATTATCATTTATAAATAAAAGTGGATTGTTAGCAGGCAAAGATACATTAAAGACGGTAGGAGATATTTTTTATATCAGAACCCGGGAACGAGGCGAGGCGGATATAAGCTTTGAAACAGTAGAGCAGGAGATTAACTTTATCAAGGCAGAGCATAAAGATAAAAAGCTCCTGGTAGTTATAGATCATTTACAGGTTTTTGATGTCCCGACTTACAGAGACCAGGTAGATAGGGAGAGTAAACTGATAACAGGTTTTAAGGGGATAAGTGAGCGAACCGGGGCGACCATACTTTTAGTAAGCCAGAAAAATAAGGCAGGATATTTGCATAGCGGTTTACAGACTATTAAGGGGAGTGTAGATATAGTTTACCTTGCCGATGTGGTGATGTTTTTAGAGGGGGAGAAAGAGAAGAAAAACCAGACAATAGAGGATTTTAAAGCTAACGAACCCAGGACTATTTATTTAAAGATAGATAAAAACAGATACAATGCACCCACTAAAATAAAAATGGAATTTAACGGGGAATATAGCGAATTTATAGAAGCCCTTTAATAATTTAAGAAAGGGGAATACAATAATTATGGAAGTTATCGAACTCAATAAAAAGGCAAAGGAGCAGGTTATTCAATTAGCCAGGATAAGATTTTACTTCAACGAGAAAAATATCTACAATCCGGGCTTATCGAAAAAAAAGATATGGTATGTTGCTAATCAATTAGAGCAAACGATGAGCATTATCGAAAAGCTATTAGCTGAACTAAATATTGATTGGAGAAATTACTCCGGGTTAAAGAGTAGATATGGGAAGTTTATCTTTTGACTCCCTGACTCTCCTATTCCCTGATAGACAGAAGGGCAGGGGTGGGGGGTTGTCCGATTTCTTCGGAGATATATTCTCCCGTAGCTCTTACTCAATCCGCTTACCAGGAGAAAATGTTTCGCAAGAAAACATAATCAGTATAAACTATCCTGATATATGGGGGTTGTATCGCAGGAAGAAGATCACCCCATACAGGAAAGCCTTTATTTATAGCCAGAAACTTGCTATCGTAGCTTCTAAAATTAGAGCTAATGTTAAATTAGACTCAAAATACAGCAATAAAAGCCTTTGTTAGGGCATATTAGGGTATATAACTTACAAGATATAGCTTGAAAACCCTTATACAGAGGCAGAAATTGATTGCTTTTAATTTATGAATGAGAAAGCGACCCGTAGGCTTTCCATACTCTCCTTACGCACGTGCGAGGCAGAAGTAAATTGAACAGTCTATTAAATTATCTAAATTCGATAACAGGGGGATTAAAAAATTATGATATTTTATACTAATACACCGGGGCTTGTGGTGAATAGTAAAAAAGCGAATAGGATAATAGCCCGCTTTGATAAAGACGGGAAGTTTGAAACGCATAACCCGGCTATAATTGCCAAAATGAGACCGCATTTCAGAAACGATGGGATAGACTATAAACCTTTAAGTTACTGGGAACTGAAAAAAGAAGCTGAAAAGAAAGGAATAGAAACTCATAAAATTAAGAGAGAAGCTTTAATAAAAGTTTTAGAGGAAGGTGAGAGATAACGGATCTCTCCGGATATTAGGAAATGTCCAATAATAATGGAGACTTAATGGAAAGAATTACAACGATTAAGCGGGAAAAAGCGGGGGGCTTTATCTCAAAATATCTCAAAGAAAAAACAATAAATGCCCGTTAATAACGGAGAAAATCGGTAAAAGTTTAAGATAAAAATTAAAATATCTTAAAGAGATCAAGATACTGCAGGGTCTTGCATAATCTTTATGTTAGAGAATCTAACCGCTTTATCGGTTAATAACGGATAAAAACGGTCTTATCTACTGCGGTTTTAGTATAAAAAATAACCTATCTAACAAGGGTTTACAGGAATAGAATAAATTACATAGGGTATCATAAGCGGTTAATGCTTGGTAAGCTAACAACAAGGGTAGAAAGGCACCTGGAACGTGAATTTCAGCACTAAAAGCACCTCTTAAATAACCTATCCTAATCTTTCAAGGTCAAACTACTTTGATCTTGCTTTCTTCACTTCTTCACTAACTACCAGTTTAATCTCCGGGAATACCCTTTTAACGAACGTAGGGTATCTTTATTCACACATATTTTTATTTTTAAGGCAATGATAGGCAATTATACCTATTTTCTTTTTTTAGCTAAATACCAGGTAAAAAAAGAAACTAAAGAAACTAAATATCGCTAAAAAGGGAAGCAGAAAATTAAACTAATTCAACTGAAAAAGCACAAAAAGGGGTCGGGAGCTCCTACCCTTAAAAAAGGGTTAGGGGTCTTTGCCCCTGTCCTGCCGTAATAAAGCCACTCTTAACGATTTATGAGGGTAATATTAAAGGGGTCAGGGGTCTATATTCAAAACGAAAGAAACGAAAGAAATATCGATAAAAAGAAAGGGTTAGGGGTTAATGCAAGGAATGCAAGGCTTATCTTACAAAAAGAAAGGGGATCGATGTAAGGAAAGGTTACATTTTCAGGTTTGTAAAGGTTTACATTTCAGGCTAAAAATTTCGCTAAAAATAAAAATGCCTGGCTATATCGAAGCTCTTATAATTCAGGGGCTTTAAGCGATAAAGAAGAAAAATTATATTGGAATATATTGGAAAATTCAGGGGGTAGGTTATCCCATTTTATAGGGTAGATTTACCTTCTTTTTTTATTTCTGATCCTGATTAAAATTTTAAGAAAAATAAAAACTAACTGCTTATATTAAAGCTCTTATAATTATAGGGTTTCAGGGAATTAAAGAATAAAATTATAGTGCATTTAATTGCCGAAATAGGGGGTAGATTATTCTTTAAATAAACTAAACCAAGACTATACCGGGACTATACCAAAAAAGGAATAAAAAGGGTAAATTATATTAGGATATATTAGGAAATTCGGGGGGTAGAAATACCCTCTTTTTTTATCCGGATAAAAGCGATCCTTAAATAAGGCTGTGGCGGAAAATGGGTAGGGGGTTTCACGCAGTAATGTCTATAAATAGTGCGAAAGTGGGGGGGGGGTTTTCGCACTATTTTATAGTGATGTCGAAAAGGGTAGGGGGGGTTTCGGCAATTAGAAAGCTGTCCAGGCAAGTATTATGTAAAGTGAACTTGTTATAGCTGATTATCTCTTATTCTATAAGGCGTTTAGCTAAAATACTACGCTATATATAGCGGTGGATTTATGGTAAAAAGTAGTGAAAAGAGGCGTCCTGAAACCCTTATAAACAAAGGGCTTTCGGGGGGTCTTTTTTAGTTTACTTTACATAACACTTGTTATAGGACGTTGTAAATGTTTAGAAAGGTTTATAAACTTATATCTTTTTTCTACTTGCTTTATATATTTAGATATGGTAAAATCAAAATATCAAATATTAAGGGGGTATTAAAGCATAATGACTACTATCAAGATCGGAAAGAAGCAATTTTATAATGTGCAAACCTTATCAAAGATGTTAAAAATACCATCGGAGACGGTCAGGAAGTATATAAACCGGGGCAGGTTAAAGGCTATCAAAATAGGTAAATTCTATATGGTATCAGAAGAAAATTTACAGAAATTTCTTGACGGAGAAGGTGATAAAAGATAAGCCGAAGGGGATAAATGAGGTTAAATTTTAAAACTCTAAAAAAATTTTGCCTTTTTACAAGTGGGAATTGAAGAAGGCTTGACAGAAAAAAAGAGGAATGAGCATTAAAAATTTAGGGAAGGGGTGATAAAT
>JABUBM010000184.1_pt1 | contig 14354 bp, 14 predicted proteins | sample 7240321 | NCBI WGS metagenome assembly JABUBM01 (sample SAMN07256344, study PRJNA390944) | subsurface metagenome | isolation source: Methane hydrate marine sediment | place: Pacific Ocean: Eastern North Pacific, ODP site 1244 | collected 2002
AATGGGGGGGAGTATAATTTATGTGGGGGCAGTGCATGCAGGAGGACAATAAATGAAGATAGTTTTCAAACACTTGTGTAAGCACTTTGGTAAGGTGAAGGCGGTTGACAACCTCGATCTAGAGGTAGGGGACGGTGAATTTGTAGCCTTGCTGGGGCCCTCGGGTTGCGGGAAGACGACCATCCTCTTGATGATTGCCGGAATATATAAACCCAGCAATGGTTTGATTTATTTTGACCAGAGAGTGATCAATGATGTCTTACCCAGGGATAGAAAAATAGGCATGGTATTTCAGAGTTATGCCCTTTATCCTCATATGACTGTCTTTAATAACATCGCTTATCCTTTGAAGCTAAAGAAAGTGCATAGGAAGGAAATGAAGGAAAGGGTTCAGAAGGTCGCTGATATGATGGGGATCGGGGAGCTCCTAGGCCGTAAACCAGCCCAGCTCTCTGGCGGCCAGCAGCAGCGGGTGGCCCTGGCGCGAGCCCTGATCAAGGAGCCAGAGATACTTCTTCTGGATGAGCCCCTCTCTAATCTGGATGCCAGGCTTAGAATAATGATGAGATCGGAGCTGAAAAGGTTGCAAAAGGACCTGGGTATTACTACCGTTTTTGTGACCCATGATCAACTGGAGGCTCTAACTATGGCTGATAAGGTAGCAGTAGTGAATTCAGGATGTCTTCAGCAATTCAGCAATCCTGATAAGCTTTACAACCACCCGAAAAACTTATTTGTGGCAGGTTTTATAGGGAGTCCTCCCATTAATTTCATCAGTGTCTCTTTACAGAAATCTGATGGTAGGTTTCTTTTGAAAAACAGGGACTTGCAGATAGAACTTGCAAAAGAAATAGGTTCAAAGGCAGAAAATAATTCTACTAGTTCCGAAATATTACTCGGTATAAGACCCGAACATATCACCATTAATAAAAAAGAAGGTATAGAGACCGAAGTCTATGTGGTCGAGCCTCTGGGAAGGGACATCCTGGTTAGTGTAAAACTGGGGAAGTCGATGATTAAAGTCTTTGCCTCACCATCTTTCAAAGCTAATATAGGAGATAGAGTCAAGTTAAATTTCAATCTAGACAAAATTATGTTGTTTGATAAGAAAACTGAGAAATCACTGTTGCTAGATGAAGACTAGAAATTGATGGCACGGACGATTAAAACAGAAGGTAAAAAGAATAGAGAGGAATAACTGAAAGTACAGTAAATGCGGGTTCGATTAATCAGGTGTGATAATTGTAGTTCTTCAGGCAGGGTGGTTGGAAGGATGTTCCTAATGCATCTGATAATCAATGAGGGATTACCTGCTTTTATTATATTAGAGATTAGCCGGGTACTTCAGGAAACTATGCCGGAAAAATAAAATGTCTATCAAAGGGATAGGGATAAATGCTCATTCACCCAGGATAAATGGTGATATTGAGCTTCTTGAAAGAGATCTGTCTTATTTTGAGAAGATTGGATTTGATTATGTGGAGATACCTGTACATGGAGTAGATGGAGTGATAAACGGCAAACTTAATTTCGAAAATGTCAAAAGAGTTAAAGAGGCTTTGAGAAGGTATAATTTAAAAGCCACTGCCCATTCTCCGGATCCCTTAAATCTAAGGAAGGATAATTTTGACTTGCAGGAAGAGGTCTTTCAATCTTCTATTGAGTTTGCCTCGAAATTAGAGGCAAGAGTTCTGGTCTACCATAACGGTAATTTTGAAGGGAGAAAACAAGAGGGTGAGCTTCAAAGTTTAGCCAGTGAGAGAGAAATTAGAGCACTGAAGACCCTGAGTGAGTTTGCAGATAAAAGGGGAGTTCAAATTTGCTTTGAAAATGGTGCGTCATCTATTAAGGAATTGGTAACGGTAGTGAGAAAGGTAAACAGGGAAAATGTGGGAATAACTTATGATTTCGGGCATGCCTTCCTTTATTATAGCTGCCATGGTGGAGAGAAGGAGTTCTTAACATCGATAAAAGAGGCTCTTCCCTATCTAAAGCACATCCATATACATGATAATTTTGGCCGGGCGAACATGACTTCTCAGGATACACCTTACATAAATCGGCTTCCCTTTGGAGAAGGAGACTTACATATGCCTCCAGGGATGGGGAAAATTCCCTATGAGAAAGTCTTTCCCTTAATAAGAGAATATAAAGGTATAGCTATGGCGGAGATAGATCCCAGGTATGAGCCGTTTTATGGGGGGGTCCTAAAGAGACTTCATAAATATATTGAAGAGGCTCATGTTCCTTTTCAATCTCCAATCTAAGGGAAGAAACATGCCTCCCCAAAACTTTGATGTGGTGTTACTAGGACATTTTGCCAAAGATAAAGATGTTATCGATGGAAAGGAAAGAGATGTTCTTGGCGGCGCTGTCTATTATGGTGCCTTTCCCCTTAAGATAATGGGTACTAAGGTAGCTGTGGTGACGAAACTGGCCAGGAAGGATTTTTCCGAGCTATCCATCTTCAAAAAAGCAGGCATTTCTATATTTGCCAGGGAGGGTCCTCAGACAACAGGGATAAGAAACGTCTATTCTCCAGAAGATCCGGATAAGCGCCAGAGTTATCCTTTAGGATTTGCCGGCTCTTTTAGCCAAAAGGACTTTCCAAATATTGTGGCTAAGATAATTCATATTGGTGCCTTAATCAAGGGAGAGATGTCCCTTGATTTGATAAGAAGCCTTTCCAAGAAAGCTGATCTTTCTCTGGATGTTCAGGGATTTGTCAGGGTAAAGGAGGGTGCTCGGCTTGTCTTAAAGGACTGGGATGAGAAGAGAGCAGCCTTGCCCTACCTAAAATACTTGAAGGCGGATATTATTGAAGCCCGGCTTTTAACTAAGACTTCTGATCTACCAACCGCTGCTGAACTCTTGGCTAGAATGGGTCCATCAGAGGTCCTGATAACTCATAAAGAGGGCGTGTTTTTGCTTGCAGAAGGAAAATTCTATCAAGCTCCTTTCCGTCCAAAGTGCCTAAAGGGACGCACCGGCCGAGGTGATACTTGTATCTCTACTTATATAGCAAAGCGCTTGACTTTACCGCCTTATAAGGCACTTTGCTTTACAGCAGCTTTAACCACTCTTAAATTGGAAAAAGAAGGTCCATTCAGAGGAAACCTTAAGGATGTGGATGCCTTATCAAGAGAGTTCGAGTTAGACTTGGCAGCTAATAGCATTAGCGATATAGTGTAAAGATAGTATAAGAAGGAGTTGGATAATGGGTAAGATGAAAAGTGTAGTTTTATCTGCAAAATGGGATCCCAAGAGGAGCTTTAGGTTAGGCCCAAAAGATATGGACGGAAAACTTACCTATCTGGGAAGCCAGGCCTGGCGGAATCCTAGTCTTAAAATAGTGGGAAAGGATATTCCTGAAATTAGTCCTACTGAGGTTCTTATTAAGGTGAAAGCCTGCGGTATTTGTGGGTCTGATGTTCATATGGCTCAGTCTGATGAGGAAGGATATATCTGGTATCCAGGACTCACTGCTTTTCCTTGCACTCTGGGGCATGAGTTTTCTGGCATAGTGGCCAAAGCAGGAAAGGAGGCTATCAATAAACGCAGCGGGAAGAGACATAAGGAAGGTGAGGCAGTCACTGCTGAAGAGATGCTCTGGTGTGCATCCTGTCGACCCTGTGCTGACGGTTACCCTAATCACTGTGAAAGGCTACAGGAGTTGGGTTTTAGCTGCGACGGAGCCTTTGCTGAATATGTAAAAGTGGATGCTCGCTATGTGTGGAGTCTGGAAGAGTTAAGGGAGAGCTATGAGAGTGAGGACATATTTTTGGCCGGAAGCTTGGTTGAGCCAACCTCTGTAGCTTATAATGCAGTTATAGAGCGAGGAGGTGGTATTCGTCCCGGAGATAATGTAGTCATTTTAGGAGGAGGACCAATTGGTTTAGCTGCTGTAGCTATCTTAAAGAGAGCCGGGGCAGCTAAGGTGATACTATCTGAGCCTTCCCAGGAAAGAAGAGAGCGGGGAAAGATAATGGGGGCAGATTCTGTTATTCACCCCTTAAAAGAGGATTTTACCGAGCGAGTCTTAGAGTTAACACAAGATATGGGAGCAAAGCTATATCTTGAGGCTACAGGTCTTCCTGAGAAGGTCTTTGCTGATATTGAAGAGACTATCTGGCGAGGAAAGCAAATTAATAGTACAGTGGTGATTGTAGCCCGGTCAGCCAAGAAAATTCCTCTGACTGGTGAGGTATTTCAGGTACGAAGAGCCTCTCTGGTTGGCTCTCAGGGACACTCCGGTCACGGGACTTTTCCCAGAGTAATAAGTTCTATGGCTGCCGGAATGGACACAATACCCTTGATTACCAAGAAGATAACTCTAAAGGAAGTTCCAGAAAATATAGTTCTACTCCAGACTGATCGGAAGGAATGTAAAATTACAGCAGTTCTTGATTAAAAAAGGGATAAAACAATGGAGAAGAAGATGTTGGCGGCGGTGTTTGAAGGAAAGGGGAGACTCAATTTAAAGGAGGTTCCAGTTCCTGAGATTAAGGAAGCGGAGGAGGTGCTTCTTCAAGTAGAAGCGGCCGGTATTTGCGGCACCGATATGCGTATTTTAGAGGTTCCTCCTGGACATCCAGCTACAGAAGGCGTCATTTTATCTCACGAATATACCGGGAAAGTTGTGGCAGCGGGAGGAGCAGTCACTCAATTCAAAAAAGGTGATCGGGTGGTAGTTAACCCTAATATTACCTGCGGAAATTGTTCTTACTGCAAAATGGGGATCCCCAATATGTGTGAGAATATGACTACCCTGGGGATATTCATTAATGGTGGATTTGCCAGATACAATATTGCTCCTGCTAAGGTCTTGTACAAGATTTCTCCTGACCTTCTAGCGGAATTGGCTGTTTTTACTGAGCCCCTTTCCTGTGTTGTTAGTGCCACTCAGAGGCTCAAAGTCCATCCCGGTGAGGCGGTGGCAGTTCTGGGAGCCGGACCTATAGGGCTTTTATTCATCCAAATGTTTAAGGCATCAGGGGCAGGAAAGATCATAGTTTCTGAAATATCAGAATACCGGGCTAAATTTGCTTATGAAAGTGGGGCGAGCCGGGTTGTGAATCCCTTGAAAGACAATCTGGAGAGAATAGTTAAAGAGGAGACTCTTATAGGGGCAGATGCGGTAGTAGATGCGGTAGGGACTTTAGTTAAGAGCGCTATGGCTATTGTGCGAAGAGGTGGTCAAATTCTTCTTTTCGGTCAAAACTACCAGGCAAGAGCTCAGGTGGCCCAAAATGATATTACCAAAAATGAACTTACTGTGATGGGTAGTTTCATTACCAGGTTTACCTTCCCTTTTGCCATTAAGATAATAGAAAGTAAAGTTTTAGATTTAGAAAAGCTCATCACTCATAGGCTTCCCTTGGAAGACGTTCATAAGGGAATAGAGGCCATGAGAAAAGGTGAGGCTATTAAAGTTATCATAACGCCGTAAAAAAGGAGACAAAAGTGTCTGATGAAAAAGAGAAAAACAAGATGTGGTTAACCACAGAAAACCCTGCTATTATGTTTGAAAATACAGATGTGGGCAGATTGAAAAAAGAAGTATGGGATGCATCGGAGGAAGAGATTGAAAGAATCTTAGCCGAATATGAGGTACCCTCACTTCCAGAGCTAGGAAAACCAGGAAGTTATATCCAGACTACGGTCCGCCAGAGACTCATTGAAAATCGGCGCAAAAATGATATTGTTATTATTCCAGTGGGATGTACAGAGAACCATGGTAGACATACTATCTCTGGCCTGGATACCTTTATGGTGACTCAGATTGCCGAGGCACTACGCAGATACACAGCTACAGAGGATCGCCCAGTCAATCTTGTTCTGCCTCCTCTCAATTATGGAGCACATCCCTATCACCACATTGGAATGCCCGGTACGGTGAATATACCCCAGGATGCGGTACGGGAAATTCTGGTCTACGTGATGCTTGGTCTGTGGAACGATGGTTTTCGAAAGCAGATTATCATTAACAACCACGGCCAACTCTGGGTTCTGGAGTCAGCCTTACATGAATTTATGTATCGCTATCAGCTCCCCGGAGTCTTTCAGGTACTTGATTGGCACCGGGGAGTAAGAGAGTTTTTTGGGCCAACTGGAAAAAAAGATAGCATGGAGACACATTTTGTTCATGCAGATGAGGCAGAAACCTCAGTAGCTCTTTTGATGTTTCCTCAAGGGACGGTGGACATCAGTCTTGTCCAGGACACAGAAGGAGAAGGGTTTCTTCCCGATGGTCACTTTGACAAATCAGTAGATCCTCTTCGTAGGCCTCATCGCTGGTCTGAGGGGGAAGGTCAGATGGCTATCGAGATAGCTGCTACACCTGAAGGAACGGTTGGAACACCAAGTTTGGCTAGTGCTGGAAAGGCTAAGCGACCCATTGCAGCTATTCTAAAGTATTTGACTCTGGTTATCTCTCAGATCCTGGAGGCTTTTCCACCGGGTAAGGTCCCGCCAGTGGAGAAGGTAACCCTGCGAGGTGCTTCTGAAATGGAGCCTTATCTAAAGGAACCTCAGAGCGAGGGTTGGAAGTCAGTCTATGAATTGCCAAGAATAGGGTTTTAGTTTGAAAAAAATGAAAAAGAGCATAGTGGTTTCAACTCCTGAGGCAAAATTCTCCGCCTTAGCTTTTAAAGAGGATTTTGCCAGGAGCATCAAAAAAGTTGCTGAACTGGGCTATGAGGGAGTAGAGCTTGCCATTAGAGATCCTGATAAAGTGGATGAGGAAAGAATTACTAAACTGGTGAAGTCATATCATTTAGAGGTGCCTGCTATTGGCACTGGTCAGGCTTATGGGGAAGAAGGATTGAGTTTTTCCCGTCCCCATCTTGAGATAAGAAAAAGAGCGGTCAATAGGATAAAAGATCATATTAATTTGGCGGCGAAATTTTCTGCTCAGGTAATAATTGGGCTGATAAGAGGAAAGGTGGAAGAGGGTGTAACCCGGGAGGATGCAGAACAATGGACCCTTGATTGCATTCAGGAATGTGCCAGAAAAGCTCAAGAATTAGGAGTATCTCTTACTATTGAACCATTAAATAGATATGAAACCAATTTTCTCAACACCATTACTGAGACTATTAGCTTTATTAAGAAAGTTAATCTTTCTAATATAGGAATATTGATAGATACCTTTCACATGAACATAGAAGAGACATCTATATATGAGAGTATAAAGAATAGTAAAGATTATCTCAGTCATGTTCACGTTGCTGATAGCAATAGATGGGCTCCAGGAAGTGGACACCTTGATTTTACCCGCATAATCGGAACACTTGAAGAAATAGACTATAAAGGCTATATTTCTGCCGAAATCCTTCCTTTGCCTGACCCAGATAGCGCCGCCAACCTGGCCATTGAGCATCTGAGAGGAATCAGCTAGGGAAAGAAGGGAGAGTTTTATGCAAGTAAAAGAACTGTTTGATTTAAGTGGTGAGAAAGCAATTGTGACCGGGGCTGCTCGGGGATTGGGTGAGCAAATGGCACTGGCTCTGGCAGAAGCGGGAGCAGATGTAGCTGTAGTAGATATGAATATAGAAGGAGCGGATAAGGTAGCTGAGAGCATTCAGAATCTGGGTCGGGACTCGATTTCGATAAAGGTGGATGTAACCAAAGTTAATGATGTAGAAAATATGGTAAAGATAACTGAGGAGAGGTTCGGCAAGATTGATATTTTAATCAATAATGCTGGCATTACTAGTAATGTTCCTGCGGAAGAGTTAAGTAAAGAGGAATGGGATAAGACAATTGAAGTTAACCTGACTGGAGTTTTCCTCTGCGCTCAAAGGGTGGGGCGTAAGATGATTGCCCAAAAAAAGGGAAATATAATCAATATCTCTTCTATGTCCGGACTAGTCGTCAATAAACCACAGCCCCAAATTAATTACAATAGTTCCAAGGCCGGAGTTATTATGCTCACCAAGTCCTTAGCTGCCGAATGGGCAAAGCATAATATAAGGGTTAACGCTATTGCTCCCGGATATATGAGAACACCTCTGTTAGATAAAGTCTTTCCTAAATATGGTAAAGGTTGGTCCTCCTTAACTCCCCTGGGAAGATTAGGCAATCCTTCTGAAATAAAAGGTCCTGCCTTATTTCTAGCTTCCAAAGCTTCCAGTTTCGTCACTGGGAGTGTATTGGTCATGGATGGTGGATACACTATCTGGTAAGGTTTGTCTTTCCAGATTTGACCTTTCAGGGACTTTATCTGATAAATTACCTAGATATCTCTAAAATTCTTATATCGGCAGTGAGGACATGTGTGTCTTGTAGATTGGAAAAGCTTTAGCCTTTGAAATATCCTTACTTAAGGAACAGTTCGATTACAGGAACTGTTACCTCTGGCTTCTGCACGGGTAATTGAAGTGTGAGGGTATCTTTGCAGGCATTTTTGTTTGTGCCCACATGCTCATACTGAGGGGGCCTGCTAAATTTGATCTCTGAGGCATCGTTGAGAAGCTGGGCATAGTTAACCTTTCCAGCTAAGCCGTCGACGTGCAATTCCCTGAGCGGCCAGGAAAATAGGTGCACATATAACCTCTTTATCTCGGAATTATAAGTAAGCCGGCAGTCCTGGGGAGTATTGAACTCCTCAGGCGCTTGCGTACAACCATAAATCGAGCGGCTATGCTGCCTCATCCATTTGCCGATGCCTGATAGTCGGTCCAGAGCCCGCTCATCAAATTCGCCTCGGGCAGTCGGACCAACATTAAGTAGAAAGTTACCACTTTTACTCACTGTATCGATGAGCATCTGTAGGAGTTGCTCCACACTCTTCCAGCTTGACTCATCACGATGATAACCCCAGGAACCGGAAAATGTTTGGCAAGTTTCCCAGAGTACAGGCTTTCCATCAACCCTTACCCGTTCACGTACCATAAGCTGCTCAGGTGTTTTGATGTCCCAGCCACCGGGGACATCGTTGAGATCAAGCCGATCGTTGACAAGGATATGGGGTTGAAGCTGGCGTACCATCTTCAAAAGCTTTTCTGATTGCCAGTCATCCCTACCTTTTCCATCTTCCCCAGGATAGGAGAAATCAAAGAAAATATAGTCAATTCGGCCAAATTTGGTTAAAAGCTCTCTGACCTGTGCATGTAGATATTCGGAATACTTTCTAATATCTCGGTCCTCGTTCTTTTCCCTGAATTCCTTGTTATTATACATAGGGTGACGACAGTCAACGGGGAACTCTGGATGGTGCCAGTCAAGGAGCGAGTAGTAAAAGCCCACGCGTAATCCCTCTTCTCGAAAAGCCTCCAGTATGGACTTCAGTAAATCCTTGCCGTATGGGGTATTGGTAACTTTGTAGTCGGTGTACTCCGAATCCCAGAGACAAAAGCCTTCGTGATGCTTGGTGGTAATAACAAAATATCTCATTCCGGCATTTTTCGCTGCTTTTGCCCAGGCTTTCGCATCATACAGATCGGGATTAAAGTGATCAAAATATCTCTGATACTCCTCATCGCTGATATGTTCCCGATTCTTCACCCATTCGTGACGGGCAGGAAGAGCGTAGAGCCCCCAGTGGATGAACATGCCAAACCGATTATGGACGAACCACTTCCATTCATCCTTTATCTTCTTCGAATAACTAGTCATTGCATTTACTCCTGACTTTATAGTTTTGTTCGCCGCAACCTTATTATTTATTAATTTATCGTTTTACATTGCTAAAGTATATGAGATTCGAAATCTGTCAACCAACGTACTATCCGCTATTTAGCAAGCAATCTTTAAGATATAGCTAAGGTCTAAAGGAGGTGTCGGTGACTGTGGCAAGGAATGGAACACTACGTATCCGGAGTGCTCTTGTGACCAAGAGAGTACAAAATTTGACAGGCGAGAGGATTTTTGGTAGGATAATAGGATTTTGCTTTAACTCAGGAGTAGTAAGAGCTTAATTATAAACGGGGTTGGAAGGGGATATTAATGAAAGATGTGATTGAGATTCGTTGGCATGGAAGGGGAGGTCAGGGGGCAAAGACAGCTGCTTTGCTTTTAGCCGAATCTGCCCTAGAAGAAGGAAAATATATACAGGGATTTCCTGAATACGGACCGGAACGTATGGGGGCTCCTATGCGATCTTTTACTCGTATTAGTGAATCTCCTATTACCTTACATTCTAATGTGAGGAATCCTGATGCTGTAGTAGTTCTAGATTCGAGTCTTCTGGATACGATAGATGTAGTAGATGGTCTGCCAGAAGAAGGAGTGTTGTTGATAAATACTTCCCAGTCTCCTCAGGAAATTAGACAAAAATTAAATTTGAAGAAAAGAAAGGTTTTTACTGTCGATGCTAGTTCTATTTCTTTAGGTATTCTAGGAAGGAATTTACCTAATACGCCTATGTTGGGGGCTTTAATCAAAGCGACAGACCTTTTAGGCATTGATACGATTATTTCAGCTATCAAACATAAGTTTGAAAAAAAATTTAGCTCCCGGATATTGGAAGGGAACATACAAGCTATTAGAAGAGCTTATGAGGAGGCAAAGGGAGAATGAAAGAGAAGAATTGGAAGGAAATTCCTCTGGGAGGTCTTATTTTGGAGGCAGGCAATGCAGAAGAATATGAGACAGGAAGTTGGAGGACTTATAGACCGGTAAGGGATGAAGAGAAGTGCACCCATTGTCTTTTATGTTGGGTTTATTGTCCTGATTCCTCAATTATCGTAGAGCAGGCAAAAATTAAGGAATTTGATTATGGTCATTGTAAAGGGTGTGGTGTTTGCTCTGTCCAGTGCCCGGTAAATGCTGTAGAGATGGTGGAAGAGACAAAGTTCAATTCAAAAAAGGAAGGAGGAGAATAGGATGGGAAAAATTTTAGGTTTAACCGGTGATGAGGTAGCTGCTGAGGCTATACGGCAGATCAATCCGGATGTATTGGCTGCTTATCCTATTACTCCTCAAACAGAGATTGTACAGAAGTTCTCTCAGTTTGTTGCTGATGGTCTTGTTTCAACCGAGATGGTCAGAGTGGAAAGTGAACATTCTGCCATGAGTGCTTGTATAGGAGCAGCCGCCTCCGGAGCTCGAGCTATGACCGCTACCTCGGCCAATGGTTTAGCTTTGATGTGGGAGATTTGCTATATTGCTGCTTCTTATAGGCTGCCTATTGTTATGCCTCTGGTTAATAGAGCCTTAAGCGGACCTATTAATATCCATTGTGACCATTCGGATTCCATGGGAGCACGAGATTCTGGATGGATTCAACTTTACAGTGAAAATTGTCAGGAGGTATATGATAATCTTATCCAGGCTATACGCATAGCTGAGAGCGAGGAAGTTCTTTTGCCGGCCATGGTTACTCTGGATGGATTTATTATCTCCCATGCTATGGAGAGAGTGGAGATATTAGAAGATGAGAAGGTAAGAAGATTTATCGGTGAATACAGGAATCCTCATTCTCTGCTTGATGTTAATAATCCGGTTACCTACGGTCCGCTTGATTTATACGACTATTATTTTGAGCACAAGAGACAGCAAATAGAGGCGATGCAGAAAACGGGAAGGATTATTGAGAAAGTAGGCAAAGAATTTGGAGAAATAAGCGGCCGTTCCTACGATTTAATGGAAAAATATCAGCTAGAGGAAGTGGATTTAGTCATTGTAGCTGCTGGTTCTACGGCCGGAACCGTAAAAACTGTAGTGAACCAATTAAGGGAAAAAGGTGTGAAGGCTGGTCTTCTAAAGATAAGAGCTTTTCGTCCCTTTCCGACAGAAGAAATTGTTCAGGTTTTGAAAAATGTTGAGGCAGTGGCTGTTCTTGATCGTTCTGTCTCTTTTGGAGCTCAGGGAGGTCCGCTATTCTTGGAGATTAGGTCGGCTCTTTTCGAGGAGAAGAAAAGACCCCCGGTGGTGAACTATATCTATGGATTAGGGGGAAGAGATATTGGCATAGAGGAGATCGAGACAGTCTATAAGAATCTGGAGAGAGTTGCCGATAGCAAAAAAACAGAAGAGTTAGTTGGTTATCTGGGACTGAGAGAATGAAATCGTGATGCCATCGTGCGTGATGCGTATTGCGCAACACGATATACGATATACGCAATACGAAAATATAAGGAGGTTTAGATGCCGTCTCTTAAAGAGTTATCGAAGAAAAAAGAACTTCTCAGCGCAGGTCAGCGGCTTTGTGCCGGCTGCGGAGCCTCGATTATTGTTAGGCAGATTCTTATGGCGGCAGATGATCCGCTAGTGATAAGTTCTGCTACCGGATGTCTGGAAGTAGCTACCACTATTTATCCTTTTACTGCCTGGAGGACCTCCTTTATCCACTGTGCCTTTGAGAATTCCGCCTCTACCCTGTCGGGAGCAGAAGCAGCTTATCGCTCTTTAAAGAGACAGGGCAAGATCGATAAAACGATTAAGTTTATTGCTTTCGGAGGGGACGGAGGAACCTATGACATAGGTTTGCAGGCTTTATCAGGAGTTATGGAAAGAGGGCACAACCTCCTGTACGTTTGTTATGATAACCAAGCGTACATGAATACTGGGATACAGCGTTCCAGTGCTACTCCTGAAGGAGCAGCTACTACCACTTCTCCGGTGGGAAAGGCTATTCCCCAGGGAAAAGAGCGGCCGCGCAAAGATTTGACACGGATTATAGTTGCTCATGGCTCTCCTTATGTAGCCCAGGCTAACCCTGCCTACTATAATGACCTGATAAAAAAAGTGCAGAAGGCTCTAAACACGGAAGGCCCCACCTTTCTTAATATTCTCTCTCCCTGTCCCCGCGGCTGGCGACATGATTCTTCTCAATCTATTGAAATTGCCAAACTGGCTGTTTCGACTGGAGTTTGGCCTCTATATGAAGTGGAGAATGATAACTACCGGATTACCTATCGCCCTAAAAAAAGGCGTCCCTTCAGAGAATGGCTGGAATCGCAAGGAAGGTTCAAACACCTCTTGAGCGAAGAAAATAAGGAAGTAGTGGAGAGATTAGGAAAAGAGGTAGAAGAAAAAGAGAAGAAGTTGTTAGCCCTGGCCGGAGAAACTCCCTCATCCGCATAAATTGCTAAAGTTTTAAATAGGGACAGCGACCATTTATACCAATTCACGTTCAGAGAACCATTTTACTGTTTTTTCCAGTCCGTCTTCTAGTTGTAATTTAGCTTGCCAGCCAAGTTCTTTTTTTGCTTTTGTAGTATCTAAATATATCTTTCTTATATCTCCTTTTTTCCCGGGAGCATAGATAGGTTTTTCCTGGAAATCTGTTATTTCTGCCAGCGCTCTATATAGGAAATTTACCGAATTTCCTTCTCCTGTCCCCACATTATAGGACAAATCGTCGGGTGAGGTTATTTTTCTTTCACTAAGGCTTTCTATTTTTTGGCTGGCTAGCATATTAATATCCACTACTTCGTCAATATAAATGTAATCTCTCAATTGCTCACCGTCTCCAAAGATAGTTGGCCTATCTTTTTTGAGCATCCTTTGGCTAAATATGGCAATCACTCCTGCTTCCCCAAAAGGGTCCTGCCTTGGCCCATAAACATTAGCATATCTTAAGGCGACATGATTCAAAGCAAAAGTTTCTCGATAATAGTAAAGATAGTGTTCTATAGTATGTTTAGCCACTGCATAAGGAGAAAGGGGGTTCTTAGGATAGTACTCATCTACAGGCATATTCTCAGGTTCGCCGTAAATTGCTCCTCCAGAAGAGATGAAGATAAAGTTTCTTACTTTATATTTCAAACAGTTCTCTAAAAGATTCAAAGTTCCCAGAATATTTACCCTTGCATCGAATAAAGGTTTATTCACCGAGGTCCTTGGATTTATCTGAGCAGCATGATGATTGACCAGGTCAAACTTTTCCTGGGCAAAAATCTCAGTTAGTTTTTCACTATTAATATCCATCTTGTAGAACTTGGCTTTACTATTTATATTTTCCTTCTTCCCCCGGGAGAGGTCGTCTATCACTACTACCTGGTAGCCTTCTTTAAGATAGCCTTCTACAATGTGAGAGCCGATAAAACCGGCTCCACCGGTCACCAGTACCTTTTTCATTAAGAATTCCTTTTTATCTGTTCCAATTTGGGTTTATTTGTTTTCTGAGTTTTTCAACTTCCTTCTTGCTTCCTCAAAAAACGGTTCAGCGAATGAGGTTTGCCAGGTTCTTTCCTCAAAAGACCTTTTTTTCAGGGTGGCAAGAAAGCCTTTAAAATCCTCATAATAGGACCCGTAGATATGGTAACTGTCAGCGATATGGACATACTTACCCACTTTTATTCTTCTGCCTATTTTTTTACTGATTCTTTCTGCTATGATTTTTTGTAGTTCAGTGAAAACAAAAATATTCATAAATGCTGCTTTGAAGGCATCATTACTCCTGAAGT
>JABUBM010000185.1_pt1 | contig 14326 bp, 14 predicted proteins | sample 7240321 | NCBI WGS metagenome assembly JABUBM01 (sample SAMN07256344, study PRJNA390944) | subsurface metagenome | isolation source: Methane hydrate marine sediment | place: Pacific Ocean: Eastern North Pacific, ODP site 1244 | collected 2002
ACCATCTCTGAGAGCTCTTTCTGCCCATATTAAAGCCCCGCCGGGCAGTAGAAGAACAAGCGATACCAGTAATACGATGATGCCAAAAATCAAAAGTACAATCTTTCCACCACTCATAATAATACCTCCTGTTTTGTATTTGCTAACTTATCCTTTCTTTAGCGACTGCACTATCCCGAGTATCCCCCATATAACCAGGAACAAGGCTATCAGATAGGCCACGATTGAGGGAACGATGAAAATGATTATCCCAAACACAACTGCTAAAACATATCCCAGTACGTTGTTCATTGAGAACCACCTCCCTTCAAGCTGCCAAGCAAAGCGGCCCCTGACTTAGTGCATATCCAACCTAATACATATCATATGGAGACAATGTTTATCTGTCAAGAACACGTGCAGAACTTGACCAGAATAGGTAAGCAAGATAAGATAAACTCACTTCATTTCCAACTATAGGACCCTCAAGATAAAAAAAACTCTTTTTGTTGTGAAAAGAAGCAGGAGAATGTTATGAATAAGATAGTGCTTGACCTGGAAACGCAAAAGACCTTTGAGGAAGTAGGCGGCAGGCAGATGCATCTTTTGAAAATTTCAGTAGTGGGAGTCTATCACTATGCCAAAGATAAATATATGACTTTTGAAGAAAGGGAAATTTCTAGCTTAGAGGAGATGCTAAAGTCAACTGACCTAGTCATCGGCTTCAATATAAAGAGATTCGATTTTCTAGTACTGGAGCCATATTTATCCATTCCAGCAAGGAAACTGCCAGCCCTGGATATAATGGAGGAGATCACCAGGGTAGCCGGCCATAGGGTAAGCCTGGATAGCGTTGCCCAGGCAACCTTAGGAATGAAGAAGAGTGGAAGTGGGTTAGAGGCAGTGAGGCTCTTCCGAGAAGGCAAAATAGAGGCGTTGAAAAGATATTGCCTGGACGATGTCCGAATTACCAAAGAACTGTACGAGTATGGGCAAAAGCATGGGGAACTCTCTTTCACCTCAAAGTATGGCTCCCGTCAATATTCTATTCCTGTAAGCTGGACCATTAAGGGCGGTAAGAAGATTTCTGACATCTTACGAGAAGCTTTCAACAATAAGAAGCAAATAGAGATAGAGTATATCTCCAGTGCTCATCGCCAGGGAGAGGACTTCAGAAAAAAGAGAAGAGTAGATATTTATAGCTTGGGCGCTTTCTATTTTGAGGCTTTTTGCCACCTGCGTAATGAGCTGAGAACCTTCAGGATAGATAGGGTCCTTAATGCAAAGATAATCAAACAGAACTACACAATCTCCGATGATTATGTCCCCCGAGCTTTTTAGACATTCAGACCAATTTAAATGTTGAACAGTGCCTATTCGTGAATACCAACTAGCGTACCTTCAGGGACCAGATCAAAGAGCTCAAAGATATCCTGGTTCTTCATTCTTATGCAGCCTTTGGATGCTGGTGTTCCAATTAGACCTTCTTCTGGTGTTCCATGAATATAAATGCAGCGGGCATATGAATCCACTTCTCCACCTTCATTGAGGCCCGGTACTATTCCTTTTAACCACAGTATACGGGTGGTTATAAGGTCTTCTTTGATATGGGTGGTGTCAGTATAAATTTCTGCTATTTGACCTATATTTTTGCGGTGTTCAAATATAGTCCCGATCTTGGCGTCCTTTCCAATCTTGGCAACAATGAAGTGGGTTCCCAGAGGAGTTTTATCACTATTCTTTTCGTTACCCACTCCATACCTGGAGGTCGAAATAGGATAGATTCTTATGATCTCCCTACCTTCAAAAACAAAGAGCTCTTGCCTTGAAGTATTAATTGTAATAATAAACTCGTTAGCTGCACTCTGAATTGAGCATCCTATTTCCAGAAGTAATAATAACAAAAAAACAAGGAACAGATTTCTTTTCATGATGTTTCCAAGGCACCTGACAATTCTAGTTTTTAAGCCATATTCATTCAAAATCCTCTTCCTGCTTGTCCAAAGAAGCTCTGGCTAGTTCTCTTAAGCAGAGTCTAATCAAATTTTAGCTTTTGTCAACGAACCTTCTGTATAAAAATCCTTCTACAAAATATTTCATCCTGTAATTCTGTGCAGACACTATTTCCCAATTATCACACAAATATACATGGAAAGCTCGATAAATTGAAAGCGGGATACGTAGTTTCAAATCAATCCTTTCGACATTCCGTCTAAACCATTATCAACCCAGAAATTCCAGAATTAGAAAGACCTTCAGAATCGAACATGACAGATATACAACAAATTTCCTGTAAAGTTGTCAATCTATTTGGGGGGCTCTGATAGAGATTTGTGCTTTTGACACCATCCTCTTTTTCGTTAGGATAAGAACTAGTTTCTAATAAGCACAAATCAAAAAGGAGGATGAGGCCGATGATAGTTACAACGGTCACTGTTTATGTCAAGCCCGAGAACATTGAGGATTTCATTGAAGCAAGCACAGAAAATCATGAATCTTCAATTAAGGAACCTGGTAACAGGCGATTTGATGTGCTTCAATCAATGACCGACCCAACAAGATTTTTACTTTACGAAGCTTATCAATCCGAAAAAGAAGCAGCAGCACATAAAGAAACAGAGCATTATTTGAAATGGAGAAGAGCAGTTGATAGCTGGATGGCAAAAGCACGCAAAGGTATTCCCTACCGGGTGATTTGTCCCAAAGAAGGGAGTAAGTGGTGATTACCCAACCTATGTCGCAGAGCACTCAAAATTCATCTAGGGACAGATTTACTGCAAAAGGGCCCACATCCTTTGTAAAAAAATATTAACCAGATAGGGAGTAGCCAAGAGAGAGTGAAGAATAGTGACAACTTTTTAGCTGCTAAAATAGATAAGCCCATCTATGGGATTACTCTCTTTTTTATCCTGGGAATAATCATAGGAAGATACCTCACCTTGCCTTTTCTTCCTCTTTATCTGGGCTTAATTGCTCTTTTTGCCTTAGCCTTCATTCTCTACCTAAAGAAAAAAGAGAAATGGACAGGCTATTCTTTATTTCTTATCACTCTTCTCATTGGAATAGTTTACTTTTATTATATTTATTATCCCCATTCCTCTGACCATATTGCAGGCTATGCTCCTTCCCAAGAAAAAGTTACCGTAGTAGGTGAAGTTGTTAGCCGTCCTCAGCTTAAGGAAAGAAGGATTCGTTTCACTATCGAAGCCAAAAAGATCATAGAGAATGAGCAAGAAAAAGCCACCCAGGGAAGGATATGGGTGGTAAGCTATTTTCCTTTAGAGAATTACGATTATGGGGATACAATAAGGTTGGAGGGTAGGTTGCGCCTACCTGAAGAAGCTAAAGAGAAAGGAGCATTCGATTGGCAAAGATATCTATCCTACCAGGGGATATGGGTAGAACTGGCTACTGGTATGGTAACAGTAGTAAAAAGAGGGGGAGGAAATCCTTTAATCAAGTGGGCCTATAAGAGTCGTGACCGGATGGTAAGAGTAATCGAGCATACTCTACCTGAGCCACATTCTGCTGTACTAAAAGGAATCCTCCTGGGAGATAAAGAGTCTCTTCCTTTCGAAGTGCAGGAAAGCTTCTTAAGAACCGGGACCGGTCATATCCTGGTAGTAAGTGGTCTTCATGTAGGTCTTATTCTCTTCCTCCTTTTGATATTATTTAGAGTGCTGGCCCTTCCTTCCAGGTTAGCCTTTTTGATTGTTATGCCCATTCTAGGCTATTATGCCCTTATTACCGGTCTTCGCCCTCCAGTAATAAGAGCCACTCTGATGGTAATTATAGGACTGGTCAGTTTGACTATAGGTAGAGATACGCCTCTTTTAGCCATTCTTTCGCTAGCCTGTTTAATTATTTTACTTCTTAACCCTCTTGCTCTTTTTAGCGCTAGCTTTCAGCTCTCCTTCCTTGCGGTAGCAGGGATAGTCTATTTCACTCCTTATCTGGAAATAAAATTGAAGAGATTGCCCCGTTGGCTGAAAAGACCGCTGGCTATTTCCTTATCTGCCCAACTTTTTATACTGCCCTTATTGGCATTCTATTTTAATCGCCTACCTCTAATAGGAGTAATCGTTAATCTGATTGTTACTCCTCTTATAACTATTGTTTTAGCTTTAGGACTCCTATCGGTGACTCTGGGAATGGTAAGTTTAGCATCAGCTCAATGGGTAGCCTATAGTAACTGGTTGGCTATAAGAGGCCTTCTAACAATAACCGATTTTCTTAGCTTTTCTGAGTCTCCCGCTTTATCTAACCTGGTTTGCCCTTCCTTTGGGTCTTTCCCTTTCTGGATATTATTGGTCTATTATCCAGTCCTGATTAGCTTGCCTTATTATAAAAAGCTTTCCTGGAGAAAACACCAGGCAAAACTCACCTCTGGACTGTTCCTATTACTACTTTTCCTTCCGCTTTGTTAATTCGCATCTCCCCGCACATCGTCTATCTTAGCTTACATTTCATATGGCAGAGCCAGTTGCCCTTCGGTTACATTATGCACGACTCAACGCGTTTGCTTGCAATTCCTGCCGATCTGAATTAAGATAGTGGCTGGAAGGACAGGCAGTTTATCCCCTGCTTAGAGTGAGTTTGACAAAAACAGATTTTATAATAATCTTCTACTAGCTTAAGGAGATTAAGTGACATTCTGCTAAATAAAGCAATAGTTCGGACCTGGCTGGGGTTAACCGGGGTCCGATTACGGTGAATGACCGGGCCTGGGGGACAGAGAATCCACTATCTTGCAAAATGCTGAGGCCAGTAACAGAAAGAAGGACTGGTAATGTTAAAAATAGAGGACTTGCAGAAAAGTTTCGGTGGAGTGAAGGCAGTTAACCGGTGTTCTCTGAAGGTGAAACAAGGCTCGATCACCGGTTTGATTGGACCCAATGGAGCGGGCAAAACCACCCTTTTCAATCTCATTACCGGGTTCTACCGGCCGGATAAGGGCGCGATCTGGTTCTTGAGAGATCGAATTGACGGTCTTTCCCCACATCGAGTTGCCCGAAGAGCGATCGCCAGAACCTTTCAGATTCCCCGAGAGCTGAAGGAGATGACAGTCCTGGAGAATATGATGCTCATTCCTCCGGCCCAAAAAGGGGAGAAAGTCTGGAATTCTTTTTTCCGTCCCGCCCAGGTGAGGCAACAGGAAAGAGAAATTATGGAAGAAGCCCTCCGGGTGCTCGAGTTCGTAGAACTAATCCGACTGCGAAATGAGTATGCTCAGAGCCTGTCTTCGGGACAAAAGAAGCTCCTGGAGCTAGCCAGAACCCTGATGTCTGATCCCAAAATGATTCTTCTCGATGAACCAGGAGCCGGGGTAAACCCGACCTTGATGAGAAAACTGATCCGCAATATACAAGAACTTCGGGAACAAGGAAGAACTTTCTTTCTGATTGAGCACGACATGGACCTGATTATGAATCTTTGCGATCGGGTGATCGTAATGGACAAAGGCCGACATCTGGCTGATGGAAGCCCCGCTGACATCAGAAAGGATGAGCGGGTAATGGAAGCATACCTGGGAGGAAAATAAAGATGGCGCTGCTGGAAGCGAAAAGAATAACGGCTGGCTACGGAGAAACCGAGATTCTGCACCGGGTCTTTGTGAAAGTGAACGAGGGAGAGATTGTCTCGATAGTTGGTCCTAACGGAGCGGGTAAGTCTACCTTGCTCAAAACCATTCTCGGTCTCCTCAAACCTCGTGAGGGAAAGGTGATCCTGGAAGCTGAGGATATTACCGCATGGGAGCCAGATCGAATTGTCCGTAAGGGTATCTGCTATGTTCCTCAGACCGACAACGTTTTTGCCTCGCTTACCGTCGAGGAGAACCTGGAGATGGGAGCCTTCATCAGAAAGGATAACTACCAGAACCAAATCAAGGAAGTCTACACAATCTTCCCTGATCTTGAAGAACGCCGCAAGGATCGAGCCGGAAAGCTGTCGGGAGGCCAACGCCAGATGGTAGCGATCGGCCGAGCCTTAATGCTCGAGCCCAAGATCATCCTCCTCGATGAACCATCAGCCAGTCTTGCTCCCAAACTGGTACGGCTTATCTTCCAGAAAATCACTGAGATTAATCGATCCGGGGTAGGTATTCTGATGGTGGAGCAAAATATCCGGGAGGCACTAAGGATTGCAGATCAAGCCTATGTCCTGGCAATGGGACGCAACCGGTTCCACGATACCGGTCAAGCCTTATTGAACAACCAAGCGGTAGGAAAACTTTACCTGGGAGACTAGAAATCGAGATTCTGTCGCGAATTCCACAATTGGCTATTTACGGGATCATCTCAGGAAGCATTATTACTCTGGGGGCAGTCGGCCTTTCTTTAACTTACGGAATCTTGAATTTTGCCAATTTCGCCCACGGCGATATTATGACCCTTGGCGCTTTCCTTGCTCTTGTCTGTCTCACTCTGATGCAGGCACTGAGGGTACCGGCGACCACTTTTGGAGCTTTATCTTTCGGCGTTCCGATGGTTTTGGCTCTGATGATGGCGATGGTCCTCACCGGCGGAGCGGCAATACTGATTGACCGGATTTTATACCGGCGATTGCGTAAGAGTGGCCGGATTATCCTGTTGATTGCCTCGGTGGGGGTGGCTTTTGGTCTGAGAAATCTCATTCAGTTTATCTGGGGGCCATTACCCCAGTATTACAGCGCGGAAATTCAACTAGCCCGCAAAATTCCTCTGCTTGGAATCAGGATAAAGCCTGACCAGATCTTTATTATCGGACTGGCGGCTTTCCTGGTAGGGATGCTCCATCTCTTTCTGCAGAAGACCAAAACGGGCAAGGCGATGCGAGCCGCCTCCGACAATATCGAACTTGCCCGGGTAAGCGGCATCAATATTGATCGGGTAATTCTCTATACTTGGATTATTGGTGCAGCTCTGGCCGCAGCAGCAGGAGTTCTGGGCGGTCTGGAAAACAAATTCATCACCCCGAATTCAGGATGGGAGATGCTGCTACCCATCTTTGCCGCAGTAATCCTGGGAGGAATCGGTAGTCCCTACGGAGCAATAGCCGGAGGCATGATCATCGGACTGTCGGAAGAGATCTCGACCGCTTTCATCTCCACTGCCTACAAGCCTGCAGTTCCTTTCGTTATTATGGTGGTAGTGCTCCTGATAAAACCGCGCGGGCTATTCGGAGGCAAGTAATGGAATCGATAATTGGGGTCCTTAACTACGGAGCTTTTTTTGCCATCACCGCGGGGATATATGCGGTTCTCTGCCTTGGACTCAATATTCAGTGGGGATACACCGGGCTCTTTAATATCGGAATCGCCGGGTTTTATGCGGTAGGAGCGTACACCTCAGCCCTTCTCTGCGGACCCCCTCCCGGGCCACTGGACTGGCGGACGGTGGGAGGACTGGGGCTTCCCTTCCCGCTGGGAGTTCTGGGTGCAATTCTTATCTGCGGCATAGTGGCCCTGTTTATCGGGTTTATTACCCTGCGATTGAAGGGGGACTATCTGGCCATTGCCACGATTGGAATTGCCGAGGTTATTCGTCTCGTTCTAAAAAATGAAAGTTGGCTTACCAATTCGGTGTGGGGATTGAAGCATATCCCTCCTCCGCTATACTCCCCCATCCAGAGGGGTATCTCCGGTTTTCTCACTGCTAATCCTGATACCTCTGTCGCAGTCAAGGCTCTCATCTCCAAGAGCTACAACTGGTTCTATCTGGGTCTCGTCCTAGGGATTGTGGCGATTTTGTATTGGGTTAGCGAGAGAAGTATCCGCTCCCCCTGGGGCCGGGTTCTCAGAGCCATTCGGGAAGATGAGACGGTGGTCAGCGCGGCCGGAAAGAATGTCTTTCGCTTCAAAATGCAGTCTTTTGTATTGGGTTCAATGATTATGGGAATGGCAGGAAGTCTGTATGCTCACTATGCCATGTTCATTGATGCCAACAGCTTTGAGCCCCTGTACGGGACCTTCCTGGTTTGGGTGATGTTAATCGCCGGAGGAAGTGGAAACAGTAAGGGAGCAATACTGGGCGCATTTATTATTTGGGGTATCTGGGCGGGGACCGATTTCATGAGTGGTTACCTGGCCTTATCCGCCATCCGGGTGGCCAGCCTCCGGATAATTACCATCGCTATTCTTCTGGAATTAGTTTTGCTTCTTAGACCCTCCGGTCTCCTGGGAGAAGAGAAGTTCGTTTCTAAGATGATGGGAAAAAAGTAAGAGGGGAGGCTAACCAACCGGCCTCCCCTTTTCTTTGATCTCGGAAAAAGAATCTACCCAGCTACTTTCACTTCCACCAGTCGGTCCGTGACGACCTCACCGCCAAGGATCTTCCAGATCTCGATCGCTCCCACGCTGATATCTCCATCATCGTCGAGTACGATCGGTCCCGAGACTCCTTGATAGTTGATCTCTTTGCCTTCTTTCAAAAGATCGAAGGCCTTCTTCAGTTCTCCGTAAGTGATCTCTTCTCCAGCCGGATTAGCTACCGCTCTCAGGTTATCTCTGATCGCTTGGCCTTGTTCGGCCCGACTCATGTCAAAAAAGGACTCACCTGCTCTGCAGATGGCCAGGGCAATGAGGACCGTGGCATCGTAGGCCTCTCGGTTGTAGGGAACGGTGCTGGGTTCAAATTTCGCGTTGAAGTCAGCGTTAAACTGCTCCGCCACCGCCACTTCCAGGGCCCCCGCCGCCGTGCCAAAAGAGCCCTCAATGAACTTGGAAGCGGGACCACTGGCCACCGCCTCTCCCTTCATCCCATCACAAAAAAGGAATTTACCCTCATAACCCATCTCGATGGCTTCCACTAGCTGCTTGTTTCCATCCACCGGGTAAGCGATAACATTGATTGCATCGGAATTACCTTCCATCACCTTCTCCACTTCACTGCGGTAAGAGGGTTTTGCTTCCTCGTAAGGAACCATGGTCGGAACCTCCCAGCCCCTGGCCTGAAAGTTTGCGCTGAAGACCATTGCCAGACCCTTGCCATAGGCATTGTTGACATATATTATCGAAACAGTCTTGAAGCCAAGATCAACCGCCAGATCCGCCTGGACAACTCCCTGGAAGGCATCCGAAACAACGGTCCGAAAGACGAAATCATTGTCCTCTAGATCAGTTATGGCCGGTGAAGTTGAAGCGGGGCTGATTAAGACCACCTGATTGGGAATGGTGACACTCGAGATGGCCATAGTGACGCCGCTGGAGAGAGCCCCGATTAGGGCAGGGACCCCGTCAATCTCCACCAGTTTTGCCGCTGCATCCCGGCCCACCGCCGGCGCAGTTCCCGAATCTCTCACCACCAGTACCAGCTTCCCTCCATATAGCCCATCCGCATCGTTAATCTGTTCGATGGCAAGCTCCGCCCCGTGTTGAATGGGAGGGCCATAGGGAGCTAGAGCTCCGGTGAGAGACACCAACATTCCAATCTTCACCGTATCAGCCGCAATAACACTCCCGACTGTTCCCAGCAAAAACAATAGAACAACCATCATTAAAACGAATTTCTTCATCATAATTCCCTCCTGCTAATTTTGCTATCCAATCTTTCATGATTACTGGTGCCTGACAAACTGATAATCATATCCTGTTTTTCTAGCACCACCACATCCTAGCCTACTCTCGCATTGCCTATCTGTTCTCACCTCCTTTTCTCATTCTCAGCTCTGGTGCTTGAATAGCCTCACTTCAGAGAGTACACCGAAATAGGAACTAAAGATTTTCCCGCATCGAAGTTCCTGACATCCGAACCATGCCAAGCACATACAGTATATTAGTTAGTTTTGTTATGTCAATGGATAGCCTATAGTAACCGGCTAATCATCGGCCTTCTTTTAGCGATAACCGATTTCCTTAGCTTTTCTAAGTCTCCCTCTTTATCTAGTCTAGCTTGCCCTTACCTAAGGTCTTTCCCTTTCTGGCTACTGTTGCTCTATTATTTTGTTCTGATTAGTCTGCCCTATCTCTTCAGAAAATTCAATCCAGAAAAACAGCCATTGTAGCCGCTCCTGATTCTATGACTCTATCCACAAGTTGGCTTACCCCTGCTTACCCAGTCCAATTTTCACCCCTGCAGACCAAAGCTGGAACCTTTCTTACCCGTGCATAAAGATTTACAAAACTGCTGAAAAATGCTAGGATAAGTTCGTGCCCTGTGGAGTACCCATTAAGACCATTTCGCTTTCGGTAGAGTTTACTCTCGCAGCAACTGGGTAGTCCGCTATTCAAGATTAGTTAGATTCGGCAGGACGACCCATAACCCGAGTCAAGTTAAACAAAAGGGAAAGTATTAAATAATGAACAAAAGGAGAAATGTAAAATGAAAAAGAAGAGAGTAGGTGTAATGGTAGGGCTTGTCCTGGTATGTTTGTTGACAGGAATGTTGGGGGTCTATTCGGCATCAGCTTCTACCCAAATAGGGCTCACCTATCGCCTTAATGACTGGGGAGGAGTGAAGTTTGAGACTCAATCCGGCTTCGGGGGAGAGCTGCTCCTCAGTTATAGAGACTACACTTATGAGGATAGTAGGGATACATACTTGGTTTTTCAACCTTCTGTTTTGTATCGTTTCGAAGGATCCTCAGATACATCCCCCTATGTGGGAATTGGATATGTCTCCTTTACAAACACATATGAAAATTGGGGCACCGGAGTCTTCAAAGAATCGGGATTTGCTCTATTGGTAGGATTGGAACACTTTTTTGGTGAGAAGTTCTCCGTTGATTTGCGGGCTACTGGCTACTTCAATACTTGGAAGGAGACCTGGAATTCTTCGGAAGAGCAAGGAGCATATACCGGTATATATGTAGATATGGGCGCATCTATATATCTTTAGATTCCCTCAGGATGTAGAAAGATGACTGTCCAGCTAGGGTATAGCAAGTTCAAAACAAAGTTCAAAATAGCTCGAGTTTACTCCCTTCCCTCTCCCCCGTGGGGAGAGGATTGAGGTGAGGGAAAAAAGGAAAGGAGATGAAATTATGTCAAAATACATCCTTCTCATTACCATGACCGAGCAGGGAACAAAAAACATTGCCAAACAGGATGCTCCTCAACAGATAGAGGAAACCACTAAAATTCTTGAGGCAGCCGGATGTAAGATGATAGACCACTACATATTGATGGGAGAATATGATTTCATGGCCGTCTTTGAAGCCGAAAGTGACGAAGTTATGATGACCCAGCTTCTAAGAATGAATGCGGGCGGAAACTTTACCACTAAAACACTGAAAGCTTTTACTATGAAAGAGTTTGCCGAAATGGTCAAGAACCTGCCTTAAAAACCTTTCAAGAATGTAACTTTTGTCATTATCATTGAAGGAAAGAAAAGTGAAAAAGATCATATTATTGTGTACTCTCATTTTTTTCCTTATTCCGTTCACATCTTGCCTGGCATATAACCTGACGGATTATGAACATGAGGAAACAAGGGAACTTATTCGTTTTGTTCTAGAAGCGGTAGAAGAGATTGAAAGGGTTGGTGAAGAAGCATTCCCTGAGTTCAGAAGGAAAGAGGGCAAGTGGTTTCAGGATGACTCCTACATCTTTGTTTGGGGATTAGACGGTCTACGTTATGTCTATCCACCAGATGTTAACGGAGAAGGAAAAAATATGCTGGATTTGAAAGACATTAGTGACAGGCCCATTGGGAGAACGTTCGTAGAGACAGCTAGACAGCCAGCCGGAGAAGGTTGGGTACATTATCAGTGGCCAAGGCCAAGAGAAAGCAATTCTACCTGGAAATCTACCTTTATTAAGAGAGCTAAGGCCCCCTCAGGAAAAGACTACCTTGTGGGAAGTGGAAACTACAATATGAAATGCGAAAAAGTATTCGTAATCGATTTGGCCAACAAGGCAGTTTCTCTTCTACAAGAGAAAGGTCTAGACGCACTGGAAGGAATGCGCTCACAATCGAGTCAGTTTATCCTCATGGACAGCTATATCTTCATAAAGGATGAGGAGGCAAACGAACTGTTGAATATCGCATTTCCAGAACTTGAGTCCACCAACGTAGCCAACAAGCAGGACAGTAACGGTAAGTATTTCGTGCGTGAAGTACTGACAACTCTAAGAACTGAGGATGATTGCTGGATAGAATATATGTGGCCTAAACCTGGTCAGACAGAACCATCCAGGAAGCTTGCCTATGAGAAGAAGGTACTACTTGCTGATATTACTCTAATTGTGGGAGCCGGATATTATCCAGATTAGAGTAACTCTCCAGAAATGATTTTGCTTCTGTAAAAATGCAACACATAGGAAGAGAATGCTCAGACAAATAGCAAATGAACTGAAAAGACACGCTCCTTTCACTTCTTTCGGGGCTATTACAGGAATTATCCTTATGGCTATAATAGTCTTAGGCAATGTTCCCCCTACGGCTTCGCACACCTTTTTCTATATCTTACACCCCTTCCATGTTGTTTTGAGTGCACTGGTCACCACAGCTATCTATAAACAACATAGTAAGGGTAAAGTCTGGGCGGTAATTTTGATTGGTTATGTAGGCTCAATTGGCATAGCTACATTAAGTGATGCAGTAATTCCTTACCTGGGAGGAGTTTTACTTAATCTAGAAATAGAATTCCATCTGGGTTTCATTGAAAAATGGTGGCTGGTGAATCCTATGGCTCTACTTGGTATTACAATAGGTTATTGGAAACCTACTACTAAATTCCCGCATGCCGGCCACGTATTGTTAAGTACCTGGGCATCACTATTCTACTTCACAGCATTCGGGACAGCAAATTGGATTCCCCTGCTTCCTTTTATCTTTCTATTCCTATTTCTGGCGGTTTGGGTCCCTTGCTGTATGAGCGACATAATATTTCCTCTTTTGTTTGCAAAAGAGGGTTAAGGACTATTTTTCTCTAGCATAGACATAATAGATTGTCACCAGCGAAAATGGTAAGAGAATAAGAGCAGGAATATAGGGAGGGGAATAAGCAGACAAGAAACCTTCCCAGGTGTTGATCCATCCTTCTTCTTCACCAGGAATGGATTCTGTGATGATGGCGAAGATTTGCATTCCAGCAATGGTCCAGAGCATTATACTGGCCATTACATTCTTTGCTAATTGGTGAATTTTGGTCAAATTCTTGACACTACTTAGGTAAAAGAAGCCGGCAAAGAAAAGAATGATACCTTTCCATAACAATAACCCACCTGAGATTTCCAAAATGGACCAGGTAAAACTCCTGCCGGCTATGCCTATTATCAGCTCTGCTATTCCTAAGCCTAAGACTATGAGACCAAAAATAGAAAAATAGACACTGCCAAATTTGTTTTTCATTTAAGCCACCCCCAATAGTATCCATATTAGATGGAGTAAACCACCGTACAAAAAGACTGTTGCCACCAAAGCGGCCAGACTTCCTAAAAATCCCCTGACTCCTCCTTCTTTTAAGAGCATAACAAAGGTTGCTACACAGGGAAAATAGATACTGACCAATACTACAGAGGTAACCATCTGGTATTTTGTCATTTCAATAGCGGAAAGCTGCGCTACGGCTAAGTCTTTTCTCAAGAACGCTACTATCAACGCTCCTACAGTTTCTTTCGGTACCCCAAACCATCCACTTAATAAAGGGCCCAATCCGGTAGCTAACCAATCTATGACTCCCGTCAGGTGAAGCACGTTGATAATGATTACGCCTAATAAAACAAAGGGAATGGCCGTAGTGAAGAAAGAACTTGTTCTCACCCATAGTTTTCTTCCTACATTACTGAAGGTTGGTCTCTGATAGGATGGTATATCTAAAAGTAACTCTGGTGATTCTCCCGGAACGATTCTACTGAGAATAAAACCAAGAATAAAATACCCTGCTAATAGATATAATATAACCCAGCCCACGGTTTCCGGGATTACTTTTAACATAATTCCCAGTTGGGCACCGCAGGGGATAAATATAGCCAAAATAGTTCTCATTATGAAACGCTGCTTTTTTGTTTCCAGGATTCTGCAAGCTGTACAGGCTGGTACATTACATCCCAGAGAAAGAATAGAGGGAACTATGGCGTAGCCATGCAGGCCTATCTTATGCAGGACTGTATCAATAAGAACAGCCAGCCTGGGGAGATAACCGCTGTCTTCTAAGACAATAAGCACCATATAGAAGGCCACAATTGCTGGTAGAACTACACCTATAACAACAAAAAGCCCGCTGGTAAGCATCCCAAAGGCTTCAAAACAATTCTCGGCTAGCGGGTCTCCCACAAAGATATAGTAGAGCCAACTTTCCTTACCCGCCGGAAAAACTTCCTGTAACCAGGGTAGCCAATGCATATCAAATAACTTGACTAAAAAACCATCAGTAAAAAATCCGGCAAATGCAACAAAAAAAGCCCAAAAGCCATAGAGAACGGCAA
>JABUBM010000186.1_pt1 | contig 14269 bp, 26 predicted proteins | sample 7240321 | NCBI WGS metagenome assembly JABUBM01 (sample SAMN07256344, study PRJNA390944) | subsurface metagenome | isolation source: Methane hydrate marine sediment | place: Pacific Ocean: Eastern North Pacific, ODP site 1244 | collected 2002
ACCAGAGGGGGGTCTCGGTGTCAAGAGTAACCGAGTAACCGAAGGTAGTACAATCGTACTATATATATTATGGGAAGTCGTTATGTTAAACTCCTAATATAAAATGCCCCCCTCCCTTATGAAGGGAGGGGGGCTGTCCGCAACCAGCAGGGCCGCTCAGTACCCCCTGGCATAACTATTATACCACAGGGCTAATTTTGGACTAGGGGGCCTTCGCCCCTCTTGGGGGTAAAAAGGGGGGGTAGAAACCTACCACCCTGGGGCAGAAAACCGTCAGATTTTGACCTGGTGTTGTCTAGTATGGCTCACCGTCATCATCCTCGGCCTCCTCCTCGTCTAAGTAGTCCTCGTCAGGGTTTTGGGACCTCATTTATCCTCCGTGGCGCCATGCGGCTAGCCGGCTGGCATAGCCACTCTTGGCCAGGGCCAGCGCCGACTCGGCGCGGCGTAGAGCTACCCGGAGCTCGTCTCGCTTCTTAGTTGCCTCCGGAGGTAATACCTCCTCCTCGACCAGCTTAGCCGCCTCCTCGGCGAGGGCGCGCTCTAAGCTCCCCACCTCATTGGTTAGCCTGACAACCTCAGCCCCAGCCTTTTTTAGCTCCTCGGGCATAGCTTTTACTTCCCTCCCGGCGGCTAGCCGCCACTTCCCAGTCAGGTCCTTAAACTCCTCATAGGATACCGGGCTAAAGGGGGACTCCTCAACTCTAACGGTAAGTATAAAGTGGGATGCCTCCGGAGTAAAGCCTATATCCTGCAGCATGAGGTAGCCGTCCTCGGGGGTGATTAACCCCTTCTTTACCGCCAGCACTATATCGGCCTTTGATGCTTCCCTGGCGCGGGGCTCTACCGGTGGTTTAATAGCCGCCTTAAATATCTTTAGCAGGAACTCAGCATCGTCCAGGGTATATCGGAGCTCCTGGAGTTTAGTTACCGCTTCCGGCTCGGTAATGACCTCGGTTTTGAGCCCCTTGAGGATATCAGCCTTGGTCAGCTCCCGGGTTTTTACCACTGATACCTGCTCGTCCTCGGGTATGTTTATCGCCAGGATATAGACGGCCTCATCCTCCTCGTAGCCCAGGTCCATGAGCAGCTCAACTCCCTCGCCCCGGGTGATAACCTCGGTTTTTACCCCCTTGGTTATATCGGTCTTGGTCAGGTCCTTCTCCTTGGTCGTCCTCTCGGCCTCGGTTGCCTTCATTTTAGTCTCAATGAACTCCTCAACCCTGTCCGCCGGCATGCCTAACCCGGTCAGCTCACTTTTGACATCAGCCAGGGTGATCCAGCCGTTTCTCCACCGGGCGATCAGGTCAGGGAAGGCGACATATACCTTGGTCCACAGGACGTAGTCCTCTAGGTCCTTGTCGTAATAGCCCTGGGCATGATAAATCTCCCTGAGCCTGGCCTCGTCTATGGTCCTCATATCCCAAAAACGCCTAACGTCAACCCTGGTGGGCACCGCTTTGACTAGATCCAGCAACTTATCCTGCCAGAATGGGGAGTAGCCCATAGTCCGGTAGGCCAGCTTAACTCCCTCATCATCAACGAGCCCTCGGCGGTGCATCTCACCGAGCTCATACCTCCCTGGCTGGATCCAGTGGCTAAACCAGTATTTATTGGCCCAGTCACCAAGGATACCGATCAGGGCCATAGGCTCTCTAATCCAGCTAGGGGCGTCGTAGAACTCCCGCCACTTCTCTATAATCTCAGGGTCAAAGGAGCCGAAGTCAGCAAAGCGGACCATGTCAGGGACAGGGGGGTACTCCTCGGTAGCCTTGAGCCATAAATCAGCCCACACCTTATCAAAGCCCAGTTCGGCCATGTGGTCGTAAAAGAAGGCATCATCAACAGCAAGACGACGGTAAACAACGATAAGAGGTATTGCCTCCAGGATCCTGGAGGTAACCCTCTTCATCATGGACCTGGCCATGGAGCCGAACATGACATCGCCTAATATACCAATAGCGCCCCCCATTACGCCCATGCCAGCACCCATCGCTAACAGAGCCGGCCAGGCCCCGGTAGGCTCTTTTAGCTCCTTAAACATAGGCTTTAACTCGTCGGGGATCTCACCGGTAGCCTCCATGCGCTCAATGAGTGGCTTTAGATGAGGAGCGGCTGCCTTTTCTATAGCTTTCAGGAGGGCCTCTAGCCCGAGCTCAACAACGCTTACCGCCCAGCCCCGCAGCCGTTCCTTCCAGGCCGTGATACGGTCCTCGGTAAAAGCGCTTATCCTATCACCTAGTACACCCATGTCACAAAAACCTCGCCAGCATCCTCTCTATCATGTCCATGAGCCACTTCTCGGGGTCACTAAACAGCTCAAAGACTTTATCCTTTATCTCCTGCCAGCCCTTCCAGAAGGCCTCGAGCTCTTTAACCTTGCTATTTAGCAGGTCCCTAATCTGGGTACCGGTGAGCACCCCCCAGCTCACCATGGTGAAGATTACCTTATCTCTCCAGGCTCTAAACCAGTTAAGGATCTCATCGATGGAGGGTATCATACCCTTGAAGTTGTCCCAGGCGGCCGAAAGAGAGGCGAAGCCTCTCTTTACGCTGTCAATTAAATCTCTCAGGGTGTCACTGGCGGCCGCCAGCAAATCCCTGATCCAGGTTACCTTAGTATTCCACCAGGCCCCGAGGTCACTCCACCAGGTAGAGATCTTATTCCAGAGGTAACCGGTCTCCCGGTAGATAATGGCCGTGAGGTCCCTGGCCAGCTCAACCGCCCTATCCCAGGCTGCCACTCCCCAGTCGTAAGCAACCTTGGCCCAGTCAAGAGCATTATTGACATACACCAGGGTCCAGTCTATACCGTACTCGATCCAATCACCGACGTAGACCTTCCAGGTGAAGATATCCCAGTTTAACAGGGCCAGGGCCCGTCTTAACCAACTCGGCTTAGTGACTGCCATATCAGTCGCTCCTAAATACTGTCAAGCTGCTTGGCCCGGGCGGTGAGGAGCTCATCGGCTTTGTCCAGCTCCTCCTCCGATACGTCAACGTGGAAGTAGGTCCCACCTTTAGAGGTAGCATAGATCCGGTACCAGGTCTCGACCTCCCCAGCCTTAGACAGCTTGCGGATCTCCTCTTTAGACTCAATAGTGTAATCGGTCCCTTTGCCCATTATTTACCTCCCTCATGACTTTTGGTTATCCTTCTTAGATGCTCTCCTCTCGGTTACGCCGGCACCGAAAAGATAGCCAGCAGCTATCGTCAGAATTGACTTTACCTCAGAGTCAATACCGGTGGCTATCAAGGCTATGCAGCTACAGACCAGGATGAGTGCCGTTAATTTATCTACTGTCCATTTCAATATCTAAACCTCCAACTGCTCTTAACCTATCCCCAGTAGGTATAAATGCTGTCTATTGTCCGCTAGCTTTATCCGTAAGAAGCCATCGGGTGTATTAGGGTGAACGATAGCAAAGTTGTGGTTATTACCATCATGGTAGATGTCACCAGCCCAGAGGTTCTTCCTTATGGCATAATGCCCTGCAGCGTATCCGCTATCTAGCTCAATAAAGGCTATTATCGGGTTAGCCATGTAGCCTAGCAAGCCGACATCGTGATAGACACCATCTTGAGTAGGTGATATTTCATCGGCATTAGTATACATAGTAACCCCAGAGGTGATAAAGCCGATAAGGTTAAATGCTTCGGCAGATACTGGCAAATCCAGGTCAAAGAGGTCTAGGTGCTGGTTGGCATCAAGCCCAACTACCATCCAGGTATGGTTTCCACCTTTATACCTATCATCAGTTGAGCCATGCTTTCTAGCACCGAACCAGTCCTGGTCGTCAAAGAAGGTAGCAAACTCTATAATAGCAGCTATCGCCCCGGGACATTCGGTAGATATGTCGGTCTCTACCCACGCTGCCTTAGTTGCTGGCACAATATTGTAGCCATTAGTAAAGAAGGTATAGTTTTCACCGGTGTAACCAACAAGGAGAAATTTCTGAGTGCCAAGGTGACTACAAAAGCCCTGGCATTTCCTGTTCTCATCAAGTCCTACCATAGCCCAGCCATGAGAGTGCTTGAGCAAGCAGCCAGTATGAGCATCGGTTGACCCCTTCTTACGGAGACCAAAACGCCTAGCCACACTAGGGTCAGTATTTATCAGATGGAATATAGCTCCGGTAGCACCTTCGGGGACTAGTTTACTTAGGTTAAAATCCTCCCAGATAATAGTGGCACTGGGACGGAAGAACTGAGGCTCAAGGTTAGACGATGATCTGGTGGTATGCTCCTCAGCCGCGAGAGAGCCAGGTACCCCGAAGATCGTTACCCCCTGCTTGATATTACTGGCTATTAAGTCAAGATCTACGTCACTTAGGCCGCCAGGGTTACCGGCATGATAACCCTCGGGGTAATCATTTAAGTCTGGATCCAGGGTGACGGTAGGCATCGTGCCTGTTTTCTTGGGCGGCTCTATAGAATAGAATGTCTTTGGTACCTTAACATCGGCTTCCACAGCGTCGGCATCGGATATATCAATCCCAACCGGTGGGCTGAACCCCTTACCTTTACCAAAGCCCATTAACCTACCTCCTTACCCAGGATATCGCCGTCAACCTTGACCTCAACGGCGACATCGGTAGATTTGGCCTCTAAGAGAACTATGTCGTCGGCTGCCAGGCGGGGCCCTGGCCACTCCAGGGCAAGGGACGCCTCGAGTTGTACATCCTTAAACTGCTCCTTGGCGGCGATGGTAAGCCGAAACCTGGTATGCTCATAATCGTTGCTCTCCATCTCTACGAATTGGAGGATACCTACCTTGCCCTTGCTAACTTTCCAGCTTACCACCTTTTGATACTCAGTGGAGCTGGTTGTTTTCCGGGCCAGCTCGGTTATCGCCTCCTCATGATCCGGTACCTCGGGTACCGGGGTATCGACAACCACGTGGACGTGGGTAACCCAGATCGTCCCATCGGGAGCATCCTGTATCGCCATAGCTCACTTTACCCCTACCAGCCTCAAGAACTTAGCCAGCCTGGTATCCGGCTTGGCATACTCGGGGAAGCACTCAGGAGGCAGGATACCAATGCCGACTATTACCGTGTGGGGGTACTTCAAATTCTCACCCCAGCCGACCAGCTTGAGGGTGTGGGGCGGCTCAAAGAGCTCTATCCTCTCCTCCATGACGTGGGTGTAGTTATCGTAGTGGAACGACTCGTCGGTGTTAGCCGGCAGGACCTGGTGGTCGTACTGCTTGATAATCAGGTGGACCAGGCCGTGAGGGCCTGGCCACCAAAATAGGGTTACCTTGTGGACCACACCGTAGGTCAGGTTGATCTCCTTGACCTCGGGGTTATCAGCCGTCTTAATCTTGGGTATGGTAAAGCTGAAGTCGTAGAACATGCCAGCTCCTTATCATCACTATATTAGCCGATAACATGCACTTTGGAGAATGGTGCCGCCTCCGGACCCCCCCACTCCTGAAACAGCAAGTCTGCTGTCGGGTAGGCTGCCCAACTGCTACCCCCGTTGCTTGAGTAAAGATACAGTCCCCTAGTGTAGGTTGGGGCTATGTTATCACAATACCATTGAACTTGATTATCTGAGTTCCCCCCGTATGGCCACGATAGAAGACCATACTCCGTCCCCTGTAGAACAGGGTAGGATGGCAGGTCAATAGCTACCCACTCCCCCGCTGGGTCGGTAGTTACACCTGACAGGTCTACATCAACCCCTGTTAGCTCGCTTTCTGTCGGCTTATGAGCACCATCGCATAGGTAAAGCCGTATGCGGTAGCCCGGGGGTGTGCCGAGTCTCTTCATCCACAATACAACTCTGGTTAGGTTGTGTGCCACTAGGGGTGTGAATGACTGCCCGCTGATATAATTGCCGTGGCTACTAGCCCATGAGTTGCCACCCGTCTCGTAGCTCTCATACTTTTCCATGAGCTCTAATTTAACCTACGACTTGACTACCCGAAGACTTATCGTGCACCGGGTTATTGTGGTACAGCTATCGACGTTAAAGGCCAGGATAGCCCCCTTGGCCAGGGTTTTGGTCCAGCCGGTAAGGGTCTCATCCTCGGCCTTCTGAGCCGTGGTTATAGTCGGTGGAGCTGCCGCTGTAATGCTATCGGCGTCAGTCGGCGGGAAGCTGGCGTAGGTATCCTTCCAAATGTCGACTACAATTGAGCCTTCCTGATCGGCCTCCAGGGCTGCCCTCTCGATCGTACAGGCAAACGGCACCTCCAGGTGTCCCTTCTCCCCAATCTCGATCGCCGAGCCGGCACCATCGATAACGAACTCCAGGGCGGCCAGCTCGGTGTGGTGAGCGCTGGGTGTAGTGTGCTCAGCTATCAGCTCAGCAACCTCACCATCGGTATATTTAGTGTGGTGAGCATCTTGACTACCAGCATGAGCAGCTATAGCAGCGTCGACGTCAACAGGGTTAGAACTCCCAGCCTGTGGACTCATTCTACCAGCGCCTCGGGACCATACATGGTATAGCCGATGATATGCAGGTCCAGGATATCGCCCTCTACACAGTCCTCTATCTGTACCTCGATCTGCTCCCCATCCTTGATAAACTGAGTGTAGGGATACCAGTACCAGGTATTCTTGGCCGGGCTCAACTGATCAAAGATAAAGGTCCGGGATGCCTGCTGCTTGATATAGGCCTCGATCGTCCCCGCTTTTGTAGTCTGGTTCCTGACGGCAATAGACTGACACGCTATGACCCGGTTCCGGTGCAGGATCTCTGACCTGACGTAACCAGTCCCATTAGCTGGTACTATCGCCTGATACCGAAGACGGATGGGGTACTTTTTAGCTCCCATCTCTCCTCCTTACCGGTTACTTTTTAGACTATTGAGCTACCACCTCATCGGCCAGGAGCTTGATGGTGGCATTGGTACCGGCTCCCGAAGCCTCCTCCACCCTGAGCCAGAGGTCGCCCAGCTCTGCCGAGGCGATCCAGGTACGCTCGTCCATCTCGTCAAAGTAGGGGATCTTACACATGGAGAATGGATACCAGCCCTTAAACAGGTACCACCGGTCGAAGTCACCAGCTTGAGCAGTCATGTCGCTTATCTTGTGGCCCACGACGTCCATGTTATTGGCAAAGAGGGCGGTGTTGACGCCGATGATATCCTTATTATCCAGGACGGACTCGTATGCCTGCCCATTCTCTATCGGTGCCGGGTAATCTTGGCCATTAGTAACCTGGATCTGCTGCTCGATTATGAAGTTCCCGAAGGCTCGGCATACATCAGCGCCTAGATCCCTTACTCCTACCCTGAAGGGGACCTTCTCACCATTATTGATGTTAAGCTCCAGGTGCTCCAGGTTGCTGGCTAGCCCCTCAGCCTTATACCAGCTCTGGAGGTAGAGGTTACAGTAGAGTGGGCCTCTGGGGAGAACCATGTTTTCCTTCAGACTTCCAGCACTGGTAAAGCGGTAAACCTCATGAGTCTTGATGTACCCCCTGGGGACAATATCCGACTCTCGGAGCAGGTGGGGGATGCAGCAATAAGAGGGAGCTGGGCTGGCGGCATACGCCTGACCATGGGTCCAGCCGTGAGTGGTGGTCTTGGCGAAGTCAAAGGTCAGCCTAAGCTCCGGGTCATTGACCTTGGACAGGTCGAGCATATAGTCGAGGTCATGGTAAAACCGCCCCAGGTTGAGGAGGAAATACTCCCTCGACTCAGCGCTGAAGTGGTTCGATCGGTACTGGCCCTCGGCATAGGATTTCTGGTAGAGCATGAGGGCTAAAAGCTGCTCACCGGAGATGCTCTTAACTACCTGAGAGCCGTTGACGATAAGCTCGATCTTCTCCAGGGCATCATAGAGCCAGACATCAGGCTCACCTACGGTGGTACCGGTGGTAGCTAACACCCTGAGCTCAATGCAACCGAGCAAGCCCTTATTAGGGAGGTCGATAGTCTCCAGGCCGGAGGTGCCGACAAAAGCCTTATCCTCTTTGATATATCTTTTCTGCCAATACATTCCTATTTACCTCCTCTCTCTTATAATGCTGCCGCAGCGGTACCACCGAGTAGGGCTAACCTCTTGGCGTTGAGGGCCTTGCCGATCTGCTCTACCCTGCCGTAGTTAGCCGGATCACCCCGGGGCTTACGAGCCGTCAGGGTAAGGGCTGCCAGGGTAGAGAAGTAAGGCTCGGCGCCGGCCTTGTAGTCCACGGTGGCGGCGGCCACACCAGGACCAAAGCGGTCGCGGGCTACATCACGGATCTTGCGGGCAAACTTAGCAGCACCGGCTCGAGCTACGCCCTTAGCAAAGCGAGTCTTGATACCGGGAGCTGCTATAGCCAGGCCGTAGGTATTGGCGGCAGCCGCGGTATTCCTGGCCCACTCATCGGCCGAGGCCTCAGCGTTGGTAGCGAACTCCTCGGCTGACCTGGCGGCGTTGGTCCCCCACTTGTCAGTGGAGGCGTCGATTGGTTTTACCTTGAGAGCACCGACCTCATCCTGGTGGATCTCCAGGAAGAGCCCCCAAAGCATCGCTAGGACTTTGTGTCTCATAATGACACACCTCCTGTTATTAGTAGGTCAGGACCAAAAGGGAGAGGCTCGGGACCTCTCATTACCCTCTTGGTCCCGAGCCTCTATTGACAACAATAACCCCTGGGGTTTACGCTGTCAATACCCCAACAGGTTGCTACGGAGGTCAGGCAATATGGCCAGAAAAGAGCGGGAGCGCCGCTATATCTCCGAGTATATGAAAACTGCCTTCCCCCAGGGCGGGTACCAGCTCAACGTAGAGCTCGGACCCATACCCCAGGAGTATGTCGACCGCTACGGACTGGGGAAGGCAGCCGCCTTATTCCGTCCCACCAGGCCCCGGGTTGATGCTGTCAGGTGGCAGCCAGACGCCTACTACCTTATTGAGGCTAAAATCCGTGATATAAAAGCCGGCATCGGTGACCTCTCCTATTACCGGGGCATGGCCCAGAATACCCCCGACCTACCTTTCTACGACAAACAACCTATTATCTTACGCCTGGTAGTTCCCTGGATGATAGAGTGGATCAGGGTGGCTGCCGATGCTGCCCAGGTCGAGGTGGTGGTCTTTCATGCCGCGTGGATAGACGAGTACGTCAAGGAGCGGCAGCATTACTTTACCGCTGAGTATCGGGCTGAACGAGCCGAGAAGATGAGACTGAGAGAGATACTGGGGGTGGATTAATGAGTGGTAAAAGGGATATGGCAAAGGAGCTCCAGAAGCTACCTAAGAGGAAACCTCGAGGACATCCAGATAATATAGACCGCTATATTGCTACTGGGTTTATCTTTATGGGTTACTCAGCGGAGCAGGCTCTCGAGAAGGCTAAAGCTATGATTAAGTATTATGACTTGGGAGGTAAGTGATGGGTTGTGGTATCTACTGGCATCAGATAGGGGAGGTAGAGCGGGCCTTAGACGTTATGAGCAGGTATGGTATCCCCGAGGAGTCCGACGCCTACCAGGCTCTATACAGGCAAAAAGGAGCATTACTGACCGAGGTGGGCTATAAGTTCCCCAGGTCGACACTCCAGATGAGGCTGATAACAGCTCTGTACTCCCCGGTAATCCGCCTATGGCATGATATAGAGTGTGGGTGGATGGTGGAGGCAAGAGAGAAGCCAGGGGCTCCACCGGTTTATAAGTCGGTCGGTGATGAGGTGGCTATGGCGATACTAAAAGGGGAGGTCACCCATGAGCTCGAGGAGGAACTGGCCAGGCCGGATGAGTACCTGGGGGAGTAAAGGACCATGAAAATACTACTATACGTGCCGACTAGCGTCTACGTGAGACTAACCGCAACCAACCTCTTAATGAACTATATCGCCCTGGTTCCTGGGATGCCGACCCGGATGCACTTTACCGACGACTACTATATAGAGAGAGTGATAGCCGATAGGGAGACCGGGAAGCCCAAGCCGATACGTAGCCTGGTATTCTGGGTTGATGAGCTAAATGGGGAAGATTGCGCCCGAACTTTCAGCATTTTATCTCAGAAACTGGCGGCCCACTTTGAGCCCTTCCGGAAGGATAAGGAGTATACCCGCTACGACTTCATTGTGACCCAAATCGGGGAGGGCTTCATGAAGGATTGGAACGTCCAGGTAATTCTCAGACCCGAGTAGAAAACCGCTCACCGGTGAGCGGTGACAAAAACTTTTTGTGACGCGTCAGATCCCTGGGGTTTTCCCACCAGGGAGACAAAACAATTAGGATGCCAAATTGTTTAGGCCCCCCCTCAGTCTTCGCTGACCTCCTCCTTTGGAGCCTCCCGGGCCTTACCTAGTCTCCACACCTCCCCAAAGCAGTTGGGGCACAGCATTGTCGGCCTCAGATAGCGGGGCTCTATAATCTCATGACACCCCTCACAAGCATACTGGGGTGGCTTACGAGGCTCTGTCGGGCCCGCTGGCGGTGTCTCCTGCTTTATTAGCTCCATTTCTTTTAGCACGGCATCAATCTGCCCCTTGAGCTCGGGGATGGTAAAGCGCCAGACCTGGTGTTTAGCGATTATCTCCTCCTGCTGAATGGGATACGGCAGCCGGCTTAACTCGAAAGCGTGGCCGACTCCGATGGTCCCCTGGTCAAGAGCATCCTGGACCGCGGGGCTTGCCGTGGAGATCTTGATCAGCTTCTCTATATAGTCCCGGGTGAGACCGGTCTTTTCCTTGATCTGATCCGGGTCAAGGTTAAACTCCTCGTAGAGCTTCTTTATCACCTTAACCATCTGGCTGACCGGGGTTTTGCCGCGGAGGTGGTCCAGGAAGATGTTTTTGGTCAGGACATCGATCATGTCCCCCGGGAGCACTACCACATCAACTGTGGACTCCCCGGCCTCCTTTGCCTCCTGGAGCCGGTGGAGGCCATCGCAAAGGACCAGCTCCTCTCCCACCTGGTACACAATAATGGGGGTGATCTGACCGACCGCTTTTATTGACTCTTTGAATTGCTGGTAGAGCTCCTCATCGAACTGGGCGGTTACCCTGACCTCGGGTACCTTGATTGTTTTAGGATCTACTCGGCGTAGTTTCACGTTCTACCTCCTTATTTCCAAAACTCCCACCACTGTCGGTTGTAGTGGGCTAATCGCTTTAACATTTCCTCCTCAGTAGCAAACCTCTCTACATCGTCAAAGAGGTCCCCTTCCCAACAGTATATCTCCCAGAAGGCTATTTGCCTCCCCTGGCCATCAGTAAAGAAGCCGATACCCCCAGGTGGGGAGTAAACGGCTGATACCTTACCTCTCCGTAGCGTATAGGTACGATGTATATAACCACTCTGACCAGTGATAGCTACTACGCCAGGCTCGTTCATGTGGTAGGGCCGTTCCTCATATACTAGCTCAGTAGTCTTTGCCATTGATACGATAACCTCCTTATGGTTACTCCGCTGCGCGTTAAAATATGCCCCGGCTCAGGTCATTATTGAGCATGATAACCTTGTAGCCGCCGGTAGGAATTACCTCACCGCATCCCTGGCATTTGCTGTATTTACGAGGCTTATTATAGTCAAGGACAAATCGGTTGGCTGCCAGGCACTGAGGACAGCGGCACAGAAGCTGGACTATACATACCGAGGCCGAGCTCGGCTGCCCCCTTCTCCCCCCTTCTCTCTCGAGCTCTCTCATCCCCCCTCATCCTCCTCCACACACACGCTCGACTACCAGGTTATGATTAAGAGTGTGTGTAAGCTGAGAGGTGGGGTTGTTAAGGGGAGGAGAGTCGGGGTAAAAAGGCACAAAAGATCCCCTGAGCACTGAGTCAAAGGTTTTTGCGGCCTTGGCCCCGGCTTTTTGTCGCCGGCATATCGTGTCCGGACTAAGGAACGATACCGTGCTCAGAGGATATTGGCAAGTCCGTTGACAGTCGTCTAGAACCATTTTACTAACCTTTCTCCGTAATTGTCAAGATTAAGACTTCCCCCGATCATTGATTATTGTATTAAACTGAGATATTATCGGCTCAGCGCCAGGGCTGGAACTCTGGGGGAGCTCACTCCCTTAATCTTGTAGGTCACCAGTCCGCAGCTCGGGCATTTATACTCCCTCATTCCTGGATCAATGCCAGGTGGAGGCCTCCAGGACGTAATAGTAGCTCGGGCTAAACACCTGGAGCACTTAATTCCGGGTAGGAACTTAGGCCTCCGGTACATGCTCTGCCTCCTCCGGGGGCTGCTCTTTTGGGTAGAACCTCTCCTTTAGTGTTAAGAAGGCCTCCCAGGCCGGGATTGTCATATCGGTCCGGGACTTGACCCCTAACTCCTTGTACATATCCGCCGGCTGCATCTTGCACAGGTTCCAGATGATAGGCTCCAGGGAGGGGTAATCCGGGACCATGTCCGGGTTAATCTGGTCCCACTGCTCCCGGGGCTTGAGCTGAGACCTGGTTGGTGCCTTAGCCTTCTTTGGTCCCTGGGTTAAGAGCCCGGTTTTGCCGGCAGCCTTTAGGAACCGATGAATACACTTGGCAGCATAGTCGGCCGGTATGCACAGGGTGAGGGCGTTACGCTGACACTTGCTGAGTCCCTTCTGGAAGCAGTAGGCATCGTCCTCAAAGTGGTGGCCGGTTACCTCGCCGGTCTCCCGGTCCACGTCGTTGACCTTCATTTTACGCGGCTGCTGGCAGCCACCAAATACGGTAAAGTTCCGGGTCAGGTCCGTGGCCTTAACCATGATCCTGATGGTGGTGTCCAGGTCGGTAACTACCGGCTCGGAGAGGATGATATTACCCCGGCTCCTGGCCACCTCCTTGGTGCCGGCCCAGGATAGCCGGGCCTTCTGGACCGTCTTTTTACTCCGCCGGTTATATACTTCAACGGTATAGATCATCTCCTCGATCAGCTCGCCGGCGAGCTCGGCCAGGACCTGGGACTCGTCCTTCTGCTCGATCTCGGCTATCTGCTTGAGCATTACCTTGTCAATATCGTCCGGCATTTTGCCACCCCCTTTACTTAGTGGATTGCCCGGCGTGGGGCATCTTCTCTTCTATTTGTGTCAAGTCGGAAGAAATATACCCGAGCTGCTGACTTATGTTTTTGATAGAGCAGACAGCCTGAGTCTCATCCCACCAGGCACAATCCTCTTTGAGACAATCACCATCTTTGCTCTTAACCTCCCTGTGGCTCATTAGACAGGCTGACCATAGTAGTGAACACTTCATTTAGTCACCTCCTTTATTAGTCTTTTGTCTCTCCTGGTAGTATCCAAGCATCTGATAGGTATTTATGTGTCCTATTCCGCAGAATATCTTTCAGGGCTTCAATGCCCAGCTTGAGGGCGTCCTTGTCCTCCTGTGGCGAAGAAGCGTAGAAGTCACTGACAATGCGTTCATCAATTTCAATAGCTTTCTCTAATTTCATTCCGCACCCCCTTTATACGGCAATCTCCTCATCAGTGAGAGGATGAGGGAGCTGGCACTTCCCTTTCATACCAAACTCCATCTTCACCTTGATACTTCTCTTTAACGGTGGCCGTGACATTTTCCTGGTATTTCTTTACATCGTGTAGGTAGTGGCCTGGTCCCAGGGCTTTAGTTACCTCTTTGAGCTGACCCGCCACCCTCAGCAGCCACGCCACCACCTGAGAGAATGTCTCCCCCTTCTGCCTCTCCTCATCCAGCTTTTGGTACACCTCATTCTCTACTTTTATAGTCTTGCTCATGCTCCCCCCTTTGTACGCAGTCGTAAAAGTCGATCATTTTATTAGCCTGGTCAGTAGCTGCCTCAGCTCTGTAGCCCATGAGGATAAAACCGGCAGCGATAGCTCGGATTAAGTTCACCCTGGACCCCTGAGGCCCCCTGGGGGGTAGCTTACCAATCTCTTTGCCTATACACTCCGGAGCATCAATAAAAGGCTGCATCGCCCTCACCCCCTTTTAGTTTCTCCTGGTCCACAGATAGATAGCCCACCAGCCAGGGTCACTCTCCTGAAACCAGTAGTCAATATCCTCGTAACCCAGTAAGACGTTGATAGCTCCAATTACGTCGGCCACCGGTGACACCTCCTTTAGCCCTCAATTTCCTCTCCGGTAAACGAGGATCGCAGCTACCAAAAAGCCAATCCCAAACGGAGGGATGGTGAAGAAAAGAAGGCCAGTAATGAAGAATAACCAGGTAGAAACTCTTTGATACCATCTCTTGCTCATTGGTGGCTACCTCCTCTTTTTTGGTTTACTAGAGCCCCTGAGCTCCGTCTATACAGTGTACCAGAGGGGGGTCTCGGTGTCAAGAGTAACCGAGTAACCGAAGGTAGTACAATCGTACTATATATATTATGGGAAGTCGTTATGTTAAACTCCT
>JABUBM010000187.1_pt1 | contig 14231 bp, 10 predicted proteins | sample 7240321 | NCBI WGS metagenome assembly JABUBM01 (sample SAMN07256344, study PRJNA390944) | subsurface metagenome | isolation source: Methane hydrate marine sediment | place: Pacific Ocean: Eastern North Pacific, ODP site 1244 | collected 2002
GAAATTAAATTCCGAGAAAGTTAGCGACTCAATAAAAATTATGGAAAATAAATCAAATTTAAAACCACATGAAATATTTAAAAACAGTATTGTGGTAAATAGTGGGAAGAAAATTAAACCGCGTACGGAGGGTCAGAAAAAATATATTGAAGCGATTAAGGAAAATACAATTGTTTTTGGAATAGGGCCAGCTGGAACAGGGAAGACTTATCTGGCTTTAGCTATGGCTGTTGAAGCTTTAAGGGAGAATAAGGTAGGGCGGATAATTTTAATAAAACCGGTGGTTGAAGCAGGTGAAAAGCTGGGGTTTCTGCCAGGGGATATTTACGATAAGGTAAATCCCTACTTGAGACCTTTATATGATGCTTTATATGAAATGCTGGATATTGAAAAATTTCAGCAGTATCGGGATATGGGTATTATTGAAGTAGCACCTCTGGCCTATATGAGAGGAAGGACTTTAAATGATTCCTTTATTATTCTTGATGAAGCTCAAAATACATCCCCGGAACAAATGAAAATGTTTCTTACCAGATTAGGGTTTGGCTCCAGGATAGTTGTAACAGGCGATATTACACAAATCGACTTACCTAGTGATAAAGAATCCGGCTTAATTATAGTAAAAAATATATTGATTGGAATACATGGAGTTGAGTTTGTATACCTTAGCTCAAAAGATGTGGTCAGACATGAATTGGTACAGAGAATCGTAGATGCCTACAAGGTTTATGGGGAAAGAACTAAAAGATAATTTTATAGTATAATTTACATTGAATTAAAATGATAGCCAGAAATAAAAATAACAAAGAGCTTCTAAAAACTGAAAAGGGGAAGCTGGAAAAAACGAAGGATTTTATTAATAAGTATTTTTCATTCAGGAGTAAAATTGCTCAGAGAATGTATATATTTATTTTAACCCTGGGTTTGGTGGTAGCTATTCTTTCATATAGCTATTCTCCTGATATTGGTGTAGAGCTGGGAAAACCCAGTCCCAGAACCATTAAAGCAAATAAGGGTATAGAATTTGAGGATGTTGAAAAAACCGAAGAAGATAGAAATAAAAATGAAGCAGAAGTAGAAGATGTATATGTTTATGATATAAATGTTTTAAGTGGTGAAGAAGGAGCACTCTACCAGATAAGGTATTTTTACCTGCTAACTGGTATAGTCCAGAAAAAAGAAGATAAGTCTTTTGAAGAAAAAGTTGATTATATGACCAATCTTCTGGGTAACCAGTATTCCGGATCCATTATTTCTATGGCCCTTAATCTATCAGTGGATGACCTTAATTTGCTTCTGACAAAGACACAGGATATAGCCAGAGAAATAATGAAAGAAGGAATAAAACCAACTGAAGTAGACTTTGCCAGGAGTGAAGCTTCCAGGCTGGTAGAAGCAGATAAGGATATAAAACCGGAAAACATTCCTGTAATAACAAATGTGCTGGAAAAGAATATCCTTTCTACTGCAGCATTCAACCCTGCTGCCACTGAAGAAGCAAGGAAAGAAGCCAGATTGAACACCAGCCCTCATATGGTAACTATAATTGAAGGCCAGACAATCGTCTTTGAAGGAGAGATTGTAAATGATACCGATATTTTTATATTAACTAAATTGGGTTTGCTTCAGACAGGTTTTAACTGGAAAAGGCTTCTATATATATTCTTTATATCTTCTGTGATCCTGATACTATTTGGATTTTATATTTATAAATTTAATTTAAATATTTTTAATAATACAAAGAAAATAGTCATAACTGCACTTCTGGTAATTATATTTACAGCGCTAACAAAAGTACTTACTATACTTTCATCCATACATTTAAATTTCTGGAATTATTTATTTCCAATAATAGCGGCGTCGCTTATTTGTACCATTTTATTTAATGCGCCTATGGCAATAATGTTGACTGTCTGTCTGGGAATATTTGCAGGTATTGCAACTGATTTTGATTTCAGTTTAGCCATTGTCTATATACTGGGAGGTGTTTTCTCTACCTATATGGTGTCAAAAGTTTCTCAGAGATCTGCAGTAATGAAGGCTGGATTTATAAGCTCGCTTGTTCTTGCTTTTTTATTTTTAACCATCAATCTTATCGGCGGGGAAATAAAGACAATTGCTCTGTATACTGTACTTGGAGTGGTCAATGGTATTATTTGCGCTATTATTGCCATAGGTTTTCTGCCATTTATTGAATCTACTTTTAATATTGTAACCGCAATGGGGTTGCTGGAGCTTTCTAATACTGATCAACCATTGCTTAAGAAGCTGCTTATATCAGCACCCGGTACTTATAACCACAGTATTCTTGTGGGGCATCTTGCAGAAAGTGCAGCAAAATCCATAGGTGCTGATTCACTGTTGGTGAAGGTAGCAGCTTTGTACCATGACCTTGGAAAAATGAAAAGGCCTGAATATTTTTATGAGAACCAAAAGGATATTGAAAATATCCATGACCGCTTAAATCCTTCTATGAGCAGGCATATAATATCGAATCATATAAAGGATGGACTGGAAATGGCAGTAAAAAATAAAATCCCCAGAAAAGTTCTAAACATTATCTCCCAGCATCATGGAAATTCGATAATAACCTATTTTTATGAGAAACAGAAAGACAGAGAAACAGTTACCAACAGCAGCCCAAATGGTCTTAAAGAACATTTCCGTTATCCGGCAAGAAGACCTCAGAGCAAGGAGGCAGCAATTCTTATGCTGGCAGATTCAACAGAAGCTGCAGTGAGATCTATTGATAAGATGACTCCTAAAAAAATTGAACAAATGATAAGTGACATATTTGAGGATAGATTGAAAGATGGTCAGCTGAATGAGTCCGATATGACTATTAAAGAAGTAAATACAGTCAAAGGCACTTTAGTTGATGGACTTATATCTATTTATCATTCCCGGCTTTCATACACCGAATCAAATTCAAAGACAAAAGCGGATTTAGAGGCGAAAGTGGAGACAAAATGAAAGTTATACTGATTAACAATCAAAGTAAAATAAAATTGGACCTGGATTTAATAAGGGAGGTTGCAGTATACATTTCAGATAAGTTTGATAAGGACTTAAAAAGTGAATTAAATATTGTTTTTTCAGATGGGAAAGAAATAAGGAAATTAAATAAAAAATACAGGAAGATAGATAGGGAAACTGATGTGCTGTCTTTTTCATATATTTCTGATAAAGATAAGATAGGCCCGGGGGCAAGCTCTTATACTGTAGGGGAGGTAATTATTTGTCCGGAAGTTGCGCAGTCCAATATTTTAAAACAGGATGAAAACTGGAATCTGAATCTGGAGATAATTTTGCTGATAATACACGGCATACTGCATATATATAATTATGACCACATAGAGGAAAAAGATAAGGCGAATATGGAAGGTATTCAGGAAAGTTTGATGTCTGATATAAGGAGAACTTTCAGCCTCTAATAATCTTCATTGTAAGTAAATCAATTCGGAATTATCCCCCGGAAGAAATGGAAAAAATTTATTTAACCTCCAGGAGTGGTAAATCCTTGAGTAAGATTAGCGGTCATCAGTATGTAGTTCTGGCAGAAGTATTATAATTTATTTTTCCCGTAATTTTACTAAAACAAAAAAGCTATCTTTAGAATATCATAACTTCTGGAAAAAATATTTTCAAACTAGTTAATGATGCCTTTTACTTCAAGATGACCTTATACTATAATAAAAAAACTAGTCAAATCATCCAATCAGGATTCAGGAGATATAATTTGCTATATAAATATAAAGGCAATCCCATTATAAAACCTGAAGATGTCAAACCCTCACTGGAAGGATATAAAGTATTAGGTGCCTTTAATCCAGGAGCTACTCGTTTTAAAGATGAAATCCTTTTACTTCTTAGAGTAGCTGAGGGCTGTGAGCCAAAGGCGGGCTTTATTCGAGCTCCAGTGTATCGTTTTGATAAGGAACAATCATACCCGGATATAATGGAGTTTGAAAAAGATGATCTTGATGTGAGTTTAAAGGATACAAGGGGTGTTGTTTATAAGGGGCAGGATTATTTATCCACTATAAGTCATATCCGTTTAGCCCGGAGTAAGGACGGCATCCATTTTACGGTGGAGGAAAAGCCCTTTATCTACTCTATGGACCAAGCGGAAAGGTATGGTGTAGAGGATGCCAGGGTGACTTATATAGAGGGTAAATACTATGTTAGTTATACGGCTGTATCCCCTGATTCATGGGCTACGGCATTGGCTGTAACAGATGATTTTGTTTCGGTTATAAGAAAGGGTCTTATCTTCCATCCTGAAAACAAAGATGTGGCCATCTTCCCGGAAAGGGTGGGCGATAAGTTCATTGCTTTACATCGTCCTAATAATTCTGGTTTTGGCAAAGCTTCCATCTGGTACAGTGAATCGCCTGATTTGATTCATTGGGGAAACCACAAGTGTATTATCAGGCCTAGAAAAAATCCCTATGAGTCTATAAAAATCGGAGGTGGGGCTCCTCCTATTAAAACAAAAGTAGGATGGTTGATTATATACCATGCTAAAGGCGAAGGAGGCTACTCTCTGTTTTCTCTATTATTAGATTTAGAGAAACCTTATAAGATTATAAAAAGAGCTAACACTCCTTTAATCACACCAACAGAGGATTTTGAGGTCAATGGGTTTTTGGGCAGGGTCATTTTTACCAACGGCATGGTAGAAATAGATCATAAGATTTACATTTACTATGGTGCATCCGATGAATCCGTGGGGTTAGCCATAACCGATGTAAACAGTTTACTAGCGAGTTTAGATCGATGAAAATCGTAATGGACTTCAGGAAGTATGATGGTGTAATAGGCGGTGTAGAAAAGGGTGTTATTGAAATTGTTAACTACTTGTGCAGGCATGATCATTCGGTAGTACTATTAGGTAAAGAATTCAGGATAAATCAAATTAAAAGCCTTTTTTTGGATCTTGGAAATCTAGAACTGATATCTTTATCCGTTAAATCTCATGTGATGTCCAGGCAGAACTCAAGGCTTGATGCTACTACGATTCAGGAGATAGCTTTAGAGGAAGGTGCAGACATTATTCATTTTCCCTATAATTGGAGTTTCCCAAAAAATAAAAAGATTCCCTCCATCTTGACCATCCATGATGTAATTCCCTTTACCTTCAGGGAGGCTATGGGACTTTATCAAAACCTGTTCCTTTACAGACATGGGATAAAGAAGGCTTGCCAGTTAAATGATTTCATCGCCACAGTTTCTGAGTTTTCAAAACAGGAAATCGCACTAAAAACAGGGACATCACTGGATAAAATACGGGTAATTCCAAATGGGTTAAGATTACACCCTCCATACTTGCCTGAAAGAGAGAAAGCTTTAAAGAATAAATATGATCTTCTTTCTGGCTTTATATTGAATGTGGGAGGGATCCATGAGAGGAAAAATATCCCCCGTTTAATCCTCGCCTTTGCCCGGTTTAAAGAGAAATCAGGCTATAAGGGAAAGCTTCTGATAACAGGCAGTGTTTCTGGAGCGCCTTATCAAATTAAGATGAAAAAGCGTTGTGATATGGTTTTACGAAAAGCGGGTATAGGAGAAGATGTTATGTTTACTGGTTTTATCTCCAATGAGGATTTGGATTCCCTATTTCGGATCGCTGACTTCTTTATTTATCCCTCTTTATGTGAGGGGTTCGGTATTCCTATCTTAGAGGCTATGCAGGCCGGTACACCTGTTATCACTTCCAATGTTTCGGCTATGCCTGAAGTGGCTAAAGGAGCTGCTTTATTGATTGATCCTTATGATATTAATTCCATAGTCGAAGGTATGGTCAAATTATATAGGGATAAAGCCTTATGTGGAGAGTTAAAAAAAAGAGGTCAGAAGAGGGCTAAAGAGTATTCTTGGGATAGGACAGCACAAATGTACTTAGAGTTGTATGGTAGTGTTGTAAATAAATTATTTTAAAAGAGAGACAAATTCATCATCTGTACAATCGTCATGTCTAAGGTCTTCGGACTTATTATAAGCGCAGTACTTCTTTGGTGAGAGCTTTTATCTCTTTGCTTTAAATATTCCCTGATAATCAAGTATCTTTTTTTGCCTTTGTAATATTTCACAGGTGCAATAATTTTCATATTGGAATTGCACTTCGGTCATACTAGAGAATCTGTATTATATATTTCAATCCCAAATCACTCAAAAACTACGGATGCTGCTATTGACAAATAATGTAAAATTGATAGTAGATATGTATTTTTTTTAAATTTTGAAATAAATATTAGTTTCTAGTATGAACAGTATATTTATACAGGAGATAAAAGGTGTTGACTGGAAATTGGTAAGCAGGATTGGAAAATTAGAAAAAAAGAATCTGGGAAGTAAAGCTTCAATAAACCAGTGGGTAATACCAGTAATAATAAGGTATGGAAAATTAATTGTAGCTCAAAAAAGTAAAGACGACTCTGATATTATTGGTGTATGCGAGCTTATAAGAAGCTGGAAAGATAAGTATACAGCTTTTATTCATTCTTTTTATATTGACAAAGAATACAGAAAAAAGGGCATTGGCAGGAAGCTTCTGGGAAAAGTAATTGATATTTTAAAAAACGATGATTTTAAGGAAATAGAATTAACTGTTGATCCTGACAATAAGGCTGCTAGCCAACTTTATGAGGATTTTGGTTTTAAAAAAATTATCTTGAGGAAAAATGAATATGGTAGAGGAGTGGACCGGGATTTGATGAGGTTAAAGCTATAATTTGGCTATTGATTATAAAAATATTATTAGTTTTATAGATAAATATAGATAAATAAAGGTGAGTGGTAAAAACGTTAACTAAAGAGCAATTAGCAAAAACTATTGATCAGACATTACTTAATCCTGTTGCAACTTCAAAGGACATAGAACAGTTATGTATTAATGCTAAAAAAATTCATTTTGCAGCAGTGTGTATTAATCCTACTTTTATAACACAGGCAAAAAAAATATTGGCCGACACCGATGTAAAAGTTTGCTCTGTAGTAGGCTATCCGCTGGGGGCAAATACTATAGAAACAAAGGTCTTTGAAGCGAAGGATAATGTAAAAAAAGGTGCAGACGAGCTGGATATAGTAATAAATTTAGGAGCTGTGAAAAGCGGTAATTATGAGTATATCGAAAGAGAAATCAAAATAATTGTTAATGTGATAAGGCGTGAACAAATAGCAGAATATAACAAGCATATTAATATCAAGGTAATAATCGAGACTGCAATTTTAACCAGGGATGAAATTAAAAAAGTGTGTGCAATTATTGAGAGAGCTGGCGCAGATTTTGTGAAGACATCTACCGGGTTTGGTGTAAAAGGTGTAGAACTTGATGATGTCAGACTGATAAGGGAAGTTGTTACCAGGAATATAGGGGTTAAAGCATCAGGTGGAATAAGAACATTTAAAGATGCGCAGGCGCTTATAGATGCTGGCGCAACAAGACTGGGAACCAGCAGCGGAATAAATATAATCAAAGAGTACAGCGCTATTTTTGATAAATAAGAAATGCCATCTTATAAAGCTAAGGCTATTATTTTAAAATCATATAAACTGGGAGAATCAGATAAAATAGTTAAAATGTACTCCCAGGATGGAGATATAATAAGTGCAGTAGCTAAAAGCGCCAGGAAGGTCCGCAGTAAATTTGGGGGAAGACTTGAGCTTTTTAATCTTGTTGATCTGGAGCTTTCAACAGGCAGGAATCTGGATATTATAAATCAGGTAGAAATAATAAAAAGTTTTAAAAATATTTCTTCAGATTTTTACAAATTTGTCTTCTGTGAAATCATAAGCAAAATTATCTTAAAAACACAGGTATCCGGCGGAGACTCTTCTCCACTTTTATTTAAATTGATTTATGCCTGTTTTAATGAGATCAACAATCTGAATCCGGAAGATGTCGTCTCTCTAAAGAAGACCATGTGTTTTTTCGGAATTAAGTTTTTAAGAATTACAGGCTATATACCTTTGCTTGAAAACTGCAGCAAGTGCAACAAGGAATTAAAAAATTTATACTCTTTCCATAAAGATAAAATTTATTTTTCAGTTAAATATGGAGGGATTCTTTGCGGGAAATGTGCAGATTCTTCAGGAGGTATGGAAGTCCTGGGCGCGTCAGATTACAGGTTTTTATATGATTTATTTAATCTCAAACTCGAAGATTTTAGAGATTTAGAGGTAGGTCTTCCAACACTTAAAAGGGTGTATAAACTGATAGAAAACTATATTATTTACCATACTGAATGCAACCTGGAAAGTTTTAAATATTTTAAAAAAATAGGACTGTAAGCGGTTTAAAACTTTTTTTACTTTTTTGTCTTAAATCATAGCTTTTAGTTTAATTGACTATTAAAATTAATGTTATTAAAATAAGGAACTATGAATTTCCAGGATATTATTTTTAACCTACAAAAATACTGGTCAGATAATGGCTGTATTATAAAGCAGCCGATGGACCTGGAAAAGGGCGCGGGAACATTCAACCCGGATACTTTTTTGCGTTGTTTGGGCCCTGAACCATGGAATGTTGCTTATGTCGAGCCCAGCAGGAGGCCTACAGATGGAAGATATGGTGAAAATCCTTTCCGGACACAATTTTTTTATCAGTTTCAGGTACTTTTAAAACCATCTCCAGATGATGTAATAGAACTTTATCTCGGTTCTCTTAAGAGCCTGGGTATCAACTTAAAATTGCATGATATCAGATTTGTCGAGGATGATTGGCAATCTCCAACCATTGGCGCAGTAGGTCTGGGCTGGGAGGTATGGGTTGATGGAATGGAAATAACCCAGTTTACTTATTTCCAACAGATGGGCGGCCTTGTGCTCAAGCCTGTTTCGGCAGAGATCACTTATGGCCTGGAGCGAATTGCTATGTACCTGCAGGACAAGGATAATTTCTGGGATCTAAAATGGTCTGATGATATAACTTACGGTGAGTTGCATCTTGAGTCTGAGAAACAGTGGTCGGCTTATAATTTTGAAGTAGCCAGTGTAAGTATGCTTCTGGATTTGTTTAAGAAATATGAAGATGAATTTGAAAGAGTTATAGACAGGGGACTTATCTTTGTTGGGTGTGAATATGTGCTTAAATGTTCACATATTTTTAATTTGCTGGATGCAAGGGAAGCAATAAGCGTAGCGGAGAGGACTTCCTATATTGCCAGGGTACGGAATCTTGCTAAAAAATTATGCTCTGTCTATCTTAAAAAGAGAGAGGAACTAGGATATCCGCTACTTAAAAAGGAATAGAAGGAAGTTATGAAAAAAAACCTGCTTTTTGAAATTGGAACTGAAGAACTACCCCCTTCATGTATTAGAGAAGGGGTAATCGGACTTAAGAAAATCCTTGAAGATAAACTGGCTGAAAATAGATTAGAATTTAAGGATATACAGGCTTACTGCTCACCAAGAAGACTGGTCGCTGTAGTAAGGGGGCTGGGCGAACTTCAAAAATCTAAAATAAAAACAGTTACCGGTCCTCGTCTGAAGGCCGCATTTGATAAAGAGGGCAATCCTACCAGAGCTGCTGAAGGTTTTGCCAGAAGCTTAAATATGAAAGTTTCCGACCTTGAGGAAATTAAAATTGAAGGCAGGGGTTTATATCTGGGAAAAAGGATTATAGAAAAAGGGGGAAAAGCTGTAGATATCCTGCCGGATATACTAAAAGGTACTATACTCAATTTAACCTTCAGCAAACAGATGACCTGGGCAGGCTGTGATATTAAATTTGCCCGTCCCATAAGATGGATTCTTGCTTTATATGATGATGAGATAATAAAATTTAGCATTGCAAATTTAAATTCAGGAAACGTTACTTTCGGGCACCGCACACTTCATCCTGAACCCATTGCTATAAAGGACGCCGGAAGTTATTTCAAGCTGCTTCAGGATAAAGGAAAAGTAATAGCCAATGATATAAAAAGAAAAGAATTAATATTAAATCAAATGGGTAAGCTGGAAGAAAAAGTATGGAAAGGTAACTACAGGGTTATTTTGGATGAAAACTTACTTAATGATGTGGTAAATCTGGTTGAGGTACCAAATACTATTGTAGGAAATTTCCCCGGGGAGTTTCTTTATATTCCAAAAGAATTACTTGTAGAAGCAATACAACACCATCAGAAATATTTTGCAGTTTTAGATAAATCCGGGAATGTCAGCACCAAATTTTTAATTGTACAGAACGGAATAAGAGATAATGATGAAATAAAGAAAGGAAATGAAAAAGTTTTAAAAGCCAGGCTTAGTGATGCTGCATTCTTTTATGAAGAAGACAGGAAGCATGATTTCAACTACTGGATAGATAAATTAAAGGGAGTGATTTTCTTTTCAAATCTTGGCAGCATGTATGATAAAGCTTTAAGGCTTAAAAAGGTCAGCGCCTATATTGCCGGATTACCAGCGGGTAGCGGGCCATATGAAAAGGATGATGTCTCTTCCTATTTAGCTGCAGCAAGTATGCTTTGTAAATGTGACCTGGTTACAAATATGGTAGTAGAATTTCCGGCGCTTCAGGGGGTAGTTGGCCGTCAGTATGCCAGGGAAAAAGGAGAAAAAAGTGAAGTGTCAAAAGCAATTTTTGAACACTACTTTCCTAGATTCGCCGCTGATATTCTTCCGTCTACGGATGTAGGCTTAATATTATCTATTGCTGATAAAATTGACACTATAACCGGGATGTTTCTGGCAGGAAAAATGCCTTCCGGTTCTGAAGATCCTTTTGCATTAAGGAGAAAAGCTTCTGGTATCGTACTTTCGATACTAAAAGGAAAATATGATTTTGATCTAACCGATTTAATAAGTTACAATCAGAACCTCTATCAAAAATCTTTTGATTTTAGGGGTATAAATGATTTGAAGATTAGCGCCGAGATTAAAGATTTTATTATTGCAAGATACAGGTTCTTACTGGAGAAAAAAGGGAAGAGATTGGATATTCTGGAATCAATTTTAGGATCGGGATGCTGCTCTATTTTAGATATTGATTTAAGATACAAGGCTATAGAAGAATTTATCGGAAGTGAAGATATAAAAAAGATTTCATTTCCTATGATTAGATGTAAAAATATAATAGATAAAAAAGAATTTGAGGAAGTTGATGGGGAACTGCTGGAGGAAGAATATGAAAAAAGATTATTTTCATCTGTTAATAAGAAGGAAAAAGCAATAAAGGACCTTATGTGTAAAAAAGATTACGCTTCAGTTCTTGCTGAACTTTATGAATTTGGAGAAATTGTGGATTTGTTTTTTGATAAGGTCCTGGTTATGGACAAAGACAAAAAAGTTAGATCCAATAGGGTTAATTTGATTAAAAAAGCAGTTGACCTTTACTTAATGCTGGCAGATTTTTCAAGATTGACTGTAGAGAGCGGTAGCAACGTATAAAAATCTTTTTAAGATATTTTGCTCTTATTTTTTTTTAATTTTTTTGGTATTATAATTCGATTTAATTTTTTAAAAACGCAAAGTGGAATTAGTAATTTAATGGGAGGAAGGAATTAGTAGGTAATGGCTTTAAAAAAATATGTATATTTTTTCGGCGAAGGTAAAAGAGAGATGAAAAAACTTCTGGGAGGAAAGGGCGCAGATCTATCAGAGATGACCAACATGGGTTTACCTGTACCCTATGGTTTTACCATAACCACAGAAGTTTGTAACCTATTTTATGACCTGGGTAAGAGTTATCCTGAAAGTCTGGAAGAACAAATTGAGGAAAATTTAAAAAAATTAGAAGAAAAAATGGGGATGGTTTTTGGAGATGAAAAGAATCCACTCCTGGTTTCTGTTAGATCTGGAGCAGCTATTTCTATGCCCGGCATGATGGACACTGTACTAAACCTGGGTTTAAATGACAAAACTATAATATCATTAATGGAAAAGACAAAAAATGAAAGATTTGGCTGGGATTCTTATAGAAGGTTCATTCAAATGTTTGGCAGTGTAGTAATGGATGTAGAACATGATAAATTTGAAGAGGCGCTTCAATCAAAAAAAGATAAGAAAAATATAAAATTTGATACTGAACTAACTGCGGAAGACTTAAAGGAACTTGTGGAGGATTATAAAAAAATAATCAAAGAAGCTAAAGGAAAAAACTTTCCTCAGGATCCCAGAGAACAGCTAAAGATGGCTGTTGACGCAGTATTTGATTCCTGGAATAACAAAAGAGCTGTATCTTACAGGAATCTTCATGATATTCCTCACAATATTGGTACTGCAGTAAATGTGCAGGCTATGGTGTTTGGAAACATGGGTCAAGATTCAGGAACTGGCGTAGCGTTCACCAGAAATCCGGCAACGGGTGAGGATAAGTTTTATGGCGAGTATCTGATGAATGCTCAGGGTGAAGATGTGGTTGCGGGAATAAGAACCCCAAAGCATATTTCTGAGTTGAAAGAAGAAATGCCTGAAATATACAAGCAGCTGATTGATATACGAAAGAAATTAGAGGAACATTACAAGGATATGCAGGACGTTGAGTTCACCATTCAGGAAGGAAAATTGTATATGCTTCAGACCAGAACCGGAAAGAGAACAGCAGCTGCAGCACTTCAAGTTGCAGTTGATATGGTGGATCAGGGATATATAGATAAAAAGACTGCTGTAACCAGAGTAGAGCCTCAAATGCTTGATCAGTTATTACATAAACAGCTGGATAAAAAAGCTAAAAAGAATGCGGAATTACTTACCAAAGGGTTGCCGGCATCACCCGGAGCGGCGTTGGGCAAGGTGGTTTTTGATGCAGACACAGCTGTCGAGAAAGCCAAGAGTGAAAATGTGGTTCTGGTGAGAACAGAGACATCTCCTGAAGATATTCAGGGTATGGCGGTAGCTCAGGGAATTTTAACTGCAAGAGGAGGAATGACTTCACATGCCGCTGTTGTTGCAAGGGGTATGGGTAAGTGCTGCGTTGCTGGCGCGGAAGACATTAAAGTATTTGAGGATAAACAATATTTTGAAGTAAATGGCAGCAAGGTAAATAAAGGCGACTGGGTTACACTTGATGGTTCAACTGGAGAAGTATTTAAAGGTAAAATTCCGGTAGTAGATCCTGAAATAGGGAAAAATTTTAAAAAATTCATGAGCTGGGTTAATGATTACAAGAAAATTGGAGTAAGAGCAAATGCCGATACTCCTGATGATTCTAAAGTCGCTTTGAATTTTGGAGCAGAAGGCATAGGTCTTTGCAGAACAGAGCATATGTTCTTTGAAGCAGACAGAATAAAAGCTGTAAGAAAGATGATAGTAGCCAAAAGCAAGGAAGAAAGAGAGAAAGCCCTGGCAAAGCTTCTGCCAATCCAGAAAAAAGATTTTATGGAAATCTTTAAGGTAATGAATGACCTGCCTGTGACTATAAGGCTCTTAGACCCGCCCCTGCATGAATTTTTACCTAATGAAGATGAAGATATCAAAGAAATAGCCGGAGAGCTGGGTTTAAAATTTGATGAACTAAAAGCAACTATTAATTCTCTACATGAAATGAATCCAATGCTGGGACACAGAGGGTGCAGGCTTTCAATTACATATCCTGAGATTCTAGAAATGCAGGTCAGGGCTATATTTGAAGCAACTGTTGAGCTTACCAAAGAGGGCTATAAAGTAAAACCCGAAGTGATGATTCCATTGGTTGGAGATGTAAGGGAAGTAAAGGTTTTAAAAGACCAGATTATTAAGATTGCTGATGAAATAATGAAGAAAGAAAATCTGAAATTTGACTATAAAGTCGGCACAATGATTGAGATTCCAAGGGCCTGTGTTACTGCTGATGAAATTGCAACAGAAGCTGAATTTTTTAGCTTTGGAACAAATGACTTGACCCAGATGGCTTTTGGATTTTCAAGAGATGATTCCGGCAAGTTTCTTCCTGACTATATAGAAAAAGGAGTTTTGGAAAAAGATCCATTTGCCACTATTGACAGGAACGGTGTGGGCCAGTTAATTAAAATGGGTGTGGAAAAGGGAAGGAAAGCAAGAAAAAATTTAAAGATTGGTATCTGTGGTGAACATGGAGGTGACCCGAGTTCAGTGGAATTCTGTCATATGGTAGGGATGGATTATGTAAGCTGTTCACCATATAGGGTTCCGGTTGCCAGGCTGGCTGCTGCGCATGCGGCAATAAAGAGCGAAGAATAAAAAATATATTAAAATTTCCTTAAGTATTTAGAAATATAGGGTGAACCCCTCTAATAAATAATATATTAGTGGTAAAATAAATATAAGTTTAT
>JABUBM010000188.1_pt1 | contig 14210 bp, 11 predicted proteins | sample 7240321 | NCBI WGS metagenome assembly JABUBM01 (sample SAMN07256344, study PRJNA390944) | subsurface metagenome | isolation source: Methane hydrate marine sediment | place: Pacific Ocean: Eastern North Pacific, ODP site 1244 | collected 2002
AATTAAAATAAATATAAAAAGGCAAAAGATTCCACAAAGAGAAATAACTGAAGATTATAATTTATCACTAGATGGGTGCTTGTTAAATCCCGCAGACCAAAGAAAGATAGATGTAGTATTTTACTGGACAGGTAATATTGAATTCTACATAGATAAAGATTTAATAAATTTTAAAAAAATTATTGTTAGTGCAAGAGGAAGCTCTGCTCTTGGAGTTTATCCGCTGTTAAAAGTATATGTGGATAAGAAAGAAATAGGGAATGTTTATGTGAATAGTGAATGGAACAAATATGAATTTGATTTAAAACTTGAGAAAGAGGGACATATTTTAAAAGTTCGTTTCGATAATGATGGCGGCGGATCAGGCGAAGATAGGAATATGTATGTTAATCTGATTAAGCTTGTGAAATAAAGCGGATAAAACCTTAAAACTAAATCTGTGATTAATAAAAAAATTAAGACATTTCTAATTTTCTTTATAAGCTTAATAATTATTTTTTTCATTACATATAAACTGATATTTTTCATCCCAAACCTCCTTGATTACGGAAAAAGAAATTTCGCTGAAAAAACAATAGATTTTTTTATGGTTGGATGGCACTTTACAAAGGCATCAATTTATAGCGATTATCTTAAGAATTATGATAAAGAAAACAAGGAATTAGGAAAGGCTGGATGGTATAGAAAAAAATATTTAGAAAAAAAATTCGAAGTTGATGGAGAAGATTTATTTTCGATTTTAGAAGTATATAAAAATCTAAATATAACCTCAATTTTAGAAGATTTATATATCTTCTTAATGAAAAAAGAAAATCACGAGAATACTTTTATCCGTGAAGCCGGGGAAATATTTATGATTAGCAAGAATTGGAAAATGGCATCCCAAGCATTGTCTAAAGTAACCGATTCAAATCCGGGTGATGTTATGGGTCATTACTATTTAGGACTGAGTTACTTAAACTTAAAAAAACATATAAAAGCTAATCTATGTTTTGAAAGAGCGATAGAATTAAAACCAGATTTTGCCGATGCTTATTTTCGATTGGGATTCATAGCAGAAAAAGAAAAAAATTGGAAGAAAGCACAAAGTCTTTATGAAAAGGCTATAAATATATTGCCTAATCATTTAGATAGTTTAAAAGCACTTAAAAAAATAAATGGAAAATTAGAATGATTCTCTTTTCACTTCAATTCATATTAACAAACATTATGTTTTCTACGATTATCTGCACTGTACTAATACGATTAAATAAAGAAAAAACTCACTCAAACTTAGAACTTTTTTTATATTCTTTAGGCCTGGGTCCAGTATTCACTTCGCTTATATTATATTATCTTTTACTTTTTTTCCCTCATCAGTCCTATCTCTTTTATTTATTGGGAGTATTTATAATTTATTTGGCTTTATTACTTTTGGGTAAAAAATACTTTTCCATCTTATTGAGAGACATAATAAAGAAAATCAAAGACACAAAAAAGACATTTAAAAATTTAAATACTTATTATCAAATAGAACTGATAATATTCTCATCCCTTCTTATTTTTCTTTTAGCTTTATTTCTATTTCTATATCTTACAAATACTCTCCAAACCCCACTTGCTGGAACCGATGCTCTTAAATATGGAACGTTGGGCAAAATATCTTTAGAGGAGAAATCATTAGAATATAGATGGATTCGTCCTTATCCAAAAACAGGTTTTTACTTTATTGCTAATTCTGCACCTTCCTTTTCGCTTCTTCTAACATGGGAAAAGATTATGGATGGCTTTTTTAATGCAGATAAAGACCTATATTATAAGAGCGTTAGCACTTATTACGGTCTATTAATTTTAAGTATTATGTTCTATTGGCTTTCCAAAAAAAGCAAATATCTAGCTCTCCTAGGTACATTCGCCTTATTGTCCGGATTCTCCTTTTTCCAAACATTAATATTACAACATTTAGATTCATACAGAATATTTTTCCTTATCATTTCCTGGATATTTCTGGGCTATGCAATTGAAAAAAACGATTCTTTATCTTTTTTGCTTCTTGGAATTTTCTCTGGATTCGCCGCATTTTCTCATACAATTGGAGCAGTAATTGTAACTTTTAATTGTTTGGCACTTTTTATTTTTATGAAAGGTAATTTGAAAAACAAATTATCCAGAACAAGTTTTGTCATTATTTTAATCATAATATTTGGCTGGTTCTACTATATTTTAGATATTATCTGGGGATATGGCTTTGTAATTTTCAAAAGAGAAATAACATTCTGGGGATAAATTTGATGAATTGGCAATAAAAGGGATGTAAATATGGAATTGTGGCTGAAACGTTATTTGAGTTTATTTTTTGATTTTGAATATTTTGGAAATTTAAACTGGCTTGCAATTCCACTACTTATTTATTTTCTAGTCACTATAAAAAAAAGAAAAAGATGGGAAATGGCTATAGCTTTTGTGTTCATTATTTCATGTCTTTTATTGGAAATAAGAGGAGGTTTCTGGCCTAGATATATTTTTACACTCTATCCGTTCACTTTAGCGGCAATATTTCTACTTGGTTGGGAACACATTAAAAAGAAAAGTAGTTATCTTCAAATCGGTATTCTTATAATTTGTGGAATCTTTGTTTTTTACAACTATTATCATTATAAAGATACCTATAATTTATTTTGGAGAACCAAGGCTAGCCTTTCTGAAGATAACTTTCCACATAAAACAATAGAAATTATCAATAATATTAAAGCCCCTAACTCTGTATTTCTGATTTGCAGTCACAGGCATCTCTTTTTTTATCACACGAATAAAAAGGGAATTGATTACAGAGACCCCAAGCTGGGAATTTTCTACAGCCAGAAAAACAAAGAAGCTGCCCTTGACGTCCTTAAAAATCAGCTAAAAGTTAAATATATTTTATTATATTGGAATTATAAACCAACTTTGATCCTTATGGATATAATATCCAACTATTGCGATTTAATATATCGGGATAAAAAATTTTATTTTTATAGGATACGTGAAAAAAAATTAGATAAAGAAGAATTGGAAAGCTTATTTATTAACGATTCTCTTCTAAAAAATGGCTCTTTTGAAAACTGGACTAAAGATCCTCTCAATAATCCAGATTATTTTAAAGCGAGATATATAATTAAAGGAAAATATAAAACCTTTAAAGGGGCAGTCATCAAGGAAGAAAAAGAGATAAGAGTAGGGAGATATTCTATAAAAATAACAGGCGATAGTTATAATTTCGAGCAAGACTTACCCAACTTTGAAAAATATAAAGGAAAACAAATAACTTGTTTTGTATGGGTTAAAACAAATGTTGCAAATAAATATAGAATACAAATACATGATGGAATCGATTCGAGCACTTCTAAAAAACATTCAGGAAGAGGGGGCTGGGAATTACTTCAAGCAAATCACACAGTTAATCCTTCAGCGAAATTGGTAAGAGTGAGAGTAATTCAAGCTGTAAAAACTGGAAAACCTGATGCCGAAGTTTTTATCGATGGAGCCCTATTGGTCGAAGGATACTGGAATACTTACTACTTATATAAATTACATATGGAACAAAAAAATTTGATAGAAGAATTAAGTCAAAAATGAGGTTGTGTGGAAAAGAATTATTTAAAAAAAATATTTCATTTCCAATTTATTTCTAAATATAATAATGTACTTTAAGTCCTATTAACGGAGTTTTTTCTAATAAATATGAAAAAAATAAATTTTAAAAATCACGGAGTAAAATGAATAAAAAAATAATAAAATTCGCTCTAATCGGATGTGGGGCTATAACAAAAAAACATGCAGTATCAATCGGAAGAAATAAAAACGCTAAATTAACAGCAGTATGTGATATCGATAAAGAAAGGGCAAAAGAAACAGGAGAAAAATATGAAGTACCTTGGCATGTAAATGCCCATAAAATGATAAAAAATGAAGACATTGACGCTATTTCTATACTGACCCCTTCAGGCACTCATGCCCAAATAGCAATGGATCTAATAAAATACAAGAAGCATTTTGTTTTAGAAAAACCTCTTGCCCTTAGACTGGAGGACGCAGATTCCATCATAGAAGCCTGTGACAAAGCCAATGTAAAAATATTTGTTGTTCAACAAAACCGATTCAATCCCCCAATAAAAAAACTCAAAGAAGCAATCGACAATAATAAATTTGGGAAGCCTGTTCTGGGAAGCGTTAGAGTAAGATGGTGTAGAACTCAAGACTACTACGACCAAAAAAAGTGGAGGGGAACCTGGGCACTGGATGGCGGTGTTTTCACAAACCAGGCAAGTCATCATATCGATATGCTGGTATGGTTGATGGGTGATGTAGAAAAAGTAATGTCAATGAGTTCGACAAGATTAGTAAAAATCGAAGCTGAAGACACAGGAGTCTCTATTTTGCAATTCAAAAATGGCGCACTTGGAGTTATAGAAGCAACAACAGCCACAAGACCTAAGGATTTAGAAGGTTCGATAAGTATTTTAGGGGAAAAAGGCTCAGTTGAAATAGGCGGTTATTTCATGAATGAATTAAAAACATGGAATTTTGCCGGAGAGGAGAAAAAAAAGAAGTCTATATTCGAAACTTACGGAAAAACCCCAGAAATTTTTGCCTGGAACCATACTGAATTTTTGAAAGATGTAGTAGAGAGTATTTTAAAAAACAAAAGAGGCCTTATCGATGGACTGGAAGCCCGTAAATCTTTGGAATTGATAAATGCAATCTACGAATCCGCGGAATCTGGAAAAGAAATATACCTGAGGTTTAAACCCAGAAAATGCAAATTAGGAATTAACAACAATGAATAAAACTAACATTTTCCCCAATGTTAAACTTGGCAAAAATTCTCTCATCTTTGATTACACTATCCTTGGAATCCCCCCTAAAGGAGCAAAAAAAGGTGAATATGAAACAATAATTGGTAAGAATTCCTGTATTAGATCCCACACTGTAATTTATGCAGGAAATAAAATTGGCGATAATTTTCAAACCGGACATCACGTTATGATAAGAGAATTTAATAAGATTGGGGACAATGTCAGTTTTGGTACTAACAGCGTGATCGAGCACCATGTTAAAATTGGCAATAACGTCAGGATCCATTCTAACGCTTTTATACCAGAATTTTCTATCCTTAAAGATGGTGTATGGATCGGCCCAAATGTCGTTCTGACCAATGCCTACCATCCATTATGTCCAAAAGCAAAAGAATGCTTGAAGGGGCCAACCATTCATGAAAATGCAAAGATCGGGGCAAACGCTACAATACTGCCTGATATCAAGATAGGTAAAAATTCATTGATAGGAGCTGGCTCAGTAGTAGTAAAAGATGTTCCAGCAAATGTTGTGGTGGCAGGAAATCCAGCAAAAATGATAAAAAAAATTGAGGACTTAACATGTCCTTATGACCTGATCCCACATCCCTATTAACAGGAAAGAGGTAACAAAAAATGCAGATTCCATTAGTCGATTTAAAGGCTCAATACCTTTCAATTAAAAAAGAGATTGATGAAGCAATCCAGAGAGTATTAAATAAATGCAATTTTATAATGGGAGATGAGGTCAAAGAATTTGAGGAAGAACTCGCAAGTTTCTGTAGTGCAAAATATGCTGTAGGTGTCAGCAGCGGAACAGATGCATTGCTTCTTGCCTTAAAAGCTATAAATATCCAACCAGGAGACGAAGTTATTACAGTTCCAAATACTTTTATTGCAACAACGGAAGCGATTACGATGGCAGGGGGTAAGATAAAATTCGTTGATATAGATGAAGAGACTTTTAATATTGATACAAACAAAATCGAGTCCGCTATCATAAATAAAACCAGGGCAATACTGCCCGTGCATCTCTACGGCCAGCCGGCTAATATGGATCCAATAATAGACTTAGCAAAAAAATACAATTTAAAGGTTATTGAAGACGCTGCTCAAGCTCATGGGGCAGAATATAATAACAAACGAGTAGGCGCATTAGGAGATATTGGCATCTTTAGTTTTTACCCGGGGAAAAATCTAGGTGCCTACGGGGATGCAGGAGCTGTTGTCACAAATGACCCCGATATCTCGAATAAAATAGCAATGTTAAGAAATCATGGCAGAACTAAAAAATACGAGCATGAGTACGAAGGATACAACTGCCGGCTCGATACCCTTCAAGCAGCCATATTAAGAGTAAAACTGAAGTACATCAACTCCTGGAATGAGGCGCGAAGAAATCATGCGAGTTCATACAGAAAATTGCTGCAGAATACAGATATCATCCTGCCTACGGAACAAAAGGATAATAAACATATCTATCACATTTTCGCTGTAAGAACAGCTGACAGAGATAATTTGCTGAATAAACTGAAAAATGAAGGTATTGGAGCTGGTATTCACTACCCAATTCCACTACATTTACAGCCGGCTTATAGATATCTTGGTTACAAAAAAGGAGATTTTCCAATCACAGAAAAATGCGCCAGAGAGATAATCTCTTTACCCATGTATCCTGAGTTAGATGAGGTAAAAATAAAGAGAATCGCAGAGGCAATAAGCAAGTTCACTATTTAATGATTTATATTTGTGTTGAATTCAATTAATTAGCTCGCTTAAATAACAACTTCATTAAATCACCTGTATGTATTCACAAAGCTTGTTCAATTCGACTACGTTTCTAAAATCAGGAGTATCTCAGCCGATTCAAGCTCTTGCTGCACACCAGATTCCCCTGTAAAAGCAAAACAAAAAGGGATCATTATAAAGATAAACTACGAGGTTCAAACTGAAGATCAAAGCTAGCATCAGCCCGTTTTTAAGTGACATCTTAATTACTGGTTTTACATCTGTCACAACTATCATATCCCTGATTTTTGTGACCCGTTTACTTGCTCAGGGATTAGGACCCGAAGAATTCGGAGCCTACTCTATTACCCGCCGGATCGTCACAACAATCCTTCCATTTTCAACCTTAGCAATGGGTATAGGATTAGCAAGATACCTTGGGATTGCGAAAAATGAATCCTCTAAGAGAAGCGCTTATTTATTAGGTGCTGTTGGAATAGTGCTCAGTTTCACTCTTTTAACAATAACGATCGGACTTATTTTGAGCCCCTGGCTGAGCTATTTGATCTTTCAGCATGATGGTTATGAATCTCTGTTCCGGGCCCTGTTATTCATGATTGCTGGTTGCAGTATCTATACCATTCTTTACTCTTACTACAGAGGAATCGGAAAAATGAAATTAGCCAATTTATGGCAGCTTGGAGTGATGGCCTGTGGCTTCTTACTGGTTTCAATACTATTTTCTCATACGGGTAATGCCGCTTTAATCATCACTTTATTCGGGATTCTTTATATGATAACAATATTCTTTGTTGTTTGTTACTCCTTTAATGCCTACCGGATAATTCAACATCCGAAGAGAATTATAAAAGTTACAAAAGAGCTATTCAGATATGGATGGGCGCGTACGCCAGCAGGACTAACATTCGGTGGACTCTTAAGTATAGGACCCCTTTTAGCTCCGCATTTCGGCTCTCTTAAAGATGCAGGATACCTTGTTGTTGGACAGTCTTTATTTAGAATTGTGGAAAGCAGTGTTGTAGCCTTTGGCCTGGTAGCACTGCCTAAAATTGCACGCCTGTACAGTGAAAAAAAGGAGGGTTTTATAAAAGAGCGTCTCATCGATTTGTTTACTTTTCTTTTTCAAATCGGGCTCTTTGCAACTTTACATCTATGTCTCTGGTCAGATTTAATTGTACAAGCGTGGTTAGGAAGTGCTTATCAACAGGCTGCGCCTCTGATGCGTATCATCGTCCTTGCACTTATTCCTTATTTAGCTTATGTCATGCTACGGTCAGTTATTGATGCGGTTGAGGTAAAAGCTGTTAATTCTTTAAATCTATTCATCTCCTTGATCATAGGCACAGGCGCCGCTCTTTTCCTTGCTATTATTGGAACTGGAGTTACAGGTTTAGCTATTGGCACCATGGCAGGTTTTTGGATACTGGGAGTTTTGACTGTTAAATATTTGAGCCGTCGCTATTCTATCTCAATACAGAAGAGTTTTTTGTGGAATACTTTAATATTAAATACGATATTTATTGTAACAGCTTTTTTTATGCATCAATGGATAATAAGCTATGGAAGAGGTCTCAAGCAATTAACCGTAGCTTTGTTGTTCGAAGGAGTTCTTGTAATAATTTATATTATATTACTTCGCAGTTGGAAGGTCAGATGGATCAAGGAGATTGAGAGTCGTATATTTATCACAAAATGAATAATACTCGTTATTTTAAGATGAGGTTTCCAAAAAACAATATATACATTATAGCCTGTGCAATAGCTCCCGTTGTTGGAGCTATGAGTGCCCTCTTTTCTTATCTAATTGGGGAACAAACCACAGCCATTTTTTCATCAGCCGTATTATTTTTCCTGATTTCTCTTATAATAATGCAAAAAACAGTACAAGCTTTCAATCTCAGGCAGCTAACCATTCCTGGTTTCTTCTATATCACCTACCTGATTATGATCTTTTTCCCTTCATTCTTTATAGCTGCCGGCAAACCCTCTCCTTATCGATATGCTTATCTTTTTTCAGTTTCAAGTGTACTGCTAACTGTCCCCTTAGGAATTTGGGCAGCGAGTATATTGTTTTCATTTAACAGAAAGAAGATAACAACATTTTATTCAAAACCTATTGAAGGAAAAGGGCCAACATATAGCACTCGCATTATATACATAGTACTTTTTTTTGGAGCATTAATTCTTGTATTCCTGTATATCCGTGAGGTAAAAACAATACCCCTTCTTGTTGCTTTAAAAAACCCAGGGTCTTATATGAAAATTGTTCAATTAAGAGAAGCAGCTTTTAAATTGCTGGATTCTCCTTTGATTTATCCCTATGCCTGGCTGAGGACTTTGTTATTTCCTTTGCTCATAATTTTATCACTAGGGTATTACTTTTTGGTCCGCCGGCGAATCTGGCTTATTTTTTTCATTCTCAGTCTAATAATTGGTGTTTCATATGCGGCATTTTCAATGGCAAAGATGCCTGTAGCTTCTGTATTCCTCATAGTCGCTTTATTCATATATATTTATAAATCGGGTCATATCAGCAAGAAATTTATTGTTTTAGCTCCCAGTTTAATCTTAGGATTTCCATTTTTAGCATTCATTTTATATTATTATGGCAGTGGATTTGGATCCTTTTCTGCAATAAGAGCTATTATCAGGAGGCTATTTCATGTCCAAGCTTATGTTCTCTACCACTACTTTGAAGTTTTTCCAGAGCGAGTGGGCTATCTCTATGGAAAATCGATCGGGAGATTGGCTGATCTTATGGGATGGGAGTATTTTAACACCGCCAACTATATATTCCGTCACATCTTCCCGAGGGGAGTTGAAACCGGCCAATCCAATACAGCGTTTATCGGGAACCTCCATGCGGATTTTGGGATCGTGGGAGTTATTTTAGGCGGGCTTATTACAGGATTTCTCATGCAGACTATACAAGTATTTATTTTAAGAAAGAAAAAGACAATATTAAGCCTTGCTATCTACGCATTTATGATCTACGCTTTTTGGCTGCTAAATATTACGGCATTACCTGGAATCCTTCTATCCTATGGTGTAATTTTAGCATTTATACTCTTTTGGTTAATATTAAATTTTGAAAACTTTTTAAATAAGGCAACAGAAAGAATCTCCAGGCATGGACCATAAGAGCAAGAAGCCTTACGATAAGCAGGACTACCGGGTGGTGATATCGAGCACAAAGAAAATGAAAAGAATTTATATGCTTTCTTCAGTCCATCCTCCTTTTGATAAACGCATTTTTCTGAGAGAAGCCAGAACGCTTTCAGAATACAATTATAATGTTACCCATATTTGCCCTCACGACAGAGAAGAGATCAGGGATAATGTAAAAATATTACCGATCCCTATATCTCGAAATCGCTTCATTAGAATGCTAAGGACTCTGGACATTTTTTATCTTTCCTTAAAATACAAAGCTGATTTATACCATTTTCATGATCCCGAACTTCTTCCTATAGCATTGCTCTTGAAATGGATAACAGGAAGGCCTGTTATATACGACGTTCACGAATACAATTCCTTTTCAATTCTGACTAAACATTGGATTCCTCCTTTCATCAGGAAGCCTATAAGTTATCTAGTAGATAAAGTGGAAAAAGCTGTTGCCAAGCGCCTTTCTGCAGTAATAACAGTTAATGAACACATGAAAGACTTATTTTTAAAATATAATGATCATACAGTTGAAGTATGTAATTATCCTGTTTTGAAAGATTTAGAACAAGATAGCCCTAAGGACAAAAATAATAAAACAATAATATATTTAGGTTATATCTCATTAAATAGAGGCCTTGAAGTAATGCTTGAAACGATACCACATGTGAAAGAAAAAAACCCTGATGCAGAATTTCTTTTAGTTGGTCCCCTGATTTTAGGAAGCGTGAGCAGCAAAACAAGAGATAAGCTCAAACAATATATAGAAAAAAAATATACAAAGGTCACTGGCGAAGTCCCGTTCCAGCAAGCAATGGAATACTTGAGGGAATCCTCAATAGGCTGGATTCCGATATTGCCAACCTTAAATTACCAGCATGCAAAGCCCATCAAAATATTTGAATATGCGTTATACGGAAAGCCAATAGTGGCATCTAGAATTGGTTTTATGGCGGGTCTAATAGAAGAAATGGAGTGCGGAGTTTTAGTCGACCCTTTTGATGCTCTGGATCATGCCAGAGCCATCAATTATCTGCTGGAACACCCTGAAGAAGGACAAAATATGGGAGAAAAAGGGAAGCATGCTGTAAAAGTAAGGTATAATTGGGAGAAAGAATCGAAAAAAATGTTAAAATTATATGATGAACTACTAAGTTGAATTTAAAGGAAAAAAACTGCCCTAGAGAATTTTAAAAGGTTGGACTTTAAGTCCAAAAATAAGCTGGAAACCAGTAGAAGCAGGATTTTATTTTGTTAAACTTAAAATTAGAAAAAAAGAAACAGAAAAAGTACATGAAAAAATATTAAGTCAAATATTAGTTGAGAGAATTATTTATCTTGAAATCCCCTCTAACTTTAGTTTAAATCAAACTCTTCATTTAGAATTAATATGTGAATCTTCTATCCAATATGACCAGATAGGAATTTGCTTTTTGAGTCCATGATAATTTCTCAAATTTTTAATTAATTTTCACAGGCTGAGATTCTTTATTTCTTATATCATAGTGAGAAGTTGTATTTAATTGTGAAAAGAACAAGAGGGAGAGCCATGTATTGAAGGAAAATTGTAAAAGAAGCTCGAGATATGAAATTCTAAGTAGTCTTTACTGTTATCCATTAAATTAAAATTTTTATAAAAGAAGATTGGATAAAATAATTTACAGCTCATCTCCTGATAATTTGCCTTGGCTAGTATAGGTGTTAGATTGAACCTCTCGATATCTTATGAATTACAGCAGGCACTTGATTATTGATCACCTATCTTTTAAATAAATTTTCATCTGTATGAATCTCCCTGTTTCAATCTCACATTTAATGTTTACACTGCTCGGTACATTAGGACTAATAATCATAAAAATGCAAATTTATATCATTTAGGAGGATATATCATGTCAAAAAATCATGTGGAATATACTATAACAATACCCTTATATAACGAGGAGGAAAATATTGAAGAGTTATACAGAAGAATTTCGGCAGTCATGAGCAAACTCGATGAAGAATACGAAATACTTTTTGTGAATGATGGGAGCACAGATGATACTCTCGATAAATTAGTTGCATTGCATGAAAAAAATCCTAAAGTACTCATAATTGATTTCTCGAGGAATTTCGGTCGCCAGATGGCTATGACAGCAGGAATAGACTACGCTCATGGGAGTGCAGTTATATTGATGGATGGAGATTTGCAGCATCCACCTGAAGTTATTCCAGAACTAATTGAAAAATATAAAGAGGGATATAATCTAGTTTTCACGGTGCGAAGATATTCAAAAACGATTGGTATCTTTAAGAAATTTTCTTCTTGGATATTCTACAAGGTTGCAGCATTATTCGGTCTAATGTTAAATCCCGGCGGAACAGAATTTATGTTAATCGATAAAGTTATGATTGAGCACCTGAGGCAGTCGAGAGAACGGTATCGATTTTTAAGAGGCCTTATTTACTGGTTAGGCTTCAAAAAAATAGGTATTCCCTACACAGCTACTAAGCGATATAAAGGAAAAACAAAGTTTTCTCTGTTTAAAATGGTTGCGCTTGGAATTAATGGCATTTTTTCCTTTTCTTCTATGCCACTTTATCTCGCAGGATATTTAGGAGTTTTTGTTGCAGGTGCGGGACTATTGTATGCGTTATATGTGATCTATATTAAATTTATAAAAGGAATTGCTATCCCTGGATGGACATCAGTGATGTTAGGCGTTTTATTATTTAGTGGAATACAGCTCATATTTTTAGGAATAGTTGGAGCATACATTGGCAGAATTTATGAAGAAACAAAAGCAAGACCCCTTTACGTTATCAAGCAAAAGATAGGTTTGGAGTGATATCGTTTGCGTAATAAAAGTTTTTTTTACGAGGATTTTGCCGAAGTCTTCGACGAGACAATAAATAAATATGATCTTTTTAAACGCTTAAAAATTATTTTTGATGATCTCCTTCTAGGAAATCTAAAAGATAAATTTCTCTTAGATGCGGGATGTGGAACTGGGTGGTTTAGTAGGGAAGCGAAAAAACGAGGGGCTTCTGTTGTATCTTTAGACTTAGGGATAGCTTTGCTTAATCAAGTTATGCAAAAATGCGAGACTATAAAAGTGGTGGGGGATACCTTACAATTGCCCTTTAGCGAAGGAATGTTTGATATTGTTATTTCTACTGAGGTGATCGAACATACCGTTGATCCGAAAAAAGCTATTCTTGAAATATTCAGAGTTCTTAAACCAGGGGGAATGGTTGTTTTAACAACTCCGAATAGGCTCTGGTATTTTTCGGTATGGATGGCGAATTTGCTCAGATTGAGACCGTATCAGAGTTATGAAAATTGGGCGAGCTGGAGTATGTTAAAGAAGTGGTTTCGTGAAGCAGGATTTACTATTGAGATAATAAAAGGCTTCCATCTTTTCCCTTATATTTCTGCTTTTTTCTATCCTTTACTTGATTATTTAGATAGGTTCGGAAAAAAAACAGGACCATTGATGCTTAATATAGCCGTAAGGGCATTAAAGCAATTTCAGTAGTCAGAATATATAAAGAACAAACCTTAGATCAACAGCCAAGTCGTTTAAATGGAAAGAATGTGACAGTATTGGCTTACAAGGATTATAAGCGTTATAATTCTCTGGAACCCCTTGCGATTTATATTGATAATGTAAAACAATATCACAACCATCAATTTAAATCGTCTACTTCCTTATCCAACTATTCAAAACAACATTAATAATGCATCTCGAAGGGTATGAGTTGGAGCAATTTGTCGTGATGGCACAAGAAGTTCTGCACCAGGTCTAAGGGGCTGCTGTCATCACGGTGGTGTTGCCCAATCGGGATATCCTTGCAGCGTTGCTACGCAATGCCGTGGATATAAAGGCGGATTACAACCCCAAGATCTTTCGCCAGAAGTTTATAATCCGCGACTTCCGAAAATCCCGAAGAGTAACCTTCGCGATCCTATCGGGCTCAACCAACTTTATCGAAACTGGTACACACAAGAATTTGAATCACGTTGTCATTTTTCATGATTATCGCATTTATAAATCCTAAAGGGATGAGTTTGAAGAAATCCAGTCCGTTACCTACGGTGCATTGAACGAGCGGTACAAGGCAAAAACGAAGATAGTTAACATCGAAAGGGTTATTGTTCGAATACTGTTTGCATCGGACGATTCTCCCGAACTTGAAATCATCAAGCAAATGCTAAAGTGCTCAAGCTAATTCGACTTTGCTATTTTTACGTTTTCAGGCTCCTCGGGGAATGATGACGCAATGACCAGTTTGAAAGAGGCGGCTCGAGAAGTGAAGGGTGTAATGAATCCGGGACAAGGAAGCTCCTGGTAGGCACTAATCGATTGACTGCACAATAAGGATATCAAATTTTACTTCCCGCGAAGAGTTTAAGGCTTTGGCAAGCCTTATCACAAACTTAAAAAGCATGAGAAAAATAATAAAGTTTTTTACAAAAATTAAACGCCTTATTTTTATAATAAT
>JABUBM010000189.1_pt1 | contig 14205 bp, 10 predicted proteins | sample 7240321 | NCBI WGS metagenome assembly JABUBM01 (sample SAMN07256344, study PRJNA390944) | subsurface metagenome | isolation source: Methane hydrate marine sediment | place: Pacific Ocean: Eastern North Pacific, ODP site 1244 | collected 2002
TAGAAAGATTTTCAAATGGTTCTTGTTCCAAAGAAAATTTTCTCGTTTTTTGCTCATTTCCTGACCCTCATCATCCTTTCGCACCGCCTGGAAAATATTTCGATATGTATAAGCCAGAAGATATAATATTACCTAAAACATTTAACGATGACCATAAAAATAGTTCAGAATTTAATAGAAAACATTATAATACTCTTTTATCAAGTGAAGGAACTGCAAAAGGGATTTTTCCAATACCAAAAGATTTAACAGAAGAAGGGGCTAAAAATGTAATTGCTGCTTCCTATGGAATGGAAAAAATGGTTGATGATGCCGTAGGGGAGGTTTTAGATGCTTTAAATAAATTTGACTTGGCAGAAAATACAGTTGTTATATATACTACAGATCATGGCGATTTAGGTGGAGACCATAGGTTCTTCTTTAAAGGACCATTCTTGTATCAAGGATTAATCAAAATACCCTTTTTAATAAAAGTCCCTAACGGGTTAACAAACGAAGAATGTAATTCATTAGCTAGTTCAATTGACATTCCTGAGACAATCTTAGAATTAGCTGGAATCCCAATCCCAGCTTTTATGCAAGGAAAAAGTTTAATTCCAATATTAAATAACACTAAAGAAAAAATTAATGATGATATACTTATTGAAATGAATGATGACCACAATCATGAAAGAACGAGAACCTTAATTACAGACGAATGGAGAATCACACTTTTTAGTGATCATGGAGAATTATACAATTTAAAGAATGATATCAATGAAATAAATAATGTGTGGAACGATAAGACTATTAAAGACATTAAACTCGATCTTCTTTTAAAATTGTTTAAGAAAACTAACAACCTAAGTAACCCCGTCATGAGAGATTGTGGTTTTTAATTTAAGGATTGACAGATTAATATTGATTTGCTATGCAAGACTCTCCCTGCAAAAAGTTTTAAAATAATTCTCTCAAAACTATTAAATTCTACTTAATTTCTCTAAAATAGATTTATTTGAATTAGGAAAGATTATAAAGATGAGTAAAAAAGAGTTTGGTTCTGGTTATTTTGGAGAATGGATTGAAGACGAGTTTGGATTACCCGCATATCGTTATACTTGCGACCAAATAAACGATCCAAAAGCACTCACTCCAATGAATGAAGAGTGGCGTTCAAAAACAGAACACCTTCATCAAGTTGGCAACGATAGATTGGTAGCTGTTGCATCAAATTACGGTTATATCCAAGTAAGACAAGACGAGGGAGGTCCTAAGTATTTAAATGAGTTTGATCCAAAGCGAGGACAATATGCCGGTGGTTTCGGATACCTTACTGATGGAGATAGTTTTTTAAGTACATACTATCCTGGTAATGCAGATTCCTTCGAAAGGATATTTGGAATTGGGTACATACAGAAAAAAGTAATAGGGCACGGTTATAATGTTAACCAAATTATTTTTGCGCCATTTGGTGATGACCCTATTTTAATTTCTCAAATTACAATAACAAATAATCGAGATATGCCAGTAGATCTACGCTGGATTGAGTATTGGGGTTGCTGTATGTATCAATTCTCTTCGTCTGCATTTGCGGCACTACTTTCAAAAAAACCTAGTAAACATCCAAGAGATATTCGTCACCATTTTAGTAATAAATTTAAACATAAGTTTGAAGAGATTCCTAATCGTGTAGGACTTCAAGAAAATAAATATTTAGAAGATCAAAAAGAGACGTTTGATCCAACTAACCTTAAACCCACATTTGTAGATTATTTCCCTCCTAAAACATTTTTAGTTTCTTTAGATTCGAAAGCTGACACATTAAGCACCAATAGTAAGGACTATTTTGGTCAAGGTGGTGTTGAAACACCAGATGGTCTAAATAGCAAGTTAAAAAATGATATTGATTCTATAGGTGATGAAAGTGCTATGTTTCTGGAGCGAAATGTGCAATTAAACACAGGAGAAAGTCGGACTTTATCATTTTTATATGGTTATGTTCCTGATGGATTTGAATTAGAATCCTTAATTAACAAATACAAACAAATTTACCATAAATTATTTGAAGATTCATGCCAACAATGGAAAAAGAATAGAATCGAATTACAAATTAAAGACGAACCATGGGTTAATCGCGAAATTTTTTGGCATTATTATTATTTAAGAAGTGCTATGACTTATGATAGCTATTTTAAAGAACATATTCTCTCTCAAGGTCATGTTTACCAATACATTATTGGTTTTCAAGGAGCTGCCCGTGATCCCTTGCAACACGCACTTCCGTTTATTTACAGCAACCCGGATATAGTAAAAAATATTATAAGGTATACCTTAAAAACAACTCGTAAGAATGGTGAGATACCCTATGGTATTACGGGAAGTGGACAAATATTACCAGTCCCCTTTAAGCCTAGCGATCAAGAAATGTGGTTACTATGGTTAATAAGCGAATATGTTCTTGGAACTCGTGATGTTGAATTTCTTGATGAAAAAGTTTCCAGATATCCCGTTTATGGATCTAGAGCAGAAATTGTTAAAGTTCGAGATGTAATAGCACGCTGTTTTCGTCATTTAGTTAAAAAGACGGGGTTTGGATGCCACGGTCTTCAGCGATTATCCAACGGCGATTGGAACGATGGAGTTGTTATTGGACACATTCCTCCTGAAAAACATAAAGAAATTCAAAAAGAAGCAGAAAGCGTTTTAAATGCCGCAATGGCTATATATACGCTTGAAATATATTCAGAAATGTTGGAATTTATAGGTGAACGCGATTTAGCGAATGAAGCACTTAAATATTCTCAATCTCAACGAGAAGCAGTTAATGCCCAATGGACTGGAAAATGGTTTAGACGAGCATGGCTTACGGAAGATTTGGGATGGGTTGGTGAAGATCAAATGTGGTTAGAACCTCAACCTTGGGCTATCATAGGAAATGCTTTAGATCGCGAACAAAAGAAGATTTTAGTTCAATTTATCGATGAATTAGTTCGCAAACCCTCAAAAATTGGCGCTAGGCTTCATAGCAAGGGTATTGATAGTATAAGAAATAAAGGACAAGGAGTAAATGCGGGTATTTGGCCCTCAATCAATGGTACATTAATTTGGGCACTCTCTTTAGTAAATCGAGAGATGGGATGGGACGAATGGAAAAAAAACTCGCTCGCCTATCACGCTGAGAATTATCCCGATGTTTGGTATGGGATTTGGAGCGGTCCAGACACCTATAACTCGGATTTATCTAAGTATCCCGGTCAAACTGTTTTTAACGAAGCTTTAATTACTGGCGAACAAGATCCATCTGATGTAGAGGAATTTCTAGGGCATATGGCAACTTCTTGGACTGATTTTCCAGTCTTTAATTTACATCCTCACGCATGGCCATTATATGACACAACTCGCTTAATTGGTATAAATTTCACACGAAATGGTGTGATCTTAAATCCTACTTTGCCTAAAGACGACTATAAGTTTAGTACCTCCCTTATTGGACTAGAAAAGACTAAAAATGGATATTTAGGTTGGTACAACCCCGTGAAATTAGGTACATGGGAAATATCATTAAAACTAAGTGAAGAGGAACTCGATCAAATCGATTCTATTCTAATAAATGGAAATGAAGCTAAGTTTACAATAAAAGAAAGTCATCTGCTTTGGAGAGGTGAAAATAAACCAGGTGGGCCCCTCCGCTGGGAAATAAAAAAGAAATAAGCAAAAGTCTTTTATTCTTACCATGAATCTAATTTGGTAAAGGTGGAACTTTAGAATCATTCCATAAATCTACTGTTGGATAATCCCACCATTTTGAGGGAATGTTGGAATAAGTTCCATATTTTTCTAATCCTTTTCCGAAAGCTTTGATGTTCTTTCGAGAAACCCTTATTACTTTAGGTTGAGGATAAAAATACGCTCCAAATCCTCCATCTTTCGTACCTAAATTTCGAACCATATGCCAAACTTCTCGCTCGACTTCTTCGGGCGTTCCATGGGTATAAATAGATTGTATGTTAACGCAACCCCAGAACATTATTTTTCCCCGATATTGCTTTAATTCGTTATATCCACTCATTCTAGGGCTATCAAATTCGATAGAATCTAAACCACAGTCAATGAGTACGGGTATAAGACGGTCTACCTTGCCACAACAGTGAAGATGTAGATCAGCTCCTAATTCATGTGCTGCATCTGCGATTTTTTTATATATTGGCTCGTAAAATTTTCTAAAAATACGAGGGTTAAAGAATGGTCCGTTTTGTTCTCCTAAATCATCAGATAGCCAAAAACCATCGGGTTCTAACCCGTACTTAAACGCCATTTTTATTGCATCCATGTGATAGTCAGCTACATAATTTAACAATTTTTTTAACTCTTGGGGATTCCTAACGTGATCCATCAGATAATTGGAAAAACCCCTCAAAGCAGAAACTACGTGAGATGGTCCGAATGATTCGAAAATCACCATGTTATACAACTCATTGCTAACTAAACTTTTTAGATTTAAAGCAGCTTTATACCGACCTCTATTTGATGCATCTAAATTATATTGCTTCATATGGTCATCTAACTTATTTAAATCAGGTAGCGAAGGTCTACCTGGGTGTCCCATATCTCTATCATTTCCCTTCATAGACCATATAATGCCCCATTCGTCCACCTCTTCGTGAGGAATTCTTTTCCAATTAGTATCTTCAAATTCTGGTCGATTATCTACCCAATCTGGCTTTTTCCAACTACTAGGATTTTTATTATGGGGGAATAACCCAATTTCATTTTCTACAAAACCTGGATTCCAATCTTTGGGATGAATAAGTGGCAGAGGAGCGACATCACCAGATACAATATTAAAAACGGGAACTTTATCTGGGCGATTAAAATGAATTGCTGCTCTCACACGTTCTTTTGAATTCATAACAACTACTTAATAATTAATTCTAATTAAAAGATAAATATTTCTTTTTATATAAAAATATTTAGTTGCCATGATATATTAGCGTTTGAATTAAAAAATAGAAAGAATATTATTTTAAATAAATAATATTGGTTGTATATTTAGAGTCCTTTTTCTTTCCTTGCTTCTTCCGTTAATTCTGGAGTACTATCATAACTAGATGCGATTTTAGACTTTACACACTCTTCACAATATTTTAACCATATCTCTTTTTCGGAGTCTTTACTATCCATGTCAGCATCAACAAGTTAAGTATTAAAACTCATGAAATTAACGTTAATTATCTATTATAAAGTTTATTAAAATTGAATTTTTTATACGCTAAAGGACAACAAATTACCGACATAAATAAAAAGTAAAACTCTACTCGTCAGCAACAATTATGAATTTTTTTTTAAGGTTTTAGAGAGGGGGAGGGGGGTCGTTAAAAGTAAAAGTAAAAGTAAAAATAAACTAAAATTAAATAAATTAAACGCTAATAAGCCATTCAAAAAAGCAATTGGATATTAATATATAGGCTATTTCTAAAAACTTATAATTTTTAAAACAAACTTAGAATCATACAATATAATACTTTGTTGAGATTAAAAATCATGGTTGAAAAATGTGACATTTTGGTCGTAGGCGCTGGAACTGCAGGAATGTATCTCAGTTGGCTATTATCTAAAAAGGGTTATTCAGTTGTAACCATAGAAAAAGATGAGAGGGAAAAAGTAGGTAAAAGGTTAGATGTTATCCACTTTGAGACCGATAGAATTAAAAAAGCTGGCATACCGCCGTTTAAAGTAGGAGATCCTGACTGTATTGAAATTCGAGAACATTCAACGCAAGTAACGACGGATTTTACAACAGAAGTTAAAATCAAAGCGCTTCAAACTATTGTATGTCTTACACCATTTTTAAATAGAATGTATAAGGTGTTAGAAGCAGATGGTGTAAAGCTTGTTTTTTCTTGCAAATTTTTAGAATTAGTTTTTGACGACGGAAAAATTGTAGGGGTTTTAGTCGAAAAAAATGGGGAACAAATTGAATACCATGCTCGATTAGTTGTCGATGCATCAGGTACGGGTGCTTCAATCAGAACATCCTTGCCTCAAGACTACGGAATTGAGACATTTAAATTAGGACCAAGTAGTGTGATGTACGTACTTCTACAATACATTAAGTGGTTAAACCCAGAAGAAAAACATCCGTTACCCGACACAGGATTTCAATACTACCTGTTATGGTTCGGTCCGTGTCAGATTGAAAATGGTGCCATTCTGGGAATTGGGCAACCTGGTTCTTACGAAAATGCGAGAAAAGCAAGAGAAGAGTTCCTTGTAAAAGCTCACTTACCTCCTTATGAAATTGTAAAAGAAGAACAAGGTTTTACTCCTTATAGAAGACCTCCTTATACTCTTGTAGGTGATGGATTATTCTGCATAGGAGATGCTGCAGCAATCACTTATCCATTTTCGGGGCACGGAGTTACCGCTACTTGGAATTTGTGCATGATTGCAGCAGAAACTATTGAAAGTACGCTTAAAGAAGAAGGATATATTTCTAAAGATAGGTTATGGGACATTAATGTAAAGTATTTTAGAGATCAGGGTGCGAAATTTGCGAGCTTATTAATGCAATTATCTGGTATTCTAAACTTTTCAGCAAAAGAATGGGATTACGTCTTAAAATCGGGATTACTTTACAAAACTGGGGACGAAGACGAAATTCCTGAACCTAATAAAGAGTACGAAGAAGACATGAGTCTAGGCGAAATACTTAAATTTCTGTTTAAATTAATTGGCGGCATGCTAAAGAGACAATTATCCTTAAAACACGTGAAAAAATTGCTATCAGCTAATTCACTTGCTGGAAAAATTAAAAAACATTACGAAACCTTTCCAGAGGATCCGAACGAATTCGATCAATGGGTTAAGAAAGCAGACCAACTATGGAAGCAAAAACGGGTAGCAATCAAAAAATTAGAAACTTTTTCTATTGAGTACATCTAAAGGTTGAAATTAAAAATAAAAAAAAGTAGTATTCTATTAATATTGTTTCAGGAAGTTAGGAAGCCAATTTTTTTAGGTTTATAGAATAATTATTAAAAAGTAATGTTGACAGATTACTTAAACACAAGATTTAAAAACATTTAGAATCTAACTATATAACATGGTTGAATCTAATAAAGAAGATCAAGTTTTTGAACTAAAAGATGGTCGCAAGCTTGGATATGCTGAAACTGGAGATTTAAACGGCGAACCTATCTTTCATTTCCATGGACATCCCGGATCTCGTATTGAAATTAGACTTTTTGGTGAAAAACCAAAAGAACATGGAGTTCATTTGATAGCGGTTGATCGCCCGGGAATTGGGCTTTCTGATTTCCAGCCTGAACGAACCCTTTTAGATTGGCCAGACGATATTATCGAACTAGCTGATCATTTAGGACTAGATAAATTCGTTGTCGAGGGGATATCGGGTGGAGGTCCTTACGCAGCTGCTTGTGCGTATAAAATCTCTGAAAGGTTAAAATGTTGTGGTATAATTGCCGGGATGGGATTAATTAATTGGAGTAGAAAGGGAATGATGCTATCGAATCGTATTTCCTTTTTTATCTCGCGAAGACTTCCATTCCTTATAAAAACGATAGTAAAAGCAGAAAAGAAAGCGTTTGAAGACCAAAAATCAATAGAAGATTTTGCTAAAAAACTTCCAAAGCCAGACAGAATATTATTTCAAGATCCTCAAATATTAAATATTTTTATAGAAGAAACCAAAGAAGCTTTCCGTCCCGGATTAGATGGTGTGGTAATGGAAGAAAAAATATATGCAAAACCATGGGGATTTGATTTAAAGGATATCTCTTCAGATCTGCAGGTATATTTATGGCATGGTGAGATGGATGTGTTCGTTCCGAGTTCATTTGGACGGAAGATGTGTGAGTTAATCCCAAATTGTAAGGGATATTTCTTTCCGAATGAAGGTCATCTTTCCGTAGGTTATAATCATGCCGATGAAATTCTTGAAACTTTAAAATCTTAAAATCAATTTTTTTATTTATTTTAACTTGAGTGTTATTGTGAAACGATGTGCAAAAATCCGGCATAAAGCGATAACACCAAGAATCCTATAAAAACAATTAAACCTATATAAAACCTATTTCGATAGGCATAATAAAAAATAAAATAAGAAATAATTTTTGTTTATGTATTAACTAATATCCGAGCCGCATAAGGGACAGAATTTTCCTAATCCGGATAATTTGGTTCCACAATTTGGGCAAAAACTACTTGCTACTTTGCTTATGCTAATTGATCGAGACTCCGGTAAGTTCACTTGTATCGATGATGTTTTCGGAACATCATATAATAACAAGGTATTCAATTTTGCTAATTTAAAATATCCTATAATTTGATATATAAATCCAATTATTGCAGTGATTATTAAAAATCCTAACGCATTCAATAAAGCAGCCGTTTTTAACTTATCGCACCCGTCAATTAATTCATGAGAAATGCTACCTGGAAACATACTCCTATTTTCTTCAAAGAATCGCTTCAAGTTTTTCCATGCTTTCATTTCAGCAACCACGCTGGTTATTCCAAATGTTAAACCAGCTAAAATAAGAATTACGCTTATAGAAATAGTTATCCAAAAAGAATCGAAATCAGACGGTATAAAGAAAAAGAAAACCAAGTTTATAACTCCTATCATTAGCACGATTGTACCACATATTCTTAAAATGAAAGCCCTAACATATTTCGAACGAAATTCCTCTAAATATTCGTTATTTAATTTAAGATTTGCCTTTTTGATATTTCCTAAAGCAATAAATATAAAGATTAACGCTATTAAGCTCGTCACACCAGTAACTATGCTTAAAACGGTACAAATTGCTACAATTTGCATATTTTTCCCAAATTCGTAGAAATCATTTCTAACATCCATATTTGACATTTTATAGATCCATTTTTTGATATATTTACTTAATACATTTTTTTGTCAATTAATATCATTATTGGAGTCCATTATTTGCTTTGAGGATTTTTATATACCTAATTAAGTTGAGAAATAAGTTTAAATTTTTAATACAAGAATTTCTAAAAGAAGCGTTTGATATATTCAATACTTTCCGGTAAATCTTCCACTTTATGCAGTTCCATAATCATTGCGCCTTTATAGTTAAACTTTTTTGCTAATTCAAATACCAATTGAAAATCTACTGAGCCTTTTCCAAGAGTAGGATGGATATCTAAATCATTCTTAAAATGTTCAACTAAATGGATATTTTTAATACGATTATGTAATTTATTCCATATCTCTTCAATATTATCGTTACAAGACACAGTATGACCTGTATCCCACGCTAAGAAGATATCTCCTCGATTAATATCGGAAAAGAATTTACTTAACTCGTCACAATTTAGAAAAAAGCCAGTATTTCTCGGCATATTCTCTAAAGAAGTAATTAATTGGAAGTTTTTTATTTTTTCTAGCAATAAATAAATAGCGTCTATAAGGCGATTATTAACGCCATTATACGACTGGTGTAAAAAATGCGCATTTCCTGGATGGATAGTAAAAATTTCTGCTCCAATTGCCTTACTTACTTCAGCTGACTTTATGTAACATTCTATTGTAGCGTTTAAAATCCATGGATTATGAGTGCACAAGCTTAAATACGCATAAGGCGCATGGAATTGTTTTTTGATAGAAGGAAATGAATTGCATAAATCGATAAACGCTTGTTTTTCTTCAGAAACTAAGATTTCAGGAGGATCCAAGATTAATTCACAGATTTTTATATCATTTCTTTCAGCAAAATTAAATGTTCTCTCAATTGCATTGAGCAACAATTCTTTTGAACTTTTAAATTTCCCGTGATTAATATTATCGTAAATAAAGGCTATAGAACCAAGTCCAAGTTTCATTATAATCAAAAATTTGATAAGTTTATTTATTTAAAAATTCGATAATATTTATCATTAATTTTGATTAAAAAATTATGCGTTTATTAATTCTTAATAGAAATAGTTTTATACCTATAAATAATCATTTTTTTCAAACACTATTGAGTCAAATTACGAGAAAAAGTTAAATACTCAAATAACTACAATTGATTAAAGAGGTATTCAAATTAGTAAAAAACCCCAAATATCATTTAATTTAGAAAATATAGAAATTTTAAGAAGTAATTTGTATGTCTAACAATAATACAGAAGTTAATTTATTGGATAATTATACCTTTTTTGTAATACCAAGTTGGGGAAATTTACTCGGGTATCCAACTTTAGGTAAATATGCAAACCATAAAGTATCGAAAATAACCCAAGATATAGTTATATTTTTTGGGGGATCTGAATGTGCGGTTTCAACGGAGAGAGGAACTTTATATTATCTTTTTGGCATAGGATATTATTATACTAAATTTGAGCTTCAAAGTGGAAGTTATATTATCGACAGTAGGCAATTAACGGGTTTAATCCTGTCAGATTTCGTGTACGATCATTTAGCAACATCAAAAAATATTACGCTAGAAAACGATCGCGATGTAATCGTTGGTGAGAAGCTATTTAAGTTACCAATAGATTTGTCTTATAAATCTGAAACTAAGCGTACATTTATTCAAGGAACGCTTATGAGAAATTTATTTATTCCGTATAAAGATATCTTTTTAGAATTGATGGAAACTTTGAAAAAACCCCAATCTTTCCAAATAGATGAAACTGGTCCCATGCTTTTAAGCACGCACTGGGATTTCTACAATCAAATTTTAATTTCTTCTGAAATGGATCACGAATTGAAAGCAAATTATACGAGCCCAACAGCTGGATTAAACGGAATTAAAATTGGTGCTAAAAACCACTTAAAAAGCTACTTTTCACAGCGGGATTTACAATACATTCAAGAATCGACTTTAAAATTGAAAAGGGTATATTCTATGATGGAATACGACCCTATGTATTTGTTCTCAATAATCAGAAATGCTTCTACTTTGTTGAGATCAGAAATAGCATCTACTAACTTTCAAAAAAGCGATAGAGATAATAAAAAAATACTAAAAGAATCAATTCTTATCTCTGCTGAACCCCAGATTAATTCATTCGTCGATTGGCCAGAACAATTTAGAAGAAAAACAAAAGACCAATTGGAAAAATCGGTCGAACAAGTAACTAATAAGATTTATCAACCTAACGAAGTTGATAAAAGTGCATTACCTTTCAAGGAATACAGGAACGAGCAATACCAATTTGAAATTAGAACAATGAAGAGACCTATTGTTGAGTTAAAACCACTCCCTAACATGCCAACTAATTACACATTAGATATTCTTTTAACCGTTAAGGATATCGTAAATAAAGATTACGACGTTAGATCTATAGGGAAGGCGCTTGAAACCGCACGAGATTACATCAAAAGCATGATCTTACATTCAAATATTTTATGGGATATGAGTAAATTTGCCAATATCTATCAACACACAGAACCAAATTTAGGGTTGAGCCCCAAAGAAAAATTCGAATTAATAGAAAAAATCAATAAATGGATTAACCTGATAAAAAAAAGATAGTTATTTTAAATTGGTATCCTACTATGGTAAATTATAAGTCTATTATTAAGAGCTTGCAAAAACATTATTCTGACGCAAACGAAGTAGTAGTCGTGGGTAACAAAGGGAAGGTTATTTATTCCACTAGTAATTGGAGCGTGTCGAAAGATATTAAGACAGTCTTAGCTAGTTGGGCTAGTGGCAGTGCCCAATTTGTGAATATGGACGGTATCAGATATTCAGTACTTCAAATGGCACCTGAAAGATTTATAGCAACTAACAGAAAGAAAAAAGGACACTTAGTTGGAGCATCAATCCTTGGTAGTGAAATATATCTTATAGCTCATATCAGACCTAAAGCAAAAGGGTGGATGCACATGGCGTATCCCGCAGTTACGAGAGCAGCAGCTATGATGATAAAAGGATCAAAGTCACAATTTGTTGAAACGGAAGTAGATGTTTCCGTTGAAAACGAACTTATCGCAAAAAGCAGTAGTATGGTACAACTTACAATCGATCCATATCTCAAAGCTGAAGTGGAAGGATTTTTAGAATGGATTAACAATCCTCAAGGCTTTATTTCTTGTCTCCTTCATTCATTACAAGAAAACGATCCATATAGAATCTCCAAACTTGCGGAGATTTATAATGAATTATATAGGATTTTTTACTCTTAGGTTTTAAAAATTCTTTTTATCAATTTGACTTGGTTTTAAACCAGTTCCCCACCATCAATTTTGATTCTTTGAGGATCTCTCTATCGTAACTGCCGAATTCTTCCTCTGCCAAAACAATCGGCGCGCGATTAATCTCTTCAACTTGTCTTATCCATTGATCAGTGAGGTTAAGGAGGATAGCGTCAAGGGAAACAAGATGTCTGCCAAAGGCCACGACCCCTAAATCCTCTATAATATTATACTTACCCATGAAGATATCTTCAAACTTACCTTCTTGGTGAGGGAAAGATGTGGCGTACAATGCTTCACATATCCCGTAAACATTGAATAATGAATGGTATATCTTGTTGATATCGATAATGCTTGAAGTAATTCTCGATCCATTTAATCCATGCCACCAAGCTTTCAATGGATCAGGTATCATTCCAAAAATGTTCTTTATAGTAAAGGAGGCGTAGTGCTTTAGTTTGGCTAAGCTGATGAATGTCGATCCACGCAGGTCGTATAGCTTTTTCGGTATCATACTATAGAGCTTATCTATTTTGACCGGTTTGAAATGTGATTCCACTAACCTCTTAACTTCGATTGGATCGGCTACCTTTTCATTCCAGATCTCATCGGTCACATTGATGTAAGTGACATCGAACTCCCTAAAAAGATCCGTGAAACCAAATTCGTCAAGGAAGGCTTTATCCTCTTTCTTGAGCTGATCCCAGAAACCACCTTTTTTTAACCAGTCCCAGTCGGGGTTTTCGATGAGCCAGTTCCAACCATCACCCTTTAAGAACCATTCCAAGGTGACTTCTTTATCTTCGATAATAAAGCTCATTCCCTCCTCAAGACGGTTAAATGAATGTGTGTGTGACTCTGTAACCACGATATGGGCGTCAAGTACCTCCAATATCGTTCTCAAAGTCTTGGAGTCGATGAAAGCAGCTGGTGCGTTTGACACCCAGTTCGGTTTGATAATGATGGTCTCAGATTCGAGCCAAGAGTCAATCATTATCTGCTTTAATTCATCGGAGTTGCTTAATTTCGCTATGGTTATCTGACCGAACTTGTGATAGGGAATTGACATGTTCAACATTTAGTTTTAAAATGAATTAAGCCATTAATTATTCTATAATATATAATCTTTCCATATAGATTATTTTAAAAAAAGAGCTATAAACCATGAAAATTCCTACTATCGCTTCAGATAAATCGAAATTATGTCACCATCCTCAATTACGTGATCTAGGTTATCAAATTTTTGACCGGGGTGTTTAGCAGATTTACCCCATACTAACGAGTAGCGATAATCGCTTATGAATCGCTTGTGAATTTTACGACAGAGTTTCTCTAGTGTATCACCCTGGTGGAGAATTATTGGCTCATCCATATCAGCTTCCTGTCTTGGTGGTTTCAAAAACACTCGTATTAAATTCAGCTCCATGAAGATATTATGCTTAAGCGTATTAATATTTTCTTTATTTTTAGCTGAGATCATAACCCAATGTTCGTGACCAATTGCTTCTGTAATCTCTTCAGGGGGAATTGGAGTTTTCATTAAATCAGATTTATTTATGACAACAAATTCTCTTGTGTAGATACGATTTCCAAATATGAAATCTATTAATTGTTCGGGTGTAATATCTGGTTCAGAGAAATAAACCCCTGCGTTCCGGACTTTAAGTTCATTCATTAGAGATTTAACTTCATCAGCATCCATGAGTTGGTGACCTTTGTAAGTAAAATGAATTCCTCCACGGGTGCGCTCTTTAATTACAATCTTAGGTGGTCTTGTATTTAATCGGATTCCAGCGTTATTCAACTCCATTCTAATAGTTTTCAAATCAGAAAGATTAATCGTTCCATCAGAACGAAAACATGTTATAATTAACACTAACTCTGCCGAGCGTACTGCTGCTAATACTTCCTTTCCCCGCCCTTTACCCGCAGCAGCACCCAAAATTATTCCAGGTAAATCAATAAGCTGAATTTTCGCTTCTTCGATATTCATCATACCAGGTACGGCTGTAACAGTAGTAAAATCATATGATGCAACTTTAGAATGAGTATTACCT
>JABUBM010000190.1_pt1 | contig 14201 bp, 18 predicted proteins | sample 7240321 | NCBI WGS metagenome assembly JABUBM01 (sample SAMN07256344, study PRJNA390944) | subsurface metagenome | isolation source: Methane hydrate marine sediment | place: Pacific Ocean: Eastern North Pacific, ODP site 1244 | collected 2002
AAAGCCGAGGAGACTGTGAAGGGCTGGGTATGCCGGCACCAGGGCCAGTAGTTCTAGAGCCAACGCCAACAGCGCCACCCCGGGGGGGCTTGACATAGTGTATACACTAGCATATAATGGGTGGTATGGCGAAAGGCAGAAGCACCACAGTCCTTTCAGCCCGGGTGCCGGATAGTGTCGGCGACCGGGTGAAGGCTTTGGCTGACAAGGCAGGGCTGACAACCTCGGAGTGGTGCAAGGCAGCGCTTACCCGGGCTGCCGGGCTGCTGCCAGGTGACCAGGTGAGGTCACATCACAAAAAGCCTGTTTACACTACGAAAAGGGGTAAAGTCCAATGAAGATCTGGAGATGGATGTGCCGGCATGCCGAGGGGTTGGTGCTGAGTAGCTATTTGCTCCTGCTGGCTATCTTTATTCTTTTTGAAGAGGGGCTGCTGCCATAAAAGCCTGTATACACTATAAAAGGGGGTGAGATGTGAGAGCAATTTACCACCCGGAGACAGACACGATTGAGGTGCCGATGGGGCTGATGAAGAGACTGGACCAGCGGGCAGCCAGGCTAGAGGTGTGGGGGCTGATTTTGGAGATGCTGGTTACCGAAATGAGGCTCGAAGAACTTCGCCGGCGACTCTTATGGCTGTTTACACTACAAAAAGGGGGGTACCGCGCATGAGTTTTATCCGGACCAAGAAATTTAGCAACGGCCGGGTCTACTACTACCTGGTGGAATCCTACCGGGGCGACCATGGGGAGGGCAAACAGCGGGTCCTGAAGTACCTGGGGAAAAATCCGAACTGCCTTAACCCGGCACGTAGGGGCAACCCAGCTGCGGCTTCCATGGCCGGTTAGTTTTAATAGCCCTGCGGACTGTCCTCCTGTCATGGTGGAACTCTCGCGCTATCTGCTTGATGCTCTTTTCTTCCGTAAAGTACGCATGTCTAATCCGTTCGTCTCTTTCTTTTGGCAGCCAGTTCCGGCGCAAAGGCAGCCGCCGGCCGCCCAGGACTCGCAGGATGGTGCGGTCAGTTCTCCCCATAGCTACGGCAATTTTATGCACGCACATATCCTCACGATAGAGTTGCAGAATCCGTTTCCTCTCCCAAGCAGAGACTCGGCAATTCAGCTCCGGGTAAAGCAGCTTTCTCAGCTGCTTTACCCGGTAGGCCTGGTCTGCGCCGCTGAGTTTTTCCCCATTCAGTATCTTATGCCCGATTCCTATAAGTCTCTCAGACAGAGTGGCGAGTGTCGCTATTGAGTCCAGGCGGGCATCCAGGTCGCCATCGTGAGAAACCAACCACGTCCCCCCTGCCCATTCTCCTCCGTCGCTCTCTTCGATATGCCGGAGCCCCCACGCTTTGGATTTCCTGGCAAAGTAGTCGTTTCTCCGGTTTACGGCGACTTTATTTAGGTAGTTCCTCCCTCTTGAAGAAAGATTGTCCACGTCTATGCCCACCTGGTTGCCGTATTTCTCAACTGTTCGCATTAACTTGAGGACTATCTCCTGTTCTACATCATCCCTGTCTATCGGTGGGACGTGATATATAACAGTCCAATGCGCTATCTCTATAAGGGGGCGCAGTCCATCCATCTGGTGCCGGTGTTCATAGAGCCAAGACATACTATCACCTCCCTTCCACAAAAAGAGGGGAGTGGTGCTTGCTTACACCACCCCCCTGAAAGTTTCTGTTAATAGACAAAAGACACCCCCTTGCGGGAAGTGTCTTTTGCGTTTTTAGCCTCAATAAGCTAGATAGTGCCTGACCGCTTCCATTATTATCACCCTGATATGTTCTTCAACTCTGACAGGTAAAGCCTTTCCATAGCGGATTGCCTTGCGCCTCTTTGACTTGCTGACCTCTCTAAAAGCGTCTGACAGGTCAATATACAGTCTCACATAGCTAGAGGACATTCTGACCTTAACAAAGGGTGTTAAGGTTACTCCGCTTACCGCTTGCCCGTCAAAGTAGTAAAGAGGCTGAGTTTGGGCAAATATATCTCTTGAGATTGCACTAAACTGACCTCTTAACGGATAACTACGCTCTCCGAGACTGTGCATAGCTTTCAATTCAGCTTCCCAAAGAGCTTGGTTCAATTCCCTGTCTGATTGTTGCCAGTCGTGTATTAAGCCCTCAATAAAGTTCGTATAGTGATGCTCAGGATAAGAGCAGTTTTTATGTCCAAAGACACAAAAGCCACCACTAGACAGAAAAAGCTGAATTAAGGCGTTTCTGCGGTCAGGGGTTGCCCATTTAGGCTGAATTGTTGCGGTTGCCATAATAGCCCCCCTTCACTTTTATTTCAGAGCCTAATAGGTAGGGGGGACTTGCTCCCGATAGCTAGGCTGGCACAGCCTCTTTTTGCTTAATTTCCGCAGGTGCTTCCGCTTTGGCTTCCACTTTTTCCGCTTGGGCTTCTCGCATAACTTCCTCAATCTGAAGCTGAACCGCCTTGCTCAATTCAGCTTCGTCTTTGTCTTTTATTGGCTGACCTGACTTGATAGCTGAAGCTACCAAGTTGGCATAGTCGTTTTTGCGAGTAGAAGCGACATTTTCAGCGTATTGGTTCAGGTTAGCCACAAAGTTCTCACGAATGAGGCTGACGGTGTCTGAGATAGGCTTGGCAACTTTAGTAACAGGTCTGCCAGTTCTGCCAAACCTAACAGAGCCGTCTTTGTCATACGATAAGCGGATAGGACACCCAAGAGCGTCTAACGGGATAGCGGTTTCTCCCATTAGGTTTGTTGCAGTCAGAAAGGGCAACCAAGTTTGCTCAAGGTCAACACTCCAGACCTTGCGACCTCTAGGACTTTTTGAGGTCGGCATTAACAGGCTTTTGATGTAGTTGGGGGTTGCGGTATTACCCATAGTTTATCAGTCTCCCTCAAGGGATAGCCCCCCCGACCTGTTAGGCTCTGAAACTATGACAGTCAGGCTCGGTGCTTTCAGCCTCAAGCTAGTCGTGCCAGCGTGCCTATTCACTCCCCTGCTTTACGCTTGAGGCTGTGAGGTCGTGAGTTAGCCTCAAGTTGACTGTATTTGTTAAAGTGCCATAGTGTTTACGCTATATTATAGGCATTACAATATGATAATGTCAAGAGTAAAATCAACTTTTTTTTCAACAACCATCAACCCGATAAAAATCGTTATATCTACACGGACTGACGCAGGGGAAATTGACGAAGAAGGCGGTGATGATAATTGACGATGATACTTGACAATGAAGGCGGTTTCAGCTATGATTATTCATCAGTTCATCATTCATCACTTATCAAACGGGGCGAGCAAATCGCCCCGTTTTATTTATGAAAAGGGGGAAAACAAAATGGCAGGTAAAGGTTATAACCCGGCCAGCCCTGAGATAAAGGAGAAGGCCAGGGCAATGCGTAAGGAAGGCCAGAGTGTTGAGAGCATAGCTGTTGACCTGGGCGTAAGCACCGGCAGCGTCTCCGGGTGGTGCCGCGATATACCTGCCAGAGGCGCTCAGGTCAAAAAAGAGGCGCCTTCAGGGCGGCGTGAAAGCAAAGATATTATGGAAGCTACTGCCGGCGCCAAACTGGATACTGAAACAGTTGACCTGGCGAACCGGGTCCGCAAAGCCAGGCTTCAAGCGGAGCTGGACGACATCGATAACAGGAAGCAGCAGCGCCAGGAGCTAGACGATATGAGGTTACGGGAGAGAAAATTGCTCCTCCAGCTCGATGAGACAAGGCTAGGAGCCAGCAAGGGCGATTCCTCCGTAGTGGCGGACCTGAACCAGCTCCGTAGTGAGCTAGCTGAATTGAGGGAAGCCAGACACCAGGCAGAGATACGGCAAATTGAGGACCGGCATGTCTCTGAAGTGCACCGGCTGGAGCAACAGATAGCAAGTGTCGGGGGCCGGACCGGACTCTCCGAGTTTGATATCATGTCTCGGATTCTGGACAAGGGTGAAAACCTGGCCGTGATGGTCACCGATAAGGTGGACCGGCTGGTGAAGGGCAGCCAGGGCGACAAGCAGCTCCTGACGGCCCTCAAGTTGGGGTTGTCTCCTCCGGAGTATGCCCTGCTGCTGCAGGGCAATGACGAGATTCCCAGCAAGGAAGACTGGGAGCTGCAGCGCCATTATCGTGCTCACCGGGCCGGGGTGAAATTTGAAGAAGCAGAGCCTGGAGAGTATGAGGCGCTGGTGGATATGCTTCAGCAGCGCAACCGGCAATGGCAGGCGGTGATGGACAAGGCGACCCGGGCCATGGGGCAAGGCGGCAGCCAGGTTGTCAAGACGAGCAAGGCGGGTAAAGCGCCAGCTCCTGGAGAGCCTGAGCCGGTGGTGCTGAAGGCTGAGAGCAAGATGGTCAAGTGTCAAAGGTGTGGCACTACCTTCGACGTGGACCTGAATGAGGCTAGGCAGTATGCAGCCCGGGGCAAGAAGCTATTCGTTAATTGCCCGAAGTGCGACTTTTTGCTGGAGATAACAGGAGAAATGATACCGGAGCTGAAGGCTGAGATCGTCACAAAGCCGGCTTGCTTTGTCGCTGGACAGGACGGTCATTGCAATAGTGAGATGAGAAATTCCGAGCAGTGTATCAACTGCCATTGGTTTCGCACCTCTTTGCCCTCTTTGGTTTATGACTAAGGCATTTCATTCAAAAATTGAGGTGGTGAGGGCTTACCCGGGGCGCCGCCGGTAAACCTGTCACGAGCCAGGGGGGAGGTGGGTTCCCGCTGGTTCTGTAACCTCGCCGTCTGATGTGCTGACAGGATAGCGTAATTCAGGTCGCGGTGCCCCGGGGGAATTAATGCAAAGTTTGAGGGACAAGGCCAGGGAGCTGGTGGGAATCGCCGAGGGGGAGCTCCAGAAAAAAGAGGCCACGATACTAGCCTTGCGCAAAGAGCTGGAAAAGACCAGGGAAGAGGGGGCAGCTGTCAAGGCCCAACAACGGGCTGCCCGGTCGGAAAAGTGCACGGGCTGTATTTATAAACTAGCTGCCCTACGGGGTTTAGATAAAGAGGGAGCCGGCAAAAAGGCGGACTCGATTCGAGGGGGTGTATAGGTTATGGATATCGGGGCTTTTCTCTTCAAGGAAGACGATGCGGGCCGGCCGTTTCCTACCTTGGCGGTGGGGACCAGCGGCATTCTGCTGCAAACGCCGGCAGGTAACAAGGACGTGGTGTATGTGGCCACCACCAAAGATGGCCTGGAGCAGCCCGAAAACAGGTACATGCTGCTCCCTGGCGCCCAGGCAATAAGGGTTTATCCCACGGCCAACCTGGATGAGTTATTCGGGTCCGGTAAAAAAGGCGACCTGGTGCAGTACTGGGGCTAGGCACGGACTTTAATAAAGGCAGCCACTTGACAGGTCTCCAGGAGTTTATGTTAAACTAGTCCAATGGGTTGGCGAAAGTCAGTGGAAATCAAGCGAGGGATGGTTGTCATCGGCAAGGGGAAAAGCCGCTGTGGGGGCATCGCCAAGACCGATGAATACGAGGACCCAGACCAGTGGAAGGTTCAAGAGGAATACTGGCGGGGTTATCCCCGCCCCAATCACCGGTTAAAGGGCCGGCAGACGCTCGTTGATATCATCCCGATTCAGCGGACTCCAGATGGCATAAAACCCGGGGGACGCAAACTCTACACCTACCCCCGAGAACAATTATCCCCCCTTAATCCAGAAGAAAGTAAATGTTTCCTCAACAATTTGCCTAAAAAAAGGTTGACAAACCAGCCACTTAGTGTAAACACTTGACAACCCCCCCCCGAGGTTGTGCTAAAATCAATTATCTGAATAGAGTTTTAATCTTTCTCTTTTCAGGTGGCCGATTCCAAGAAGCCGGTTTTCGGCCACGCTAACCGGCTTCTTGGTTTTCTAGACCTTGGCAAACCAACCCCATAGTGTATACACACTTGACAAGCCAACCCCATAGTGTTAATATAAGATAATCATTACTGGTAATTCGTCAGTGGAGGCGAAGGTCAAGGCAACTTGACCAGGTAATGGGAGGGAAAGGTAGTAAGGCCGGCAAGGGGCGTCACCTCAGCCGGCTTTACTCATTCCGGGACCTTGACAAATTGAGCACTTTAGTTTTATAGTGGAGCTGAGGTGACGCAATGAGAATAAGACAAAATCAAGCAGCCTCAAGGCACAACACCTTGAGGCTATTATGTTAAACCGGCAAGGCACTCAGAGTAAAAAAGGGGCGGGCAACTGCCCCTTTTTTGTTAGGCCCATACCTGATCTGTCAGCAGCCGCCTTACGCCAGAAGAAGCATAAGGAAGTGGCCCTGTGGCATCGGCTCAGGGCTTTGGACCGGCCCAGCGGCACCGGTGTATTAAGCCACGAGCTGGCCATACAAGGCCTGGTTGAAACCTTTGGTTACAGCCGGCGGACGGCTTACAGGCACCTGCAGCTAGCTGAAGGTCGTTTATGGCGCCGGAGCACCCACAGGACAGGCCCTGTAATTGAAATTTACGGGCTTAAAAGAGCCTGTGAATACTTAGGCACCTGTCTTAACCAGGCGGACCGGCACTTCAGGGAGATGCCGGCTAGCCAGTTCCAGCTGGGCCAGGAGAGGGCTCAGCTCTATGCCTCAATTCACAAGCCAAAGGGAATCAGGGCCAATCCTATCAGCCGGCAGAGCATCGAGGGCTATACCGGGGTTGAAAAAAGACAGCAGCTCCGCTATGAGAGAGGGACCGGGGTCAAGAAAACTAACAGTCACGGCGTTTGCAAGTTTACCGATAAGAATGGCAGGACCCGGGTAGTACCCGAGAGGCGTCTCATAGTCACTAAGACTAAGCAGTACGAGGTTAACAACCGGACGCCCAACATCTACCACAGCCAGGCCGGGGCAAGTAATAAGGGTATGCTCAAGAGAGTAGGCTCCCAGTTGAGAGGGTCTTTAATACCCGATGAGGCTATTCCCACCAGGATCTACTTTAAGGGGCAGAAATCCTTACTACGGGCCGTCAGAGAGCACTTCAGGAAAGAGCACTACCTCCCCTTTGAGGGATACAGACTACTCCGCAACAGCGATAGACTGATTAAGGGGAGAATAGAGTGGTGCCGAGAGGTGGTTTGTATCTAGTGCCAATTTTGTCACCCCTATACCCGAAGGGTATATATCCGCCCTCTCTCCTACCCTCTTCGTGACTTTTCTGTCGTGACGTCACGGGGTTTCTCTTCCTCTCCCTCTGTATATGTAGATACGTCTTTACTCCCCCGTAATACCGGTAATCTGGAGCAGCGGGCCAGCCTGAAGTCCAAACTGCAAAATTTTTGCGCAACACCATTGCCGGGTTAGGCACCAGCGGTTAAAAATTCTGTACTCAATTTCGGCCAAGGCAGGCTCAAATGTAACGGAATGTAACACCGTTACATTCCGTTACATTCCTCTATAAGCCACTTTACAATAAATGAGGCTCTGTAGTCAAAATCCTGGGGAGTAACCGGGTCGGGGCGACCGATAGCACTCATTTGACTGAGGCTGTGGGTCAGGAACTCTCAGCTCCGGCCAGCGGCTGCCAGTGGTTTTTTCAAGAAAATTACCCCGGGCGATCCACCGGGTTAAACTGGCCGCGGCAGCCAGTTAAAAAGTGAGCTTCAGTGAGCAAACAAGCCATTCCGAGAGTTAGAACATATGTCTCAGACGCACTATAACTATTATGCAAGTATTTCTTAAGAAATATCCGGGCGCCCAGGGAATAGTACCATATCTATCATTCTGCATATTTCTACCAGTTTTATGCTCATCATCACTCGTGCCATTATGCCATTATTCACCGGGTAAACCAAGTACTGATAAGATTACTAGGGGCTAGTAAATTTACCAGTGTCATCCGGGCGCCCAGGGACTTTACTCTAGCTTATCCAGCACCCTCTACTTCCCCCTTAAATATCCCTAACTTAATCCTTTTACCCTCTTAACAGGCAATTTAAAAATACTAAAAGGCAAGTTATAAGTGCTTGACAAGCAAATTATACGGTAAATATTTTTGCTAAACCCCTTGACAAAAGTGTTATTCTCTGCTATGTTCATATTGTATTGCTATGGTAACTCCGATGAATGAAAAGCCTATTAGAAAGCCCCGCAATGTGTTGATAGACCCAGAGGCTCTGCATAAAGCTCGAGTAGAGGCCCTGCGTCAAAAAAAGAAATTGGGGGAGTGGCTTGAAGAGGCAATAGACGAGAAGATTGAGAGAGAAGAAAAGAAGGTTAAATAGAAAAGACCTGTGGGAGCAGGTCTTTCTGGGGTAATAAGTCGGGAATGATTTTGAGTTATTGTTATTCTAAAGCAATTCACAAAATAAGTCAAGCAAGAGGGCTCAGAGACCCCGAGTGCGGGTGTACCTTTGAGCCCTTTGTTTTTATTGAGTGTAGGCGGGCAATGCCAGGGGAGACCAGGGCGAACGTGCTGGAGCTGGTGCCCCTCCCGTTGCTGCCCTGGGTATAATCGGGCAAGTGGCATCCCGCCTTGCCAATGAAGCAGATAAATAGCGGCGGAAAGCCGAGGAGATTGCGAAGAAGGAGGTAATGCCTATGGAAGTAAATGTGGTGGTGGCGGAGGAACAAAATCTAAATTAAGGAGTACTAAGTTGAAAAAGAAAATCTGGTTGATACCATTAGCGTTATTGTTAACTGTGAGCTTGCTTGCCTGTGCAGCTCCTGCACCCGCACCAGCTCCGGTCCCTGCACCCGCCCCGGCTCCGGCTCCTGCCCCGGCTCCTGCCCCCGCACCCGCACCGGCTCCGGTCCCTGCACCCGCACCGGCGCCAGCGCCAGTTCCTGCACCCGCGCCAGCAGAACTACCAACAGTAAATTGGGTCTTCCAAAATTCAGAGACCAGTTTGGAAGGTCCTATTATAGCCAGATATGCTGAAATGGCTGAGAGGATTGCAGAACGAACCGACGGTAAGTTTAATATCCGTGTCGTAATGGCGAAGGAATTGGGAATTGACCGCGATGAGTTCTCCCAGGCCCTCGCTGAGGGCACAATCGAGATGGCTATGTTATATAACTCTGTTATGGGAGGGATATTTCCCTTCCTTGGCGTATTCAACTTACCATATTTGACCACTGACCAGCGCAGCTGCTTCTTGGTAGAAGAAGCAATTAGGGCTATGTTCTTTGATGCGCTCAAGGATTCGGGTTACCTTGTGATTCCGCCAGACTCATTTCATTGTTGGCCTCCTCAGGATATACTGAGCCGGGAGCCTATCCCGAATCTGGCTGACCTCAGTGGCCTCAAGGTGAGAGTATGGCGCGACCTGGACGGAGAGCTAATTCGAGCTCTGGGCGGTGAAGCCGTTTACATGCCAGTTGCTGAGGTTTATGTGGCCATGCAGCGTGGAGTAATGGATGCTCTAAACACCGGGCCCCAATCCATGGTTGCCAATTCTATGTGGGAAATCGGTAAACATTATTACGCTGTCCGCCTTGAGCCTGGTGGCTGTTGGAATTCCGTGAACGAGGAAGAATGGGCATCTTTACCTAACGAGTACAAAATGGTGCTCATAGAAGAGAACGCAACCACAATTCAGACGCTTCAAAACCAATATGATGGCCTATCTGGTGAGAAGAAAGCCGTGTTGGCCGAACATGGCGTAATAATAAATGAGCCATCTCAGGCAGAGATTGACGCCTGGAGGAATGTTGCCTTCACAATCTGGGATAAGTGGGCTAAAGAGGATCCCCAGAACCAAGTGGCTTTAGACCTTGCCAAGAAAGCTTTAGGCCTTTAGTTCCAAATGGCTACCAAAGTACAACTCGGTGAGGCGAACCGGTTCGCCTCACCGAGTTGTGACAGTAAGTGGTGATGATGAAATTAACTTTTTACTTTGGCATATTTAGCAAGTATTTATCTCATATATCTGTTGCGTCGGGGCAGGTATTAATTCTTGGCATGACCCTGCTGATAACCGTAGATGTGCTTGGTCGAGCCATTTTAGGAAAGTCAACCTTAGTCTCAACCGAAATATCAGGATACACTTTAGTTGCCATCGTTTTTCTGGGCCTGGCCCACACTCTGCTAATGGGAAGACATGTCAGGATTAGTCTATTAACCAGAAGACTTTCTCCAGGGAAGCAACAGCAGCTTGAAATAGCTGTTTTGATACTAAGTATGGTTTTTATCGCCTGGCTTACTTGGGCCACCTGTGGCCCCGTGAAGCTAAATTACATTCAGAAACATACCTCTATCACTTATCTCCATACTCCTATGTGGATACCATATCTTTTCGTCCCTGTTGGCACTGGGATGCTTGCTATTGCACTGTTGATTGAAGTAATTGGCAAACTGAGAAACCTTAAAAAACTACCCGATAAAATTAAATGAAAGAGACTAAAACCGTCGCCGCTAGCTTGCAAAAGTGTATTTGGTAGCATGCGACTGGATGGAAAAACAAAACGGGAGGATTTGACGTAATTGAATATTGGGGATCCATTTATACTTACCATCGTTTCCTTCGTAGTATTATTCCTATTACTTGGTATCGGGGTGCATATTGCGATTGCGCTGTCGATGGTAGGGGTTATTGGTTTCCTTATTTTCTACGGCAATACCGGCCTTGCCGCTCTCGTTCCTTTCAGTACTTTGAATAGCTTTATCCTCACGGCTATCCCACTTTTTATCTTCATGGGTGAGATTCTGGTGCAATGTGGCGCCTCGGATATGATATACCGGGGTACTTCGCGTTTGCTCGCTTGGCTTCCGGGGGGCTTGTTCCACTCAAACATTGGGGCGAGCGCCATGTTTGCTGCTATCTCCGGTTCAAGCCCAGCCACTGCGGCCACCATTGGCACAGTGGCAATTCCAGAGCTAAAAAAACGGGGTTATGATGTGCATATAACTCTTGGATCACTTGCCGCCGGCGGTACGCTAGGCATCCTTATCCCCCCAAGCATAAATATGATTGTTTATGGAGTCATGGCCGAGGAATCGATAGGGCGGCTTTTTGCCGGTGGGGTAGTACCCGGCATTATACTTTCTGCCATGTTCATGACTTACATTGGCTTTAGAGTCGTGAGAAATGCACGACTAGCGCCTAAGGAAGCAACCTTTTCAATAAAAGGCGCGGCGCTGAGTTTTCTCGACCTGTGGCCCCTGTATATTCTAGCAATTGTTGTCCTGGGTGGAATATTTGGTGGGTTTATGACGCCAACGGAGGCGGCAGCAATAGGAGCCGCTACTTCTCTGCTTATAGCCGTGGTATTACGGAGATTCAGTTGGGCACTTCTAAAAAGTTCTCTAGCCAGCTCGCTGCAGACTGCCTGTATGGTTCTCTTCATCATTGTTGGAGCCAGCATCATGTCGAGTTTCTTATCTCGGGCAGGGATACCCACAGCTGTGGCTCAAATGGTAGTTGGTTCAGACGTTTCAAATCTGGTAATCCTATTATCTATATACGCTATTTACATTTTCCTGGGCTGTTTCATCGACCCGGTATCGATACTTTTATTGACAGCTGCTACCGTGATACCGATAGTTGAACAGATGGGGTTCAACCTTATTTGGTTCGGGGTAATATATGTGGTACTGGCCGAAATCGGTATGATTACACCTCCAATGGGTCTAAACCTTTTCGTGATTCAGGGTATCTCGAGGGAAGACCTGTGGAAAGTAGTCACTGGTTCAATGCCCTTTTTCTTTATAATGGTCGTGTGCCTCGCGATATTCACAGTCTTCCCCTCCATAGTTCTATGGCTTCCTAACTTACTCTTTGGGAGCTAGAAATAAATAACTTTATAGGGGGTAATTATGGCAAAGCAAAATATTCTTTTCCCATCACTAGACACACCCGCAGTTCTTGTAGACATGGACAAGCTGGAGGCAAATATAAGAGCAATGTCCCAGGTTGCTGCCGAAGCGGGAGTTAGACTGAGGCCACATATCAAAGTCCATTCGACTGCAGAAATAGCCAAAATGCAAATCGAAGCGGGAGCATGCGGTATAGAAGTCGGCTCTGTGGACCAGGCAGCCAGCATGGCAGAGGATGGGCTGGAGGATATACTGGTTGCCCATCCCTTCTATGGTCCCCATAAACTAGAAACATTTAAGGAACTCCTGGAAAGACCAAACCTTAAAATTGCGGCGGTGGTAGATATGGTCGAGCATGCTGAGAGTCTTTCTCAGGTTGGTCAAGCCGTTGGCAAAAAAGTCCCCGTGCTGATAAAGATTGCCACCCCGGGCAATCCCCGCTTTGGTCTTACTTCAGGTGAGGCGGTATTGGGTATGGCTAAGAAGCTTTGCCAGCTTCCAGGTATTGAGTTTGCCGGTATTTACGGACACGAGATGGGTGCCAAGCCGACGGCAGAGGGAGTGGACGAGTCTGCTTTCACCGCTGCTACCATAATGACAGACATAGCGAAACTGCTGAAGAAAGAGGGATTATCGGTAGAGCATGTTTCCGTAGGCGCTTCCTGCACCTTCGAATCCACATGCCGTTTTAAAAAGGAAGGAAAGTTCCCAGAAATAACAGAAGTCCATCCAGGACAGCGCATCGTCGGCGATATGTGGTACATGAGGTCACGCGGTAACACCCGGGAAACCTGCGCCGGTACGGTATTAACTACCGTGATAAGCACTTCGTGGCCGGACTGGGCCATGATTGATGCTGGGTATAAGACCCTGGGTGCTGACTCCGTTATAGGTTTTCGTAATGCTCCGGATTTCTTCTGGGATGGGAAACCCAGCTTTGGCTCAATTCAAGGACGTCCAGACCTGTGGCTGGGGCGTTTGAGCGCTGAGTCCAGCAGTGTTTTTTATACAGACCCCAATAAAAAACTAAACCTCGGTGATAGGTTAGAAATCGTGCCCAATAATATCACTCTTGTCATTACAATACATGACCAGATATACGGGGTAAGAAATGGTAAGGTAGAGAGAGTAATTCAAGTCACCGGGAGGAAACGCGGTATTTAGGTGACTAGCTAGTCAAACCAAGCAATCTGAATAAGGAGAATGTTAAGTTATTATGGAAGAAACGGCTAAAAATGTAGATAGATTAGTTACGGTAGGTGCAGGATGGGCGGGGCGTCCTGATAGGTGGATTATCCCTGCACTATACGAATGCGCTTCAAAGAAACTTGATGGTAAGCCTATCAGCCTAGTGGCTGCCCAGAAAATGATGGAACAAATCAAGAAAGGCGATAGAGTTATACTGGTAGACCAATTTGCCTATCATCCCAATATGCCTTATGGCGAGACAGACGGGCCACCCGGAGTAGCCAGTCTGGCAAGAGCAGTTAGGTTTGGGCTAGGTGCGCTACCGGTGCTGGTAACCGGCCCCAAGGATATAGAGGTAGCCCGCTGGACAACTATGGCCGCGGGTCTGAATGTTATGGAATACAGTGAGGCTAAAGATATAACCAGTGCCGCTGCTGCTGCTGAGACCTTTCCCTGTGTAGACAATAATGAGAGTAAGAAGATTGCGGCTAATATAATGGATAAATATGCTCCTAAGGCAATAATATCAGTAGAAACAATAGGACCTAATAAAAAAGGCATCAAACACTCAGGTAGTGGTTTTGACGCTGGAGCAAAAGATAAGCTACCCGGCCTAGAGCACCTTCTCTATGAGGCAAGTGCAAGGGGCATATTCACTCTAGGGTTTATGGACCGGGGAAATGAGATGGGAAGCGGAACGATAGAAGAAGATGTAAGGCGAATAACCCCATACGCAGATGTTTGCCGATGCCCTTGTGGCGCCGGAGCCGCCTGTGCAGTTAAGACAGATATCATTTTCCCGGCTTCTATCTCTAACTGGGGGGCCTATGCAGTTACCGCCATGCTGGGATGCCTGCTCAAAAAACCAAATATCCTTCAAGACGAAGATACCGAGCGACGGATGCTGGAAGCATGCGTCATGGCTGGTGCAGTTGATGGCATCGCCGGGCGGCTTGTTGTGGGCGCAGATGGGGTTGGTTTGAAAGCTCAACAAGGGCTTATCAATATGCTCCATGCCATCATTGAGAATGCACTTTTGGATGTTTGAACTAGAATAGAAGGCGGGCTCTGCCAGGGGAGATCAGGGTGAACGTGCTGGCGCTGGTGCCCCTCCCGTTGCAGCCCTGGGCATAATCGGGCAAGTGGCATCCCGCCTGGCAATTAATATGGACAAGATAAATAGCGGCGGAAAGCCGAGGAGACTGTGAAGGGCTGGGTATGCCGGCACCAGGGCCAGTAGTTCTAGAGCCAACGCCAACAGCGCCACCCCGGGGGGGCTTGACA
>JABUBM010000191.1_pt1 | contig 14179 bp, 13 predicted proteins | sample 7240321 | NCBI WGS metagenome assembly JABUBM01 (sample SAMN07256344, study PRJNA390944) | subsurface metagenome | isolation source: Methane hydrate marine sediment | place: Pacific Ocean: Eastern North Pacific, ODP site 1244 | collected 2002
CGGGAGGTCATAAGAGGTGTGTTAACACCAGGTGAGCTCATCTCCTTTCTCGGCTATGTAAGTCTAGCCATTAAGCCATTAAATCAGCTGGGTAAAACTTATAGTCTTTACCAGCGGGCTCTGGCCTCTGCTGAGAGGATCTTTGAGATTCTGGATACCGAACCTGAAATAAAGGAGCTTCCCGGGGCGGTAAAATTACCTCCTATAGAAGGCTATGTATGCTTTAAAGATGTCTCCTTCGGCTATGATAGCAACGAGCTGATTTTGGAAGACATTAATCTGGAAATAAAACCTGGTGAGAAAGTCGCCTTGGTCGGGCCTTCTGGTGTGGGTAAGACTACTCTGGTGAGTCTTATTCCTCGTTTTTATGACTCCATCTCGGGAGTTGTTGCCATAGATGGACATGATGTTAAAAAGGTGAAATTGGCTAGCTTGAGGCAGCAGATAAGCATAGTCCCTCAGGAGACCATTCTTTTTAACGGTACTATTGGTGATAATATCGCTTATGGTCGGCCAGAAGCTACTGAGGAGGAAATTGCCGAAGCAGCAAGAAAGGCTAATGTTGATCGCTTTATTGAATCCTTAAGCCGGGGATACGATACCGAGGTCGGTGAAAGGGGAGTGAAGCTCTCTGGAGGTGAAAGACAACGTATCGCCATAGCTAGAGCTATCTTGCGGAACCCTCGCATACTTATTCTTGATGAAGCTACCTCCGCCGTAGATGCAGAGACAGAATTGTTGATCCAACAAGCCTTGAGTCGTTTGATGAAGGACAGAAGCACTCTCATCATTGCCCATCGGTTGTCTACTATACAGAACGCAAACAAGGTCGTGGTCTTAAATGAAAGAAGAATTGAAGAGATTGGATCCCATGAGCAGCTTCTGGCCCAAAGGGGATTTTACACCAGGCTATATAAAACTCAATTTCGCCCGGCATAAAGGGTGTGCTGCAAAGATCTTGTTGCAGGAAAGGGGTATGATTGAAGCCAACTATAGCCTTTTTCATCAAAACCTATCTGCCAGCTTCAGAGACATTTATATATGAGGAGATAAAAAATTTAATCACGTTTAATGTTATTATTCTTACCCAAAAACTGGTAAATTTGGATCTCTTTCCCCACCCCAACGTCTTTTCAGCACCAACCCTTCTTAAATGGAGATTAGGCAAACGACTCCGAAGTCATAATTTATTCATTAAACCACTGTTGAGGAGCAAAGTAAAACTGGTTCATGCTCATTTTGGATGGGGAGGGATGATGATCTTGCCCGAGTGCAGAAAGCTTGGCCTTCCTCTTTTGACCACCTTCCATGGTATTGACGTCTCTCTTTTTGCCAGGGATTTTATCTATCGATTCAGGCTAAAGAAGCTTTTTAGAGAGGGAACTATTTTTCTGGTAAGGTCAAACAGGATGAAGGCCGATGTAATAGATTTGGGCTGCAGTCCTGAGAAAATAATTGTCCATTATGGTGGGGTGGATGTTAATAGGTTCAGGTTCAGGAAAAAAGAGCCGGATGGGGAAAGAATCAAGATTTTGATGTGTGGAAGATTTGTGGAAAAGAAGGGCTTTGAATATGGAATCAGAGCATTTGCGAAGCTAGGCAAGATTCATAAAAATGTAGCTTTAGCCCTTATCGGTGATGGAAAATTAAGAAAAAAGCTGGAAAGTCTGGTAGATTCCCTTAATCTTTCCCATAGCGTACAATTCTTGGGGATGCTGCACCATGAGGAAGTGCAAAGGGAAATGGAAGCCTCAGATATCTTTCTTTCCCCTAACCTTGCGGCCCGAAATGGAGACAGAGAAGGAATTCCCAATACTATAAAGGAGGCTATGGCTACAGGACTACCAGTGGTGTCAACCTATCATGCCGGGATCCCTGAGCTGGTAATAGATGGAAAGAGCGGTTTTTTAGTCCCTGAAAAAGGTGTTGATGGACTGGTAGATCGGCTCAACCGCCTTATAGTTCATCCAGAACTCTGGGAAAAGCTAGGATCAAGGGGGAGAGAGGTGGTGGAGGAGAAGTTTAATTTATTTAAGCAGGTGAGAAAACTCGAGAAAATCTATAGAAGTTTATTGAACTAAAGGATCTTGAAAATTGCAAAAGGGAACTCTAAAAAATATTACTCATTTTAGTTTATGGCATTTTAACACTGCCTGCAATTTTGACTGTGAATACTGTTTCGGCCATACTAAGAAAGAGCATCCGGCGGTGGGAAGGTTTTCACCCGACGAGATAGCTAGAAGTTTTGATGAGACTAGCTATACTTGGTGGATCGGTATCAGTGGGGGAGAACCTTTTTTGCATCCAGGACTGACTGAATTAGTGGAAAAGCTAACCAGGAATCATTTTGTCCATATCGACACCAACCTTCCCTGCAATATGAAAAAATTTCTGGAGCGAGTTGATCCGGCTAGAGTAGTTTACCTGCACTGCGCTTTTCATGTGGCTGAGGTGGAGAAGAGAGGAAAAGTTGATAAATTTATTGAGAAGGTTTTATTACTTAGGGATGCTGGATTTTCCACCATTCTTTCCTTTGTTACCTACCCACCCGTTTTAAAAAGATTAGAAGAATATGTAGCCCTTTTCAAATCTTATGGTCTGACCCTGCAGCCAAAGATTTTCCGCGGACCCTACGACGAAAGAAGATTACGGCTAAGAAAAAGACATTATCCTGAGAGTTATACTGAGGAGGAAAGGTCATTAATAAAGAAGTATTCAGTTGATCCCATAGCAGACAAACTTATCTTGGGCCTACCATTATACACGGGAAGGCTTTGTGGAGCGGGAAAGAATTTCATACGAGTTCATCCTGATGGGAAGGTGAGCCGATGTCCAGGCGATTCAACCAATTTAAACAATATTTTTAAAGGAGATTTAAAATTGTTTGATGAGGCAAAGGTCTGTAAGGCTAAATCTTGTAGATGTCCTTTTGTTAGTCGTCTAAATATAATTGAGGGAGAAAAAGACTATAGAGAAGATTTTGAAAAAATGATTCATTTAAATGATAGATAGAGGCGGGGTAGTTATGGGAGTGAAAATAGCCTATTTTGTGGAAAGATATCGGGGATTTAGAACTTATGTTTATGATGAGCTAAACAATTTGAAAACTTTTACTCCAATTTATGCAAAGCTATTAGGTTAAGTAGAGGAATGGTTTTGAATGTCCTTTTTTTAGTGGTAGGAAGATTTTCAGGAATAAATGGGTGTCTTATGAAAACCTTCTCTAAAAATAATCATATAAATGTAATTGATGCAATTAATCCAACTATCGCCATTCGGCCAGTCTGGGGCAAGTTAAGATTATCCTCTTTTGTTAACCTCTTCCTGGGCGAGCTAGCAGCAATATATGAATACGGTAGACGATGGAATAACTATCCTTGGAGAACTTCTTTTGCTTTTAATAAAATGACGCAGTATTGTGAGGAAGCCATAAGAAATTACGGAAAAAGCCAAATTGATGCAGTACTTATGACTCAAGTTTTTTTCTCCTTCTCGCAAAATAAACCTGACATCCCTTCCTTTATATTTACCGATAATACCAATAGATTGACTCAGGAGACCCCATTTAAAGACGAACTTAAACTTCACTTTGAAACTTCTCCAAGATGGCAGAAATTAGAGAAAGAAACTTATTTAAAGGCAAACAAAGTTTTTGTTATGGGTCCCCATGTGAGGACTTCTTTAATAGATTTGTATGGCGTAGATCCAAAAAAGGTGGTAGTGGTGGGGGGCGGTTCGAATATTACCACTAACCTGAATAAAAACCCTGAACTCAGAGAAAAGTCATATAAGGAAAGAATTCTTCTTTTTGTGGGGCGAGACTTTAAAAGGAAAGGAGGAGAATATCTTCTCCAGGCCTTTAAAATCATAAAGAAAAAATTTAAAGATGCTAAATTGATTATTGTTGGCTGCAGACCCAAGGTAAAAATTGATGGAGTTGAGGTTGTGGGGGAGTTAAATCCTAACCAGCTCGAGAAATGCTATGAAAAAGCTCAAGTTTTTGTGATGCCCAGTCTATTCGAACCCTGGGGAAATGTCTGGATTGAGGCGATGACCTATCAGCTACCCTGTATAGGAACCAATATTGGGTCCACACCCTACATCATTGAAGGTGGAAAGACTGGGTTTATAGTAAAGCCGAAGAATCCTAAGGAGATAGCAGAGCGACTTATTTATTTATTCGAAAATCCTTATATAATGGAGCAATTTGGACGTGAGGGATTCTTGAAAGCAATAAAGAACCTTACCTGGGAAAAAGTTGCAGATACTATAGTAAAGGAAATCGCAGTTACTCTAAAGGAAAAATTGGATAAGAGCTTATCCGTAGAATGAATACTGAAAAAATAAAAAAGGTGAGTGTTATTATTCCTACCCATAATCAAAAAGAGATATTGGCTAAAACGCTTGATTATTTAATGGTGCAGGATTACCCGAAGGATCAATACGAGATCATCGTGGTTGATGATGGCTCAACCGATGCCACCCAAGAGATGGTTGAGTCTAAGATGGAAGGCGGAGTTAATTTGAGATATTTCTATCAAAAGCAACGTGGTCCACACTTTGCCCGTAACTTGGGAATAGAAAAAGCTCGCGGTGAGATAATAATTTTTGTTGATTCGGATATTTTTACTGCCCCAAATTTCATCACCGAACACGTGAAATTTCATCAAAAGTTTGGCGATGTTGTGATTAGCGGTCCCACAGTTAGAACTGATAATTTAGATAATGTATTTGGCGATATAAATAGAAGAAAAGTTAAAAAACTCCTCTTTGATTTTTCAGGCCCCTCATTTATTACTTCTAATCTGTCGGTGAAGAGAAAATTTTTGATTAGGGTGGGCGGTTTTGATGAGGAATTCACCGGATTTGGATGGCATGACTGGGAATTAGGATTAAGGCTTAAAAAACTGGGCCTTAAGGCAAAGAGGAATATTAATGCCATTGTCTATCACTATAAGAAAAAAATTAATTTGTCTGATCTACCTTTCTTATGTGAAAAGAAAAGAGAGCAAGGGAGAAACGCTGTTCTATACCACAAAAAACATCCTGGTTTAAGAGTGAAATTTGGTATAAGGCCGCAAAGCCTCATCTTTGATAAACTAATCGGATGGATAGACAAAGACTCTGGAGAAAGGCTAATTTTGCTTACCGTCAAGAAGGGTAGCCGGTGGTGGCTGAACCTACTTATAAAATGGAAGCTACTTCATGCTTATGCCCAGGGTCTAAGAGATGGTATGAGAAAATATAAAGTGAGGCTGTTTTGATGAAGGTGAGTGTAGTCATTGCCACCTACAACAGAGAGGACATACTAGAAAGGTCCCTTGAGTGTTTATTTCGTCAGGATTACCCGAAGGATCAATACGAAGTCATCGTGGTTGACGATGGCTCAAGCCATGGCACTCAGAAGATGGTGGAGGGAAAAAATCCCTCCTGTGGCCTGAAATATCTAAGGTACAAAGAGAGGAAAGGGCAGAGTAAAGCTAAAAATCTTGGGATTAACCATGCCCAAGGCGAGGTGATAATTTTTATTGACGACGATGTTTTTTGTCCCCCTCAATTTATCAGACAGCACGCCAGGTTCCATAAAAAATACGACAATATAATAGTTGATGGTCCAGCAATAAACACAGATAGAACTGACAATTTATTCGGTGATAAGAAAAAGAGATTTCTTGCTTTTCTTGATTTCTTTGGGGCGAGTTTTGTCACTTCCAATACTTCCTGCAAAAAGGGTAGTTTAATTAAAGCGGGGGGGTTCGATGAAGAATTTGGCAAGAAATTTGGCTGGCAAGATAGAGAACTGAGCTTTCGGCTTAAGAAAATGGGGGTAAAGAGGAAAAAGAATAGAAGGGCATATGTTTTTCATTTTAAGCAAAAAGGTTCTTTAGATGATTTTGGCCAGCTTCTCAGGAAAGAAAAGGAAAGAGGGATGAATGCAGTGATTTTTTACCGCAAACATCCGCTGAGGAAGATCAGACACCAGGTGAGATTCCGTTACCTCTGGTACGACAGGTTGATCCCTTTTAAGAAATTGATGGATAGAGATATAGAGGTTTTCCACCGGGCTTATTGCAAAAGGTTCATACGGCCATTTTTGACCAAATTCTACCTTATCCATGCCTATGCGGAGGGTCTAAAAGAGGGACTGGAGAAGCAGAAATTGAGGATATGAACAATGGTTGGCATGGAGGTATGAAATGCAAAGTCGCGAAAAAATTGATAGAGTAGTGGATAAATCTATTTTCTTTTTTATATTTTTCTTACCTTTTTTATCTCCGGCTAGTTATGTAGCCCTATTGGTGGCGTTAATCCTCTGGTGCCGCAAGGAAAATTTAAAGAAGATTTTGGATTTTAAACCCAGAATTTTTGGATGGGCTCTTTTGAGTTTCATTTTCGCAGTGGGGCTTTCCGTAATTTTCTCTATTGATCAAATCTTAAGTTTTGGTGCTTTCGCACTTTTCATTTTTTATCCTCTATCCTGTCTTCTTATAGCTGGTAATGTGAGAAATGAGGACAGAACAGAGAAAATATTGACTGCGGCTATCCTCTCGGGATTAGTAATTACTGCTTTTGGGATAGTTCAATAAAAATAATTTAACGATTAAAGATGTGATCTTCCAGAGAGATTATTTTTTGGTTATTATTTTGGTAGTTCTGTGTACCTATCTCTTTTTCTGGGAACTTGAGGGATCAAGCTTGTGGAATTCTGATGAACCTCCTCTCTACATGTGGCTTACGGCTCTCAGCTTCCTATTTTTGGGCTGGAGCGAGCTTACTACCCGTGTCTTGGTCAAAAGTTATGGGAATTAGAAATCCAATTTTTGATATTATTGGAGTATTTAGGAAAGTAGTGAGAATTTCTATTGTCTTAGCAAGAAACGGATTCCTACACTCTTTTCGTTTGATCTATGTTTGCTTCGTTTGCCCTATCGTAATAAAAGTATTACCGATTTATGTAAAGTGCTATGTGGAGGTCAAACGAATAACAGATAAATATTATTCTGCAGAGAAAGAGATACGTTATTGGCAACAGAACAAAGAAGAGTTGTTGAGGCTTGGAAAGAGAGGATATAGAATAAAAATAGAAGATTTGGGATTAAATCAAGAAAAACTTGAGTTACTTAAAAAAGTCCAACAGCAGTCGCATGAAGTGGTGATTGCTGAAATAGACGAAGACGGATTTCTGCTATCGCACTTTGGGGTAATCCGAAATGCACCAACTGTTTCCGAGAAGCAATTTTTGGTGCGAAAACATCATAATCTGAAATTGGTAGCTATAAATGGATATGTTGGTGTAAAAAAGGACTACAAAGGTGACAAAGTGTCCTTTGTAAATGAGATAAAAGTGCTTCATTGCCTTGGACTCACTGGCCGCAATGTACCTGCCATAATGGATGTTGATTTTGATAATTTGACCTTAACGTTCTCATACATCTTGGGGCGTGTCCTTCGTGAAGAATTAGCCAGGAGCGGTGCTGTTTTACGTGACCGTGATGTGGATAATAACTCAGACTTCCTAGGTCTTGATCCAACAGAAAAACGGCTTAAGCGTATCCAAGAAGGCAAACGTGTTTTACATAATGTGATTGATTCGCAATTTGTAGAGAGTCTGTTTACTGAATTGAATAAAATTCATGCATCTGGTTTCATATTGAGGGATATAAAATATGGAAATATGGTAATTGAGAAGAAATCTGGTAAACCGTATTTAATTGACTTCGAGGGGGCTCGTCATTACCCAAACTTAGGAAAACATTCTTTCAAAATCTTGCGTGACCGAGATATAGAAAAATTCAATCTGCTTTTTGATACGGAAAAATTGACTTACAAGAGAACAAAAGGTAGTGTCAAGATAGTGTGTAGGAAGGAATAAAAAAATATAAATAAGGATAAGCTAGTGGTTGAAGCAAGCATAATTATCCCCACCTATAATCGCAAGAGTATATTAGAAAAATGTTTGAAAGCTCTTTTTAATCAGAATTGTCCAAAAGATAAATATGAGATAATTCTAATAGATGATGGCTCAACCGATGATACCAGAACTATGATAGAGTCCTTATCTCCTTCTTGCAAATTGAAATATTTGAGAAATGAGAAAAGGATGGGCGTACCCCGGACACGAAATAAAGGAATAAGACAGGCAAGGGGCAAATATATCATTTTTACTGACAGTGATGTAATAGTTACCCCCAATTTCATTAGACAGCATATGGATTATCACAAAAAATACCAGGATGTCATAGTTAATGGTGAATTAATTCGGGTGTCCAGTTTAAAACAAATAGGAAAAAAGAGAAAAAGTATCTTTGATCTTTCTTTTTCACCATTTGATACAGCCAACGTATCGGTGGCAAGAAAACATCTCCTAAAAGTGGGAGGGTTTGATGAGGATCTATTAGCCTATGGCTGGGGGGACCCAGAATTGGGCTATAGGTTAAGAAAAGCAGGACTAAAATGCAAAAAAAATCAGCATGCTCTGGGATATCATTTTAAGAAAAAAAGCCTTTCTGATTTACCCTCTCTTTGTGAAAAGGAGAAAATGCGGGGGGCAAGTGGAGCTCTGTATTACCGCAAACACCCCCACCTGAGTGTGAGATTGGCCACCCAATGTAACCCTGTTTTTCTCCTGGCCTCTATCGGCAAATGGATGGATAAAAATAAAAAGGGTAGAAAAATTCTTGCCTTTGCTGAAAGACACCGTATAAATTGGCTGTTTAGTTTGCTGGTGAAATTAATAGCCTCTCATTATTACCTTATGGGTTGGCGTGAGGGTATGGAATGCAAGCCTGCGAAAAAATTGATAAAGTGATGGATAAATCTATTTTCTTTTTTATATTTTTCTTACCTTTTTTTTCTCCGGCCAGCTATGTAGCCCTATTGGTAGCATTAATCCTGTGGTTTCGCAAGAAAAATTATAGGAAGATTTTGGATTTTAAACCCAGAATTTTCGGATGGGCTCTTTTAGGTCTCATTTTCGCAGTAGGCCTTTCCGTAATTTTCTCTGTTGATAAAATCTTAAGTTTTGGTGCTTTCGCACTTTTCATTTTTTATCTTCTGTCCTGTCTCCTCATAGCTGGTAATGTGAGAAATGAGGAGAGAGCAGAGAAAATATTGAGAGCAGCTATCCTCTCGGGATTAGTAATTACTGCTTTTGGAATAGTTCAATATCTGGCCAGAATTGATTTGGATTATAAGATCGGCTTTTTAACTATCGGCTTACATGCAAAAGGAGGCCTGGGCTCAACTCTGGGCAATCCTAATAAGTTTGCCAAATATTTGGATCTCATTCTTCCTCTTTCTTTCGTTTCATTACTGATTCAAAAAGAGCTAAAAAGAAAAATCCTGCCAGGAATCCTGGCCATATCAGGTCTTGTCTGTTTAGTTCTAACCAGATCTTTAGGAGGTATGGCGGCAATTTTTGTAGTAATAATGGTAATCCTTCTTATCAAGAACTGGAAAGTTTTTCTCATTGCTATGGCCGGTCTTTTTATTTTTACTTTCTTTAATTATGGGGTGATAATCAAGGTCATCCCTAAATATGGTAGTCCCACCCCTAGAATTTACACCTGGAGAGAGGTAGTACCTCGCATATTCAAAAGCTATCCACTGGTTGGATCGGGATTGGGTACTTATAAATTGGTATCCCCGAGAGAGAGTCCCGAAAGAGAATGGATTGTTGAGACCGCGAATTCTTATGAAGGAACGAGATGTATAAAGGCTACCGTGGCCTGGAGCTGGTTCTGGCAGGATGTACCAGTGAAAGCTGAAAGATATTATACTTTAAGTGTGCGTGTAAGGTCTGATATAGCCTCTTCTGAAAAGATTAAGGGTGGAAATACCTTTCTCACTCTGGAGTGTCTAGATGATAAGAACAAGATTATAGCACGAGAGTGGGGAGTTGTGAATGCCGACTCTTCTTGGAAGTTAAAAAAGACGCAGGTTTACACTCCTCCTGGTACACTAAAAATTAGGATAAAACTGGCTAAAAGGCAGGGGGAAGGAAGCGTCTGGTTTGATGATCTTAGACTGATAGAGTCATCCTCACGGAGTTCAAAAGGGGAAAGAAAAAAGATGCCTAACCCGGGTTTTGAGCTACTTAACGAATCAGGCAGACCACAATCCTGGAGGGAAATTCCTGGATGGACTGTTTCTCATGCCCATAGTCTCTACTTCAATTATCTGTGTGAATTAGGTATAGTAGGATTGGGATGGCTCTTGTTAGTCATAGCCGTTTTTTTCTATAGCTCCATAAGATATCTACGAAGGCACTCCTTTCTTGCCGCTGGTGGTATAATTGGTGGTTGCACTCTTTCTGTCCTGGCCGCTTTAATTCATGGAACGGTGGAGACTTTCCTCGACGCCTTACCGGTTGGACTAATGTTCTGGGTAATAATTGGTTTGGCAATGGGACTTTTGAGGCTCCATTCCTCTCGCCAAGAAAAAACTTGAAAGGCTTTTAAAGGTTGATGAAGCGGTTCAGAAAAAGAATTCTTTTTCTTTCCAATGGATATGCCGAGGATTTGATTGCGGCAGCCATAATTGAAAAACTTGTCAATGAAGTACCTCAGATAGAAATTAAAGCTCTGCCTCTGGTGGGAGAGGGCAAGGCTTATGAGCCACTGAGGATATTAATTCTCGGGCCTCGTAAATTAACACCCAGCGGCGGGTTTGTAGGGCTTAATCCGTTTTATTTAACCAGGGATATAGTTTCAGGCTGGCTAGGACGGTTTAAAGAGGAGATAAGGGTTTTGAGATCCGAGCGAGACCTTGTTGACATGGTCGTATGTGTAGGCGATGTCTTTCTAATTTTGCTTTCTTTCCTTTTTGTCAAAAAACCCATAATTTTTCTTCCCACGGCAAAATCAGATCATGTCAAAGGACTAAAGGAACATTATAGAATAGAAAAGTGGTTGATTAAAAGAAGTTGTCAGCTGGTTCTTCCCCGAGATGAACCCACCACCCGCTCCCTTCAAGATTTTGGGGTTAGGGCTACCTATGTGGGGAATGTAATGATGGATTGTTTAAAAATAACTGATGAAGATTTTAGGATAGAAAAGAATAGATATGTGGTCGGGATTCTTCCTGGTAGTAAAAGGGATGCTTATGATAATTTCCCCATTATTTTAGATGCGGTGACCTCAATTGAGAAAAGAGTTTCTTTTTCAGGGAGAGTTCATTTTCTTCTTGCCTTACCGGCCTCCCTTAGTTTAGAAAAACTGAGATCAGTAGCTTCCAGAGAGCATGGATGGAAGATAACCGAGGCTGTCCCCTCCCGACAAGAAAGCAGCCTAATTGCCGATTTGGTCTCCCCTCAGGGACCGATTATTAAAATAATTAGGGGCAAATTTGGTGACCTGGTGAGTCGCTCACAGGTAATTATTGGTCTATCGGGCATGGGTAACGAGCAGGCGGTCGGCCTGGGAAAACCGGTGGTGAGTTTTCCCGGGAGGGGTCCGCAAGTCACGGAGAAGTTTTTACGTATCCAGCGAACTCTTTTAGGAGGAGCTATTTATATAGTGGATAGAAACGGGGAGGCGGTAGCTGATGAGGTCTGTTCACTTCTTCTTAAAAGTCCAAGACAATTGAGAGAGATAGTAAAAATGGGTAAGGAAAGAATGGGAGGATTTGGAGCGGCAGAGCGAGTTGCCAAACTCATAAAAAAGGAAATATTGGCCAGGAGACCTCCTTAAGAGGCGAAAGTTTTTTCCATCATTTCCTTTATTTTCATAAGGTTAATGATATGTGCTCTTTCCCGTTCTTCGAGCTTCATCGTTATGTGCTTTACCGTCTGTTCCACTATGGGAATGAAGATATACTCGAGGGCATTTACCCTTCTTCTAGTTCGCTCTATTTCTTTAGCTAGCCCCTGAACCTCATTCTCCTTCTCAGCCAGGTGAAGTAGCGAGGGAACGAGATTCAAAAACGATCTCAAAGCAAGATCTAGCTTCCAGTTAGTCCCATAAAAACCATAACATAAGGGTTCTCCCTCGGTGGTTAATCTGTATTGAGGAGCTTTCATGAGAGTATAACCTGAGATTTCCACATCCATTCGCATCTCTGTCCACATAAGAGCTTCTTCTATCTCCTTTTCGGAGCTCAGCATCTTCGAGATCTGAAAATCGGCATAGATCCTTTCCAGCTCTTGCCTAACCTTGCTTCGCATTTCCCGTACTTCTTTAACCAGGGGAAGGAACCTTTGGATCAACTCATCTCTTTTGTCTTCTAAAAGGTCATGGGCTCTTTGAGCCATGACTAATCTTTGTTTCTGTTTTAGAAGCTCCATCCTGGTGGGATTGACCTGCGGAATTTCAGGCAAGTTAGAACCTCACTCTTTCGGCTCTTCTCGATTACCGTATTTTTCTATAAACTCGTCCCTCACTCTTTTTAATTCCGGGGTAGGAATCATTTTTAAAAGCTTCCAGCCGAGACCTAGAGTTTCCTCTATCTCCCTATTTTCATTTTCCGCCTGAGAGACAAATTCCTGTTCAAATTCATCAGCGAATCGAAGATATTTTCTATCCATCTCACTCAGGGTCGCTTCTCCCATAACCAGGGCCAGTTCTCTGATTTCCATACCTTGAGCATAGGCAGCGTAAAGTTGGTTGGAAAGTTCGCGATGATCTTCCCGGGTTTTACCTTCTCCGACTCCCTCATCCATTAAACGAGATAAAGAGGGAAGAACGCTAATAGGGGGATAGATTCCCTTTTGATGAAGATTTCTTTGGAGTATTATCTGCCCTTCAGTGATGTAGCCGGTAAGATCAGGAATGGGATGGGTTTTATCATCGTCGGGCATAGTCAAAATGGGAATTAAAGTAATGGAGCCTTCTTTGTCTTTGATTCTTCCCGCTCGCTCGTAAATGCTAGCCAGATCTGTGTAAAGGTAGCCCGGGTATCCCCTTCTTCCCGGGACCTCCCTCCTGGCTGCAGATAACTCCCGCAGAGCCTCCGCATAGTTAGTCATATCAATTAAAACAACCAGGATATGCATCCCTTTTTCAAAGGCCAGGTATTCAGCACAGGTTAAGGCCATTCTGGGCGTGGAGATCCTCTCAATTACCGGATCATCGGCAAGGTTCAAAAAAAGCGTAGTTTTCTCAATAGCGCCTGATCTTTCAAAATCGGAGACAAAGAAATTTGCCTCCTCAAAGGTTATACCCATAGCAGCGAAGACTACTCCAAATTCTTCTTCTTTTCCTAAAACTCTGGCTTGTCGAGCGATTTGAGCAGCAACCTGTATATGGGGCAGGCCGGCTCCGGAGAAGATAGGTAGTTTCTGCCCCCTTGACAAAGTATTAAGACCATCAATGGTTGATATTCCTGTCTGGATGAACTCAATCGGGTAGGCTCGAGCCTCAGGATTTATTGGTCTTCCCTCTATGTCTAACCTTTCCTCAGCAATGATAGGTGGAGCGCCATCCCGGGGTCTACCCCATCCATCAAATACCCTTCCCAGGATGTCCTCGGAGACTCCCAACTGGATTCCCTTACCGAGAAACTTTATCTGGGCCCCCTTGACTCCTAATTCGGTAGCCCGTTCAAATAATTGCACTAAAGCCGCCTCGGAGGTTACCTCCAGTACTCTACCCCGTCTTCTTTCACCGTTATAAAGTTCTATCTCTACCAGCTCCTGATAAGCGACATCCGATACTTTATCTACCAACATTAGTGGACCAGTGAGCTCCTTCACCGTGGTATATTCTTTGGTTCTCATACTGTGCCCCCAGTTTTGGTTATTAAGTCGTTAACCTCTGCTTTAAGCTTTTGATTAATCTTTTCCATCTCTTTTTCTACTTCTTTGTCGGAAATATACTTGGCCTTAGCAATATCTTCTCTTACAGCAAGAGACGTAAGATTCTTTAAAGAGGCGCCTTTTTTTAAGGCGGTTATACATTCATCATAGTAATTTAGAACCATCTTAAGCATCAAATATTGTTTTTTAATCGAGGCATAGGTGTCTATGGGGTGAAAAGCAAATTGCTGAAGAAAGTCCTCTCTTAGTGAGCGGGCTGTCTCCATAGCTACTCGGTCTTGATTAGACAAGGCATCCAGACCTACCAGTCTCACCGTCTCCTTTAGCTCGTCCTCCTTTTGAAGAAGGGCCATGGCTCTCGTTCGTAGGTCCATCCAGTCAGCAGCCACTTCTCGTGTAAAATATCCCTTCAGGTTATCCAGATAG